>ERZ724527.654-NODE-654-length-16921-cov-6.001779_pt1 | contig 16921 bp, 25 predicted proteins | sample MGYA00376060_ERZ724527 | MGnify/ENA primary metagenome ERZ724527 (study PRJEB28724, sample SAMN07190886) | activated sludge metagenome | isolation source: activated sludge of sewage treatment plant in Hong Hong | place: USA: Christiansburg, Virginia | collected...
TAGTAGCATTTCGGTAGACAGTGTTTCAAAACCCAAACTGAAATAAAGCGCGAAACCGTTATGTGTCAGTGGCTGACTAGAACCGAGAAACCAACACTTCGACATCGTTCTTTAACTTTTGACAATATAACATCAGACATTTTGACATTTTTTTCGGTGGCACGACTTATGTTTTACCAAATCAATAAAATATGAAATAATACTATATATGGGTTTTCTTGACAACATATTCAACCAAGATAAAAAGAAAGAGAAAGAAAAAAAATATCAAGAGCGGCAAGCCGCTCTTGATATTAATTTGGAGAAAACTACTAAGGTTCAAGAGCAAAATGTAGAGGTTCAAGAAAAGAATACAGAGATTCAAAAATCGGCAATGCAAATTGCATGGAAGAATCAGGAACTAAATGAGCAACTGACAAAACTCGTTTTGGATAATGAGAAAACAAAAAATCTATTGCTTGAAAGAGAAAATAAAATCAAAGCGCTTCAAGACGAGTTAGATGAACGACAAAAAAAAGTAAGGCAAGAGGAAATTGAAGGCACGGCACGAAAAGCCGAAATTAGAAAGAACGAACAATTTGTTGCAGAACAGCAAAAAAAGGTTGAAACTGAAAGTAAAAGAGTTGAGGAAAGAGAAATTGAAGCAAAGAAAATAAAAGTAGAATCGGAAAGTGATAAAGAAAAGTATCAAACTCTTTATGACGAGTTAGACGTTGACAAAGGTAACATCAAAACTTTGGAAGAAGAAGCCAGAAGAAAAAATAAAGAAGCTGATGAAAAACTTGCAATAACAAACACAACATTTGAGAAGTCAAAAGTTATTGATGAAGAGATTAAAGCTAAGGAAACAAAATTTGAAGAATATAGGGAATCAATTGAAAAATCTCTAAAGGAAAAAATTGAAGAATACGATAGGCGTCTTGCAGACCTTGACGCTGTTAAAGGAATAGTTGACGATGTTAAGTTTGACGACAGCGAAGATGGAAAGCAAGCGAAAATTGTAGTTAAGGAAACAATCCGTCAAGCTAAGAAAGCACTTGCGGACATTAAAACACGATTTGATGAACTTGATGAAAAATATGCAAGCGGAACATTCAAAGGTTTTAGCACACCACTAACAGAGATTGACAAATATTTTGAGGAATTAAAAACTCAATACATACAGATAAAGGAACACATTGATTCAAATGAAAATTTACCACCATCAGTTTCAAAATGGCTAGATGTTATTGAAGATTGTATTTCAAATGCAGACAGGAGCATTAAATCGTGGGAGTTTTCAGAAACATATCGTTATATTGTTTTTGGATTATCAGCTTGCAAAAACTATGAATTGCTTTTGACAATCTTAATGGATTGGGCAGGTGCAAGTACAGAAGAACAAAATGAAACAGAAGAGGAAGACTTTATTGACTGGTATGAAATACTTGAAGTTGACCCAGCTGCAACAGAGAAAGAAATAATTCAACAATTCAAAAAGCAAATGCTAAAATATCATCCTGACAAAGCATCCGAAGATAAGAAAGAAGAATATCACGAAAGAGCAGTTCAACTAAATCAAGCAAAAGAAATACTTAGTGACTCTGAAAAGAGAAAAATATTTGACGAAAAAAGAAATAACCGTAAACAAAAAAATAAACATGAGTGAAATTAAAAAAGGACTTAACCTGCCTGCAATCAAGAAAGGCGGAGAATTAACGAAGCCAACCAAAAAAGAAATTTCATCATTTGACTTGAACAAAAAGAGTGCTGTTAGTTCTATTATTAAATCAGAAACTTCTTCTGTTCAAAAAGATATTTTAAAAGAAGAAAGCGGTCTAGATTTAGTTTTAGTTGGCGACCTTACAACCTCAATGGTGGAATACCACAAGCTACTCAAAAATAAATTTAAAGTATTATGTAAAGAGTTGTTTGCAATGATTCCCAATATGCGAATAGGCATCATTTTTTATTTAGACCACGACAGTCATTTACCATATGTTACAAGGGTTTGCAAATTAAGCAAAGACATTGAGCATCTTTATAATTTTATTGAAAGCACTCCTGTTTCACTTGAAGGTAACGACACTTTTGACGAAGCGGTGGAAGATGCTTTTAATGATATTGTAAATCTAAATTGGCGAGAGGTTGGCTCACGGTCAATAGTTCTTTTTGGTGATGCACAACCACACGAACCCGAAGAAAACAAGCATCATTATAATTATTTTGAATTGACTAAAAGAATGTTTCAAAATAAAATTGTTGTTAATAGTGTTTACTGTGGTAATGAAGGTTACTCTGACGAACAACTCCAACGTTTAACTAATGTAGATGTTGGTAATTTTTCTGAAAGAGTATCACGCCTTGGACACCCGAATTTCTTTTCGTGGGTAGCAAATGTGACTGGTGGTATGGTGTTGGGCGTTCAAAATATTGAAGACTTAGTTGATATAATCAAAGCTTCTGCCGCAAAGGATTCAGGACACTTGGACGAACTTGAAAAAAACATGAAAGCTACCTCACCAAACAAACTTAAATTAATTGAAGTTGCTCGGAGAGCAGAGCAAAGAAAAAAACTTGGCGGAGACGAGAAAAAAATGTTAAAGTAATCATAGACAACGAAATGAATAAATAATTATTTTCAACTAAATACAGCCACCGAACACATAACACACGGTTTGCTCCAGCCTTGCAGACAACAAAGCAATTGCAAAAGCGGTAGAATTTTTTTTAATTTTTTCTTTGCAATTGCGTAGCAACATTGGTATCTTTATTTAAACATTTCGGTAGACAACGGTTCCAATGCGGCCGAAGCAAACCGCGAAAACGTTACCAGTAATGTGCGTAGACAAATCGACTTGACAAATAGCATTTTATTCCGATAAATTCAGTTTAGACAAGCTTTCCTAAGATAAATAATATAAATTAATAGGTGATATGGTTTGAGTACATTGATTGAGGATGTCCAATCAAATTAATATCAAACTTCAAAGAAGGTACAACATTCGTTTCAGCACTATGTATTCGAAAAGAAATTGTCCATCCCTGATCACAAACAAGTAATAACGTATTATTTGAATTCGGTTTATATGCGAATTGAATAATTTGGCTTGGCAATCGCAATCGTTGGACCGTTCTTCCAAGACCTCCTGTGACAGTTTTATTTAATGTTCCATGCATATTGAATGCTAAAACTTCAACAACACTTTTTCTTTTAATGACTTTATAAAAATCATGTCGCCCGAGCAAATAACTAGCCAATATTGACGGAACGTTATTATTCTGCTGATTAAGTAAATTTAATTCGGCAATAAATGCGTCAAGCATGGGCATATAAACAGTACGACCTTTATTACTTACGTTTCTCCAAATCTCACCTTGTGCTTTAAGGTTCCGAAGATTTTGAAAAATTGGAGCAATAGAATTAAAATAATTAGTAGTGCAATTTAAGCCAAGCCATTCACGACCAAAATCAAGAGTATCGGAAAGCCTAGAGTGTTTAACAGCTTTGTGATTATTCTTTGCTGAAATTCCTATTTCCCACTTCTGCTGGGAACGGATAAATAAAACATCACGTACATCTCCGTGCTGTCCAACTCGATCTGGCATTAATTGTAATTGCAATATATCTCCTGCAGATGAAGGGTTTAACAGTCGCGGTTCCAAATGAATAATGTGATTGATAGCAGCAATTGCTGCATCTTCATATTTAGCTTTTTGAGGATTGTTATATAATAGAAAAGAATTTTCAGCACTAGTATAGCTTGCATCAATAACTAAATTGGTTGCATGCGTTCTCGAAAGAATTGTGTTCGCTTGAGTTATTAAAGCAAATTCAAATGCTTTGCCTGCGTCTTTTTGCGTTGGCATAATTAATATGAATTTACGATTTCTAACATTCGCTCTTTAACCAAAAGACCACTCAATATATTTTTGCTTTTATACATCTTTCCATTTACTTTCTTGATGATTTTTTTTGTTTTCAAATCATGATAAATCTTTTCTGCAATTGCTCTTGCCAATTCGACAGGCACCGCATTTCCAATCATCTTGTAACCAGCAGAAATATGCTTATAATGAAAAATAAAACTGTCAGGAAAAGTTTGAATTCTCGCACATTCTCTCACACTAAGTCTTCTATAAAGTCCTTTTTTACCTTTAACAAATTCTCTTTTGTTTTGTTCGATAAATTTCATTTTAGGAGCTTGAGGATGAATTGGTGCATGACGCCCACCCGCCTGAATCGTAAATGACACTTCATCCCAAGAACGCACCCTATTTCTTGACATATACATTGGAGAGAAATCTCCAATCATAAATTCATGATTAGGTATCTCGCAATTTTCTCCATTCGAATAATTTAAACTCTTAGCGGGCAAAACATAATTCTTCAAATCTCCAATAGCCTGTTCAAGTGTAATTTTGCATTCAGCGGTACTTGGCTTAGGGAAATTAAATTTTATAGCCAAGTCTTTTCGATAACCAATAAAAAAAACACGCTTTCTATCTTGAGGCACATTATAATCGGAAGCATTAAGCATATTGAATGACAAAACATATCCGCACTGACTAAACATTTCTTTTATGTTTTCTAAAACTTTTCCATGTCTCTCCAATAACATTCCCGAAACATTTTCAGCTAAGAAAAACTTCGGTTGTTTGTCTGCCAATATTCTCATAAACTCAAAAAACAACTGCCCTCTCTTGTCTCCGATTCCCCTCAATGCACCTGCTTCGCTCCAACTTTGACAAGGAGGCCCTCCGATAATTCCATCACAATCTGGAACTTCATGAGAAGGAATATCAACAATACTTCTCCTATCTAAAATTGTGTTTTTATGATTTTTTTCATACGTCTCCCAAATTTCCTTATCATATTCGTTGGCCCAAATGACATCAAATCCAGCTTTCTCAAAGCCTAAATCAAGACCTCCAGCCCCTGCAAAAAAAGAAACAACCTTCATAATAATATATTTATAAGTGAACTAAACAAAGTTAAGTAAGTATACAAGTTTTGACTGCTATATTTTATAGCATTTTTAAGGTTTTACTAACATTTTCCTTTTTATACTATACAGAATATACTTGAGTAAAATCAACTATTGTGGTACACAACTGGTAACACATGCTAAGCATTAGTTCACTGTACAACGCAGTTCTTATGCTCGGTTGAATTGGATTTACATGATTTTTCGAAGCCTTTTTTACCAAGCTTGGTAGTTTTTACTTTATCACCTTCGGTAATTTCTCCGGAATGTAAATCTTTACAAACACAGAGGTATTCTTTTTCGCAGGAAACGAATAAAAAAGCAGTAGCCATTATTATCATTACAACTATTTTATTCATGCTTCATGTTATTCGATATAGCAGTTAGTTAAAGAATCTAGTTCAATGTTCATATTGTCCTTACAAGATTTTATGGCTGCTTTTTTAGCAAATACAGTTCCCTTATAAGTTTCTCTATAACTCGAAACATCTGTATTTGGCTTGGTGCAATAACATACATAATCTTTTTGGCAAGAAATTAATACACTCATTACAACCACAACAACCAGAACCGTAATTTTTTTCATATACTTTTTTATTCTAAATGGCAATTTTCTAAAGCGCCACCTGAAACGTCGTTGTTTGCTTTACAAGATTCCTCCGCTGCCGTTTTAGTAAAAGTATTGGCTTTAAAATGGTCGCCATAGCTTACATCACCGGTATTAGAATTGGTGCAAACACAAACGTAGTCTTTTTTACAAGAAACAAATGCGCTTGCCATAAATATAGAAAAAATAAGTATAGATTTTTTCATGCTCAATTTTTTTTGTCAAAAATAGAGTCTTAAAAAAAAGAAAGCAATACCCACTAGCACGTATTTATAATTAAACCGTATGGATTTTAATGATATTAACGGGGCAGTTTTTAGCGGCTTTTAAATTATCTTCTAATTCATGGTCGTTTACCAAAACGGAGAAGAAACCACGTTTTTCAACACCACCTACTAAAGTGCATTTACCATCTTTGGTAGAAATACGCCAACGATAATCAGCCGCTTCTACACAAGCATTGCAGCCAATACATTTGATACGTTGTTGAATAATGCGAATCATTACACTTCTGGAACTAATTTGTATAATTTATCAGAAGGACGAATTTTTTCATCGCTAACAATCGTAAAGATATTTCCTTTTACCACTTTATCAGTCGGTTTTCCATCTACTCTTAATTCTTCTATTTTCATCTCAAGATAACCAGTGGTTGGGCCTGTAATCATAATTTCGTCTCCCACTGATAAACTGTGTGATTCGCATTGAAACTCCCCTACTTTGGCTTGTTCAAAATATTTTAAACCTTTGGCTAAGTATATTTTTTTCTTGGAAGATTTAGATCCATTCTCATCGCACCACTCACCCATTTTACGGCCTAAATAATACCCATCCCAAAAACCACGATTAAATACCGTTGCCAATTGGGTTTTCCAGTTTTCTATTTTTTCTTTGGTATACGTTCCTTCTAAATACGCATCAACGGCTTCGTTATAACATTTAGTAACCGTATGTACATAATCTACAGAGCGTCCACGGCCTTCTAATTTCAAAACACTCACACCCGCATCTAAAATTTTATCTAAAAAATCAATGGTACATAAATCCTTTGCCGACATGATAAATTCATTATCGATTTCAAATTCCATTCCATCTTCTTTATCAGTCACCACATAACTTCTACGGCAATTTTGAATACAAGCACCTCTGTTAGCAGAAGCAAAATGCGAATGTAAACTCAAATAACATTTCCCTGAAACAGCCATGCATAAAGCACCGTGAGCAAAAATTTCTAGCTCTACTAATTTACCAGAAGGTCCTATAATATTTCTGCGTTTTATTTCTCGGCTAATATCTGCTACTTGCATCAAACTTAATTCCCGCGCTAATACAACTACATCAGCAAAGTTGGCATAAAATTCAACGGTATCAATATTAGAAACATTGGCTTGGGTAGAAATATGAATTTCCACGCCAATTTTTTTGGCATAATTCATCACCGCGTGATCAGCTGCAATGATAGCAGTTACGCCGCTGTCTTTTGCCGTACTCACAATACTTTTCATCAACGTAATATCGTGATCGTACAAAATCGTATTCAGCGTTAAATAGGTTTTAACATTGTTTTCTCTGCCAATTTCAGCAATGCGTTTTAAATCTTCTAGCGTAAAATTATTACTAGAACGAGCGCGCATATTCAACTGCTCTACTCCAAAATAAACCGAATTGCAACCTGCTTTTATTGCCGCCATTAAAGCCTCGTAAGAGCCCGCAGGCGACATTAATTCAATAGAACGTTTCATTAAATTTGATACTACACGTTATTTCCCCAATTCTCTAACTCATCTTTACTCCATAATTCAGGGAAGAAAATACGACGTTGATATTTTGGATGCATATATTTTCTCCAATCACTTCCTCCTGTTGCTTCTGCATTTCCTAAATATTTACCAGCGGCGTTATAGTGAGCCATAACCCAAGACACGTTTACTGTATAATCATAGTGACGCATCGCTTTAATTAAGTCTGCATCATTTTTAACAGACTCTGGCAATTGCTTGAATTTTGTCCATAAGTTGGTTGTATTATACCCTTCCATTTGAATTAAAAACTCCGCCTTGTAACGTTTTTCAAAATTTCTAATTAAGGTATTCTTTTTACCAGTCGCGTGATCTTTACCAGCAGCTTGCCAATACAAATGTTCATAGGCATGCTCGTATGGTGTATTTCTATCAATCGTTGCTCTAAAACGGTAGTCAATTAAATTAATTAACTCTGTGGAAGCAAATTCAATTAAACGGTATTGCGCGCTTTGAAAACCGCTTGCAGGCGTTAAGGTATTTCTAAATTTCATGTATTGTTCTTTCTCCATACCATCTCCCATGATATCAAAAGAAGAAGATAACATATCAAAATAACGACTGATGCGTCTTAATTTTTCGGTAAAGAAAGGTGCAGAAACTTCGGCACTGTTACTTACTTGATTAATTTCCCATAAAATCATTTTAAACAACAACTCATTAATTTGATGATACATGATAAATACCATTTCATCAGGTTGAGTGGTGCGTTGAACTTGAAGGCCTAATAAAGCATCAGGTAAAATATAATCCCAATATGTAATTGGATTAGCCCAAACCAAACCTTCTAAATGAACATCTGGGTTTTGATCGATGGCTTTATATTTATCTTCAATACGAGAAACGATTTCTTTTTGTGAGTCAGTCATACTTTTTATTTTCCGCTAAATTAACATAATTCTAGAAAAAAAATTAAAGAGTTCCTCTTCTAGCTTGTTCTGCTTCAATGGATTCAAATAAAGCTTGGAAGTTTCCTTTTCCGAAAGACTTCGCACCTTTACGTTGAATAATTTCAAAGAACAATGTTGGCCTGTCTTCTACTGGTTTTGTAAAGATTTGTAATAGGTATCCGTCTTCATCTCTATCCACCATGATACCCCATTTCTTTAACACTTCCATATCTTCCTCAATAATTCCTACTCTATCTTTTACAGTATCATAATACGTTCCTGGTACATATAAAAATTCAACGCCACGTCTACGCATTTCAGAAATCGTAAATACAATATCATCCGTTGCCACAGCAATATGTTGGCAACCTGGACCATGATAAAAATCCAAATACTCTTCTACTTGTGATTTCTTTTTACCATGAGCTGGTTCGTTGATTGGGAATTTAATACGACCATTTCCGTTTGTCATTACTTTACTCATTAAAGCCGTGTACTCTGTAGAAATATCTTTATCATCAAACGTTACTAAGTTTGCAAAACCCATCACATCTGAATAAAAACTAGCCCACTTATTCATGGCACCTAATTCTACATTACCTACCATGTGATCGATATATTTTAAACCTGTTGGAGTTGGTTTATATTCAGTGTCTAATTTTGTGTAACCTGGCATAAAAACGCCTTTATAATTTTTACGTTCTACAAACATATGAATGGTTTCTCCATAAGTATGAATACCGGCCTTTACAATTTCTCCGTTTTCATCTTTGATAACTGTTGGTTCTAAATAAGATTTAGCGCCACGCTTCGTTGTTTCTTCATATGCTTTACGAGCATCATCTACCCATAAGGCAATAACTTTTACTCCATCGCCATGATTACGGATATGGTGAGAAATCTCGCTATTTGGATCAAAAGGAGAAGTTAATACCAAACGAATTTTATCTTGAACTAATACATAAGATACTCTATCGCGAGAACCAGTCTCTAATCCAGCGTATGCTAGTTCTTGAAAACCAAATGCCGTTTTATAATAATGCGCTGCTTGTTTGGCATTACCAACATATAATTCAACATAATCGGTTCCGTTAATTGGTAAAAAGTCTTGTGCTTTATCAAATACTTTTTCTCCACTATAATCGTAGTTTTTTACTTTAGTTAAATCTGCTACTGACATGATATATATTTTTTAGTTAGTTATTTTATTTTTTTATACTAATTGAGGAGTGCTCATCCATGATTTATAATAATCTTTCACTTCATATTTCAGAGCCTCAGTCGAAATTTTTAAAGGATTGAAAGGATCAATCATCACCGCTAATTCCTTGGTTTCTTTTTTACCGATACTTCTCTCGATTGCTCCAGGATGTGGTCCATGAGGAACACCTGCTGGATGTAATGTAAATTGACCAGCTTTGATATTATTACGGCTCATGAAATCACCATCTACATAATATAAAATTTCTTCGGCATCAATATTACTATGATGATAAGGTGCAGGAATGGCGTCTGGATGATAATCGTATAAACGAGGCACAAAAGAGCAAATCACAAAATTACGCCCTTCAAATTGTTGATGAATTGGAGGAGGCATGTGAATACGACCTGTAATTGGCTCGAAATTAAAAATGGAGAATGCATAAGGATACACATATCCGTCCCAACCTACTAAATCAAAAGGATGTGTTTCATAAGTATATGGATAAATCATTCCGCGTTTTTTAATCATAATTTTGAAATCACCATGCTCATCATGTGTTTCGAAATTATAAGGTAATTTAAAATCGCGCTCACAGAATGGAGAATGCTCTAATAATTGACCAAATTCATTGCGGTAACGCTTTGGCGTGCGAATTGGACTATGAGATTCTACAAATAAAATTTTGTTTTCCTTTGTGTCAAATTCCAATTTATAAACGACACCTCTTGGAATAATAACATAATCGCCATATTCAAAATCAACGGTACCATACATGGTTTTGCAACGTCCGCTTCCTTTATGAATAAATAACATTTCATCAGAATCAGCATTCTTAAAGAAATAATCTTCCATATTTTTTGAAGGGCATGCCATACCAATTTGCATATCATCGTTAAAGAAAAACACTTTACGACTTTCTAAATAATCATCTTCTGGTTCTACGTCATAACCCATAAAGCTTAAGGCTTTCAAGTTTTCATCAATACCAACTTCTGGCCTAGCATAATGTGCTTTACCGATTTCTTTCACCATGGTTGGTGGATTAAGATGGTAAACTAAAGAAGAGGTACTCGAAAAACCTTCCGTACCAAATAATTCTTCGTGATATAATTCGCCATTTGGTTTGCGAAACACAATGTGGCGTTTATGTGGGATTTGCCCTTGTTTTTGATATATAGACATAATGACGTTTTTTTTGTAACAAAGGATGAAAAATTAACAGGAAAAAGGAATGACATAACTCAGTTTAATGACATGATTATTGTCAATTATAGTAGGAAGAACAAACCTACCTTTAGATTATAAATCAATAATAAATAAAATAGATAAATCATGAATACAGGAGAAAAAATTTACACGCAACATGCCGACCACATTGAATGGTTAAGCAAATTAAAATTTTATACAGACGAAATATCTATTTTGAAAGGTCGTTTAGAAGAAATTGCATCTAAAAATAATCAGCAAGATGTGCTAGCTCAAGTAGAGCATTTTCAAAATCAATTAATCGTTCAAAAAAATAATATTGATGAAATATCTCATACCATTAAATTAGATGAAAGTGCTATTGAGAAAGAAGTTAATAAAAATCCAGTAGCTGTTGATCATAGAGAGATGCCTTCTCACTCAAAAGAAAAAGAAGCTGTTGATGCTTTTGAAAAAAACTTTAATGAATTAAGAGCAGAGTTTAAAACATTTGCTGCTAAGTGGATGTAAAAATAAACTATACCCTTCGACTCCGCTCAGGGTGACATACAAAAAAAAGAGGCTTAAAAATTTAAGCCTCTTTTTTTATAAAATAACTGTAGGATTTAAACTGACCTTGGAAGTAATAGAATTAGAAATCAAACATGCTTTTTCAGATTTATCTAAAACACGTAAAGCTTTTTCTTTATCCTCTTCTTTAGTAATTATTAATGTTGGGTTTAAAATAACCTCCGTCATTAAAAACTTACCTTCTATTTGATCTAAAACACCAACCGCGTTGCAACTAAATTCTTTAAATTCTAATCTCGAATTTTCTGAAATGGCCAAAAAGGTTGTCATAAAACAAGAATTAACAGCTGCTGTAAAAAAATGTTCGGGCGACCAAACACCCTCAACTCCTTTTGGAAATTGTGGCGGCGTTGCGACTTCTATTTTAGAATTTAATTCAGGTGAAAACACCTCTCCTACTCTTCCTTCATTCCATTTAAGGTTAACATTATATTGATGTGACATATCTATTGAAACTGATTAAATATTTTAATTAATTCTTGAGTTGGCACTACACCCGATTGTTTCCAAACAGGTTGCCCTTTTTTAAACATAATTAAAGTTGGCACACTTCTAATTTGATAAATAGAAGCTACCTCAGGATTTTTGTCTACATCTATTTTAATAATAGTTGCATTATCCTGCAATTGTGTTTTTACATCTTTTAAAATGGGAGCCATTGTTTTACAAGGGCCGCACCACTCTGCGAAAAAATCTACTAATACAGGTTTTTCGGAATTGATAATATTGTTGAAATTGTTCATTATTTTTGTTTTTGAGGGATTTCACAATTGCCACTGACGCAGGTTACACAAGTATTAAATACAGCTTGTCCTAATAAAAATACTCCTGCTAATATTAAAATATAATCTAGAGCAATGATACCACTAACTATAAATACTACAGATAATACTAATCGTATGATACGCCACAAACTCCAATGAGTCGATAAGCGTTGTTTAATATTTAAATCCATTATACTTTTCCGTTTAAACTCATCCAGCCACCGCCGTTGTATACTTCTTTAAACCCTAAAGAGCTCAAGGTTGATTTGGCAGAAGCGCTGCGCATACCACTTGCACAGCAAGTAATAAGGGGAACATTTTTTTTAATTTTATTGACACTTGAAGATAAATCATTTAATGGAATATTAACACTTCCTTTTACATGACCTGAAGCATACTCTCCACGAGATCTGACATCAATAATTTGAGCACCTTTTTTTACTAAGTCTTTGTAATCTACTTTTGGGCCTAAACCTAAAGCACTTTTTATAGCATCTAACATAATTTTATTTTTTTAATGTTTATTATTTTAAGCGTGATGATGATGAGTTTGATTTTTATATTCTTTTTTGAATTTATAAAAGAAATTAAGCCATATCAATCGCGACCATCTTAATGTTAATGGTGAAACCACCACAATAAACAACATCACAAATATAGCGAAAGGCAACAAGTCCCAATTTAAAACAAAATTTTCGAGTGCATACCAAATCATAAACCAACCCGAAGAAATGGCATAAGACACATACATAGCTCCATAAAAAAAGCTTGGCTCGTCCTCATATTGTAAATGACAATGACTACATGTTTTATGCATCTTAAACATCTTGGTTAAATCATAAGGATTTTTAGACTCAAAAACATCACCTTGATGACATCTTGAACACTTGTTGAAGAGCATCGAATAAAGCATATTGAATATTAACATAACGATTTTATTTAATGATTATACTATTATAAATACAGTATAAAGGTACAACCTAAACAAAGGAATATTGGTGACTTTTGTTACATATATAACTGATTTTTGAAACTAATTTTGCAAGCAACAAATCATGTAAAAACACAAGAGCCAATAATAAATTATTGGCTCTTGTGTTAATTTTTCAAATTACTATTAGTGACACTTAAAGGCATCAAACGTTTCTTTACAATCATCGCATTTATACAATGCCTTGCATGCGGTTGATCCAAAACGACTAATTAAGGATGTGTGTTTTGAATTACATTGTGGACACGATACTATTTCAGCAGTGCTAAACAACTTAGAACAAGATGAATGATTTGGTGGAGCAATGCCATACTTTTTTAATTTCAATTTGGCTTCTTGAGTTAACCAATCTGTTGTCCAAGCTGGTTTATACGTCAATTCCACTTTAACATTAGTTACACCATGTGACCCCAAAATTTCTTTTATTTGGTCGCCAATCATTCCCATAGCCGGACAAGCCGTATAGGTTGGTGTGATAGTTACAATATATGCTCCATCTTCAATTCTAACCCCTCTTAAAATTCCTAAATCTTTAATGGTGATCACAGGAATCTCTGGATCAGGAATTTCTGATACGAGATTATACACTTCATCTGGATATAAATCGACTGTTACCATACTGCATCTGGATAAGCTCTTTGTAAATATTGCATTTCAGATAAGATATGACCTAAATTCTCTGTATGAATACCTTTTTTACTACCTGTTTGCATATAGGTATCTTCAGGCATTAACAAGGTTGCTTTAGATAAAACAGTTTTGATATCATCGTGCCATTTAGCTTTAATTGGAATTAAATCTACAGCGATACCTTCGCGCATTAATTGCGCGTCAACTTCATCCATCTCAAATAATTCGCCGGTATACATCCACAAATCATTTACAGCTGTTTGCATACGTTTATGGCTTTCGCTAGTTCCGTCTCCTAAACGCAATGTCCAGTCGATGGCATGTTGCATATGGTACTTAATTTCTTTAATTGTTTTTGAAGCAATAGCAGCTAATGTTTCATCTCTGCTTTTTTCTAATTCAGTGTAAAACAAAAATTCAAAAACAGAAACAAATAACTGACGAGCAATGGTATGCGCAAAATCACCATTGGGTTGCTCAATTAACAAATGGTTGTAGTAATTAATCTCTGCACGACGATAAGCAATATCATCATCTGTTTTTCCTTTACCTTCAATATCAGCTGCGTATTTTAATAAAGCTTGTGCTCTACCAATCATATCTAAAGCTACATTAGTTAAAGCTAAGTCTTCTTCTAAAATAGGGCCTCTGCTGCATAGTTCTGATAAACGGTGACCGAGAATTAAAGCATCATCACCTAAGCGAAGTGTATATGTATATGTTGCGTCTTTTGTTGTCATAATTTTTAAATTAAATGTTTTTAGCGCCTTCTGGCATTACATAAAAAGTGGGATGACGATATACTTTATCATTTGATGGATCAAACAACATATCGTTATCATCAGGATTTGAAGCTACAATATGCTTAGATGGTAACACCCAAATGCTTGTTCCTTCTCCTCTACGTGTATAAATATCTCTGGCATTTTGAATTGCCATTTTGTTATCAGAAGCATGAACGCTACCTGCATGTATATAAGGAAGTCCTGATTTACTTTGAATAAACACTTCCCATAAGTCTAATTGTGTATCTGTTGCCATAATAATATTTTTAAGCGGTTTCTAATTCTTTTTTTACATGTTTTTGTTTGTATGCAACTGCAGCCTCTCTTACCCAAGCTCCCTCTTCATGAAACTTGATATGATGATCTACACGTTGCTTATTACATGGTCCATGACCAGCAATCACTCTGTAAAACTCATCCCAATTAATTGGACTAATTTTATAGTGACCTGTTTTTTCATCTAATGAAAAATTGTTATCAGGAATCGTTAAACCAATTAACTCAGCTTGAGGAATGGTTTTATCAATAAACTTTTGACGTAATTCATCATTCGTTTCGCGTTTGATTTTCCATTTAACAGCATCGCTACTATGAGGAGAATCAGTATCATGTGGACCAAACATCATTAATGATGGCCACCACCATCTATTCATTGCATCTTGCGCCATTGCTTGTTGGTCTTTAGTACCACGCATCATCTTAGTCATGATTTCGTAACCTTGACGTTGATGAAAACTTTCTTCTTTACATATACGCACCATCGCTCTACTATAGGGACCGTAGGAAGTACGTTGTAATGACACTTGATTAACGATCGCAGCGCCATCTACTAACCAACCGATAGCACCAATATCAGCCCAGTTTAAAGCAGGATAATTAAAAATAGAAGAGTACTTCGCTTTACCTGATTGTAAATTTTCAATCAATTCGGCGCGAGAAACACCTAATGTTTCTGCGGCGCTGTACAAGTATAATCCATGTCCACCTTCGTCCTGAATTTTAGCTAACAAAATTTGTTTCGCTCTTAAACTTGGGGCGCGAGTAATCCAATTTCCTTCGGGTTGCATACCAATAACTTCAGAATGGGCATGCTGAGAAATTTGACGAATTAAATGTTTGCGGTAGCCTTCTGGCATATAATCTTTAGCCTCAATGTGCTCTCCATTATCAATCCTTGATTGAAAATGTGTATCAGAATGTTCGTTGTGCATAGTTAGATTTTTATTGTAAATGTATTTTACAAAAAAGCTAACTCACATGATAATCGTCAATAATGAGAGATGATTATTGTCAGAAAAATGGCATAAAAAAACCACCGACGAATAGTCGATGGTTAAATTAATGTGACTTCGACTACGCTCAGTCACCGTAAGACCTATCCCAATAATTCTTTAACCAATTGAGAAACTAATTTTCCATCTGCTCTGCCTGCTACTATTTTATTTGCAGCTCCCATTACTTTTCCCATATCCGCTGCCGACGAAGCACCTGTTTCTGCAATCGCATTTTTTACAATCGTTCTAATTTCATCTTCAGATAATGCTTTTGGCAAATACTCTTCCATTACTAAAGCTTGTGCAATTTCATCTTCCGCTAAATCAGGTCGGTTTTGTTGGGTGTAAATCTCTGCTGTTTCTTTACGTTTTTTATATTCTTTTTGAATAGCCTTCGTTGCACTTTCTTCTGTTAATCCTTCAGGAGATGTTTTTAATAATAAGATTACTGATTTTATAGCTCTTACAGCTTCTAAACGTTTAGCGTTTTTTGCTAACATTGATGCTTTTACATCTGCATTAATTTTTTCTTCAATTCCCATAATATGTTTATTTTTAGTGTAAAGTTATACTTCGTAAGTTAGAAATTCAAATTTATAATTTAAAATTATTATGCAATGCACTTGGCCAGCCAACGATGAGCAAATGCTTCATTATCATGATACTGAATGGGGAACTCCTGTACACGATGATAAAAAACATTTTGAGTTTATTGTATTAGATTCTTTTCAAGCTGGTTTAAGTTGGAAAACCATTTTACATAGACGAAAACATTTTAAAAAGGCCTTTGCCAATTTTGACGTTAAAAAAGTAGCTAAGTTTGATGAGACTATGGTTTTAGAACTCATGCAAAACGAAGGTATTATTCGCAACAAACTTAAAATTACGGGTACCATTAAAAATGCCAAAGCTTTTATAGAAATTCAAAAAGAGTACGGCTCCTTTGATAAATATATTTGGCAGTTTACAGATAACAAAACCATTGTCACTAAAGTCAAACAATCTTCTGAAATTCGTGCCACAAGTCCCGAATCGGATGCAATGAGTAAAGCATTAAAAAAACGCGGCTTTACATTTGTAGGTTCTACTATTTGTTACGCTTATATGCAAGCTGCCGGAATGATCAATGATCATTTGGTTAGTTGCAGTAGGTTTAAAGAGGTGATGAAGTGATTTAGTTTGATATTTATTTGGGCGTGACCCTGCGGGTCGGGCTTTCGGCACTCGCTTTTTT
>ERZ724527.658-NODE-658-length-16893-cov-7.005583_pt1 | contig 16893 bp, 15 predicted proteins | sample MGYA00376060_ERZ724527 | MGnify/ENA primary metagenome ERZ724527 (study PRJEB28724, sample SAMN07190886) | activated sludge metagenome | isolation source: activated sludge of sewage treatment plant in Hong Hong | place: USA: Christiansburg, Virginia | collected...
TCCAGACCCTTCTTGGTCTTGTAGAAGCCTTCGGCGGTGCGCTCACCGGTCAGGAATGGCTTGTCGTTGGCATCGTAGTCGCTGGTCAACAGGTCAGCAGCTTCGGCATCGGTACGGGCAATCACCAAGGTTGGTACGCCGTACACGTCGGCAGCCATACGGGCCGCGATCAGCTTTTGGCAGGCTTCGGTGGTAGGCACCAACACCTTGCCACCCATGTGACCGCACTTCTTCACTGAAGCCAATTGGTCTTCAAAGTGCACGCCACCGGCACCAGCGCGGATCATGGCCTTCATCAGTTCGTAGGCGTTCAACACGCCACCGAAACCGGCTTCCGCGTCAGCAACGATGGGCGCGTGGTAATCGATATAACCCTTGTCGCCAGGGCCAACACCCTTGGACCACTGGATTTCGTCAGCGCGGCTGAACGAATTGTTGATGCGCTCGACAACCTTTGGCACCGAGTCCACGGGATACAGCGACTGGTCGGGGTACATGGCGGAATACTCGTTGTTGTCTGCAGCGACTTGCCAGCCAGACAAGTAGATGGCTTTGACGCCAGCTTTGACCTGTTGCATGGCCTGTCCGCCAGTCAGTGCACCCAGGCAGTTAACGTAAGGCGTGTTGTTGACCAGATCCCACAGCTTTTCAGCACCACGGCGGGCCAAGGTGTACTCGACCTGGAAAGAGCCGCGCAGGCGCACCACGTCAGCGGCTGTGTACCCGCGCTTAATGCCTTTCCAGCGGGGGTTGGTCGCCCAGTCTTTTTCAAGGGCTGCGATTTGCTGTTCACGGGTCTGAGTAGTCATGGAATCACTCCGTAGTTAATGAAACGGTGCCTGAACGGGTGAGGTGTTGCAGGCTACGGGTTTATTCTAGTCTTGTATAAGACTTGTGGCGCATCTTATGTCTTATATAAGACATCTTTTTTGCAAATATTTCACTCGAAAATGCAGATAAATCCACATTATGAAATACAAAAAATCATCATGAAAAATGATGGCAAAAAGGTCGCTCAAGCGCGCTCAGGCATCCCGATAAGCCGCAGCCATTTCCTGCGCACGACGCCTTTCCGCGCGGGACATCCACACGCTGGCAACCAAAACGCCCACACTGACCACGGCCACGGTCAGGGTCGCAACCGTGTTGACACTGGGGCTGAGTCCCAAACGTGCGCGACTGAAGATGGTGATGGGCATGGTGGTTGACCCTGGCCCTGACAGGAACGCAGATAACACCACGTCGTCCAGCGACAGCGTGAAGGTCAGTAACCATGCTGATCCAACGGCCTGGGCTATAAGTGGCAAGGTCACGAGGAAAAACACCTGCAGAGGGCGGCAGCCTAGGTCCTGCGCCGCTTCCTCCAACTGCGGGCTCAGCTCTTGCAGGCGAGACTGCACAACCACCGTGGCATAGGCCATGCCCAACAAGGTATGACCCAGCCAGATGGTGACAAGCCCACGCTCAGGGAAACCAAACAAGCGTTGCACTGAGACCAACATCAACAGCAGCGACAGGCCAATAATCACCTCCGGCATCACCAGCGGTGAACTCACCATGCCAGCAAACAACGTCCGGCCCGGGAAACGCTTGAAACGGTGCAAGGACAACGCCGCCAGCGTGCCCAAGACCACCGAAGAACACGCGGTTAGAAAGGCAATTTGCAGCGACAGCACAAAACCATTGACGATCTCCGCGTCATTGGCCAATTCCGAGTACCAGTGCAAAGTCCAGCCGCCCCATTGGGTCACCATGGGACTGGCATTGAAGCTCAAGACCACCAAGGTCAGAATGGGCAAATACAAAAACAGAAAGACGACGGATATCCAGCCCCAGGAGGCCCAACGCATGTTATTGAAACTCATGCCCGTGCCTCCGCCCGCGATTTGCTGAACAAGGCCATCGGAACAATGATCAGCAGCACCATGACCACCGCCACGGTCGACGCCATGGGCCAGTCGTTGTTGCTGAAGAACTCATCCCACAACACGCGACCAATCATCAGCGTCTCCGGGCCACCCAATAACTCGGGAATGACAAACTCCCCCACGCAGGGAATAAAAACCAGCATGGAGCCTGCCGCAATGCCACTGCGCGACAGCGGCACGGTGATGCGCCAAAAGGCCTGCCAAGGCGTTGCGCCCAGATCCAAGGCTGCTTCCAACAAGCGTAGATCCATTTTCACCAGGTTGGAATACAGCGGCAAAATCATGAAAGGCAGGTAGGTGTAGACCATGCCCAGTACCATGGAAAAAGGCGTGTTCATCATCTTGATCGGCTCGGCGATCAAACCAGCCGCCATGGCAAGGGTGTTGAACACACCGGCGTCGGCCAGCAGCATCTTCCAGGCATAGACCCGCAACAGGAATGAGGTCCAGAACGGCAGCATGACCAGCATCAACAATGCGGGACGTTTATCGGCCGGGCTGCGGGCCAAAAAGTAGGCAAACGGATAAGCCAGCAACAGGCAGATCGATGTTGTCAGCGCGGCAAAACCCAACGAACTCAGGTAGGTTTGAAAATACAGCGCGTCCTGGGCCAGCCCGAGGTAATTGTCGAACTTGATATGAAAGTGAATGGCGCCTTCAGCCCAAGTCACCACGTCTCTGAAAGAGACACCGTCCATTTCGGACACGCTGATCTTGAAAACCACCAGAAATGGCACAAGAAAAACCAACAGCAGAAAAGCCATAGGCACGCCGATGACGGCTCTGCGGCCCCAGACCCGGTTCACATGGTGTGGCTCAACAAGCGGTTTCATGGTCTTTGTCGTCATGGGGCATCACCGCGTCAACACAACAACGTCGCTACCAAACCACCACACAAACACGCGGTCACCCACGCTTAACACCGTAGTGGTGTGGCGGGCGGCATTGGTATGGGTGACTTTGACGAGTGATCCAACATCCAGACGAACATGGTAAGTTGTCAGATTGCCCAAATAGGCCAGGTGTTCGATGGCGCCCTGTACAACGTTGAAACCCGCTTCAGCGGCTGACTCTCGGTCTTCCTCCAAGGGCGCGGTGTGTTGAATGACCATCTTTTCGGGTCGTACCGCCACATGCACCGCCATGCCAGGCGTGCCGGTAATACCGTGGCTGACGTAATGTTGGCACTCAGGACCGCCAATCACCACATGGTCTGGGGCGTCCACCTCCACCGTACCTTTGAACAGATTCACACTGCCGATAAAGTCGGCGACGAACCGGCAGTTCGGTGTTTCGTAGATTTCGTCAGGCGCGGCAACTTGCAAAATCCGGCCTTCGCTCATGACGCCAATGCGCGTCGCCATGGTCATGGCTTCCTCTTGGTCATGGGTGACCATGACGCAGGTCACCCCGACCTGGTGGATGATGTCCACCAGCTCCAGTTGCGTTTGCTGGCGCAGTTTGGCATCCAGTGCGCCCAGTGGTTCGTCGAGCAACAACAGCTTGGGGCGTTTGGCCAAACTGCGTGCCAGCGCAACCCGCTGTTGTTGACCACCCGACAACTGGTGCGGCTTGCGCTTCGCATACGCCTTGAGCTGAACGAGGTCCAGCATCTGCTCCACACGTATCGCGATTTCGGGCTTGGGCATGCCGTCACGCCGCAAACCAAAAGCAATGTTGTCCCACACCGTCAGGTGCGGAAACAACGCGTAGCTCTGAAACATCATGTTGATCGGGCGCTCATAGGGGGCTAGTCCCACGATGTCCTGCCCAGCCAGCAGAATCTTGCCGGAGGTGGGAACTTCAAAACCGGCCAGCATTCTCAACAGTGTGGATTTTCCGCAGCCCGATGAGCCCAACAAGGCAAAGATCTCGCCCTGCTGAATGTCCAGCGTGACCTCGTTCACTGCAAACACGTCGTCAAACTTCTTGACCACCTGCTGGATTTGCAGAAACGGTGTAGCCGCCGTGGGGCCAGCGTGTTGTGCATCTGAATTGGGTACCACCGGTTTGCCTTGTAGAGAGAGTTTTCTAGATGGAACGGAAACAAAACCGCATTTTAGATAGGGCATGATCCTGGGTTTTCGACTTGGTTCTCAGTTTATTTTCCGTCACCCATGGCATCCGATACCTCTAACGCACACCCCGCCCCCAGCCGATGGCTGGCTTATTGCTTTCTGGGACTCAGCATGGCGCTGGTGGGGAGTTACGTGGCCCTTTCCAAACCGCTGGTGGCCGCACTCTCCGTGTTTCTGCTGGCCTGGCTGCGATTTGGCATTGGCGGCCTTGCCATGGCGCACTGGCTCAAACGCGCACCACTTGAGGCGCCCATGAATGGCGCCACCAAACGGTTGCTGTTCCTGGAATCCTTTTTCGGCAATTTTTTGTTTTCCATCGCCATGTTGTTTGGTGTCAGCATGACCACGGCCGTGTCCGCCGGGGTGATCATGTCGACCATTCCTGCGGTGGTGGCGCTGATGAGCTGGGCATTTTTGAAGGAGCGAATCGGCCTGCGGGTATGGTTGGCCATCGGCTGTGGTGTGATGGGCATTGCCGTGCTTGCGCTATCAAAAAAAGAGCTACCCACGCAGGTTTCACGTGGGCTAGAGGCTGATTTGGCTGATAATAAAGTTCTCTGGGGCAACATTTTGGTGTTTGTTGCAGTTTTGTGTGAAGCAGCCTACGCCGTGATCGGCAAGAAGTTAACCGGCACGGTGTCACCCAAACGCATCGCGGCCATCATTAACCTGTGGGGCTTTGTGCTGGTGACACCCATGGGGCTTTACGCCGCGTTGCGTTTTGACTTTGCGACGGTTTCCGGGTCATCGTGGATGTTGCTGGTGTTCTACGCGATGGCCGCCAGTGTCTGGACCGTCTGGCTTTGGATGACGGGACTCAAGTCTGTGCCAGCCGCCAGTGCTGGCGTCTTTACCGTGATGCTGCCCATTTCAGCGGCGCTGGTTGGCGTTTTTGTACTCGGGGAAACACTGACTGGCATCCAGTTGCTGGCATTTTCCATTGCCCTGCTGGGTGTTTTGCTGGCCACCCTGCCCTCCGGGAGAACCGTTACACCAGCGCCTTAGAGGCCACCACTATGCCGTCTTCATCGGCATACAACCAATCACCGGGTCGCACCCAGACACCCTGTATTTGCACCGCAACCTGGGCTTGCCCTTGGTTGCGCTTTTCCGTCGGCAGCGGCATGGGAGCCAATGCACGAATGCCAACCGCTTGGGTCGCCAGTTCCGCCATGTCACGCACACAGCCATCAATCACCACACCGGCCCAGCCGTTGCGGGCAGCGGCCGCACCCAGATTGCCCCCCAGCAGGGCCCGACGCAATGAAGCCCCGCCGTCGATTACCAGCACCTTGCCGACACGGCCTTCTGGTGTTTCCAGATAGCCGGGTGAATCCACTGCAGCCTTGACCAGGCTGTTGTCCTCGAAACACTTGACGGTTTCTACCGGACCGGAGAACTTTTTCACCGCACCGAAGTCCCGAAAAACGGGCGCAAGCACGCGAAAATCATTGCTGGTGTCGTTCTTGTATGCGTCACAAAGATCGCAGGTCGCAAAGTCCTTGGCCATTCGCAGTCACTCCTTTTTGATCAATAGGCCTATTCTCCAATGGAAAAAACAACATTTCCCAATGAAAAACTGATTTTTCCACTGGATAAGCCCCTTTTTCTCCAGTAGCATCCGGGTACCAGTGAAGGGGCAGCTTTTCACTGGTGATTAATCAACTTCAAGAAGGACAATCAATCATGGCAACTGCAAAAAAAGCTCCGGCAAAAAAAGCGGCACCTGCAAAGGCAGCCGCTCCGGCCAAAAAGGTAGCCGCTCCTGCTAAAAAGGCAGCAGCAGCTCCCGCAAAGAAAGTAGCCGCCAAGGCGCCTGCGAAAAAGGCCGCAGCTCCTGCCAAGGCAGCCGCGCCAGCCAAAAAAGCCGCCCCGGCCAAGAAGGCGGCTGCAAAGGCCCCCGCCAAGAAACGCACCGTGAATGCTGCGTTCATGAAGGCACTGACGCCCAGCGCCGCTTTGGCTTCCATCGTCGGCAACAGCCCATTGCCTCGCACCGAAGTGGTGAAGCAATTGTGGGTTTACATCAAGAAGCACAAACTGCAAGACGCTGTGAACAAGCGCATGATCAACGCAGACGCCAAGCTCAAGGAAGTCTTCGGCAAGATGCAGGTGTCCATGTTTGAGATGGCTGGCCTGATCGGCAAACACCTCAAATAATTGGCATCATGCCAAACCAAAAAAGGCCGGGTTCACCGGCCTTTTTCGTATCCTCACCCGCTACCCAGACCAACCCATGCTGCGCTTTATTTTCACGCGCCTGAGCCTGATCATTCCGACATTTTTCGGCATGACACTGTTGGCGTTTTTCCTGATTCGTTTGGTACCGGGCGACCCCATCGAGACGCTGGCCGGTGAACGTGGTATCGATGCCGAACGCCACGCCATCCTGCTCAAGGAATATGGGCTGGATCGACCCGTCATCGTGCAATACGGCATCTATATTGGCAAGGTATTGCAGGGCGACCTGGGCAAATCCATCATCACCCAGACCTCGGTCCTCAGTGAATTTACCGCTCTGTTCCCCGCCACGATTGAACTGGCCATTTGCGCCATCCTGTTTGCCCTGTTGATTGGAATTCCGGCTGGCATCATCGCAGCGGTCAAACGCAATTCGGTGCTCGACCATGGTGTGATGGGCATCTCACTGACCGGATACTCCATGCCCATTTTCTGGTGGGGACTGCTGCTGATCCTGTTGGTTTCGGTGCAACTGGATCTGACCCCGGTGTCGGGGCGCATTGCGGTTCAGTACTTCATTGAGCCGACCACCGGCTTCCTGCTGATTGACACCCTGTTGTCAGATGAAAAAGGGGCTTTCAAGTCAGCCCTGACCCACCTCATCCTGCCGACGATTGTGTTGGGAACCAATCCCTTGGCCGTGATCGCCCGTATGACACGCTCAGCCATGCTGGAAGTGCTGGGCGAAGACTACATTCGCACCGCCCGCGCCAAGGGACTGTCGACACTGCGCGTGGTCTCGGTCCATGCCTTGCGCAATGCCCTGATCCCGGTGATCACGGTGATTGGCCTGCAGGTCGGCGTGTTGTTTACCGGGGCCATTCTGACCGAAACCATCTTCTCCTGGCCCGGTGTGGGCAAATGGCTGATTGAAGCCATCAGCCGACGGGACTACCCGGTGCTGCAAGGTGGCATGCTGCTATTGGGTGCGGTGGTCATGGCCGTCAACCTGTTGGTGGACGTAGCCTACGGCATCATCAACCCGCGTATCAGGCACCAAAAATGACAACGACGACTCCCGCCGTACCCAGCCCTGTCGCTACGCCCGCTCAGGGCGCTCCCTTGCACCCCCTGCGTGACTTCTGGCGCTATTTCAGCGCCAGCAAAGGCGCCATGGGCGGCCTGTTCATTGTGGTCACCGTGTTGCTGCTCGCTGCATTTGCCGACATTGTTGCCCCCTACGCGCCAGACCTGACCGACAACTCGGTTTTCTTGGTTCCTCCGGCTTGGCAAGAGGGTGGGTCCTCGGCCCACCTGCTGGGTACGGACGCCATTGGCCGCGACATTCTTTCGCGCCTGATCCATGGAGCCCGACTGTCCTTGACGATTGGCATTGCCGTGGTGGCCATCTCGGTGCTGGTTGGTACGGTGATTGGCTTGCTGGCCGGGTATTTCAGGGGGCTGTTTGAGATCGCCGTGATGCGCCTGATGGACATCATCCTGACCTTGCCCAGCCTGTTGCTGGCCATCGTCATCGTCGCCATTCTGGGGCCAGGCCTGATGAATGCCATGCTGGCCGTTTCCATCGTGGTGTTACCGCACTATGTGCGCATCACCCGTGCGGCCGTCATTTCCGAGACCTCACGTGACTACGTCACGGCGGCCCGCATGGGTGGCGCTGGCCACTGGCGTGTGATGTTCAGCGAGGTGCTGCCCAACTGCACTGCGCCACTGATCGTGCAGGCTTCTTTGGGCATTTCTACCGCCATCCTGGATGCTGCGGCTCTGGGTTTCCTGGGCCTTGGCGCCCAACCGCCGTCGCCCGAATGGGGAACCATGCTAGCCGATGCGCGCGAATTTGTATTGCGGGCCTGGTGGGTGGTGACGTTTCCGGGTCTGGCCATTCTGATCACGGTTCTGGCCTTCAACCTGCTGGGCGATGGCCTGCGCGATGCGCTGGACCCCAAACTCAAACGCTAACCCCCGAGCGCGCACCATGGCCCTGCTAGAAATTGAAAACCTGTCGGTTGAGTTCCCGTCACACACCGGCGTGATGTACGCCGTCGACGGTGTCAGCCTGTCGCTGGACGCTGGTGATGTGCTGGGTATTGTGGGTGAATCCGGCTCTGGCAAGAGTGTCACCATGATGGCGCTGATGGGCCTGGTGGCCTACCCGGGTCGCGTCAAAGCCGACACGCTGCGTTTTGATGGCCATGACCTGCTGGCGCTCAAGGACCGCGAGCGTCGCCGCCTGATTGGCAAAGATTTGGCGATGATTTTTCAGGACCCCACAACCAGCCTGAACCCGTGTTTCACCGTAGGTTTTCAACTGGCAGAAACGCTGAAGCTGCATCTGGGAATGGACAAGGCCGCAGCGCGCAAGCGCTCCATCGAATTGCTGGAGCAAGTCGGCATTCCCGCGCCCGAGAGCCGTTTGGGTGTCTACCCCCACCAGCTCTCGGGTGGTATGAGCCAGCGGGTCATGATTGCCATGGCCATTGCCTGCAACCCCAAACTGCTGATCGCCGATGAGCCCACCACGGCGTTGGACGTCACCATCCAGGCACAAATTTTGAACCTGTTGCGCAGCCTGCAGAAGGACCGGGGCATGGCCCTGGTGTTGATCACCCACAACATGGGTGTGGTCAGTGAAATGGCGCAACGTGTTGCAGTCATGTATGCCGGGCAAATCATGGAACAACAAGGCTCGGACACTCTCTTCACCAGTCCGCAGCATCCGTACACCGAAGCGCTGATGGCCGCCTTGCCCGAACGCAATGACGGGCATTCGCGCCTGGCCACCATTCCCGGCATGGTTCCTGGTCTGTATGACCGGCCCTCCGGTTGTTTGTTTTCGCCCCGCTGCAGTTATGCCAATGACAGCCTCTGCCAAACACGCCCTGACCTGCGTACGGTGCAAAACGGGGTCGTGCGCTGCCACTACCCCGTTGGTGATGCACATTCAAACGGCATTTCAACAACGGTAGCCACCACGGAGGTGGCAGCATGAGCGCGCCGGCCAACCCGCCATCACCCGCGGATCAACCGGTGGTGGTCGCCAGCCAGCTGCGTCGCGTGTACCCGATCAGCAAGGGTCTGTTTCGCAAGCCCGACCTGTTGCAGGCGGTCAGCGGTGTGAGCTTCACGGTGCACGCTGGCAAAACCTTGGCCGTAGTGGGTGAATCGGGTTGTGGCAAGTCCACATTGGCCCGCATGGTCACGCTGATCGAATCGCCATCGGAAGGCAGCTTGAAGTTGGGTGGTGTCGATGTCATCACCGCAACGCCACAACAACGCCACGCGCTGCGCCAAACCGTACAACTGGTGTTTCAGAACCCTTATGGCTCTTTGAATCCCCGCAAACGCATTGGCCAAATACTTGAAGCCCCACTGGAGATCAACACCACGCTGAACGCAACTGAGCGGGCCGAGAAAGCCCGCGCCATGTTGGCCTTGGTGGGTTTGCGACCCGAGCATTACGACCGTTACCCCCATATGTTTTCCGGCGGCCAGCGCCAGCGTATCGCCATCGCCCGGGCTTTGATGCTCAACCCGTCGCTGGTGGTGGCCGATGAACCCGTTTCCGCTTTGGACGTGTCCATTCAGGCCCAGGTGCTGAACCTGTTGGCCGACTTGCAGCGCGACCTGGGTCTGGCCTATTTGTTCATTTCGCATGACCTGGGTGTGGTCCGCCACATCGCCCATGACGTGTTGGTCATGTATTTGGGTCACACCGTGGAGCAAGGTGATAAAAACGCCATCTTCAACCGGCCATTACACCCCTACACACAAGCCCTGCTGGGCTCCACGCCGGGATTGGCCGGTAGTGGCCCGACCCGCAACCGCATTGTGCTCACAGGCGAACTACCCTCCCCCCTGAACCCGCCCTCGGGCTGCGTTTTTTCGACCCGCTGTCCGCACGCCACGGCACAGTGCCGCCAGCAGCGTCCGGTGCTGCAGGAACTGCTCGGGCGCGCGGTGGCTTGTTTTGAAGCCGAGCGCCTGGCAATGGCTGGCTTAACACAGTAGGAACCCCAATACAGAGGGGGTATTTCCTCGCGTAACATGGGTGTTCGGTGACTAGGACCAAGGCCTGGTTCAAATGTTTAAAACTGTTCAATGGGGGTCGCACGTCGCCCCCCTTTTTTCTGGAGATTCCTGCATGATGAAATCATCCTCGCGCACCCGTTTGCGCCCCACCAAGAGCGCCTTGTTGTGCGCCGTGGCACTGCCGCTCATTCTGGCCATGGCACCTGTTGCCGCCAAAACTCTTGTGTTCTGCTCCGAGGGAAGTCCCGAGAATTTCTACCCCGGCATCAACACCACCGGCACATCTTTTGATGCCAACTCCCAAATCTACAGCCGCATCGTCGACTTCGAACGCGGCGGCACCAAGGTGGTTCCCGGCCTGGCCGAAAAATGGACCGTGTCCAAAGACGGACTGGAATACACCTTCTTCCTGCGCCAGGGCGTGAAGTGGCATTCCAATAAAAACTTCAAACCGACCCGCGATTTCAACGCAGACGATTTCATGTTCGCCATCGAGCGCCAGTGGAAAGAAAACGACCCCTACTTCAAGGTCACCAGTTCCAACCACTCTTATTTCAACGACATGGGCATGCCCAAGCTCTTGAAGTCGGTGGACAAACTGGACGAATACACCGTCAAGATCACACTGAACAAACCCGAAGCGCCGTTCCTGTCCAACCTGGCCATGGAATACGCCGGTATCCAGTCCAAGGAATACGCCATCGCCATGCTGAAGGCTGGAACCCCGGAAAGAATTGACCAGGACCCGATTGGTACCGGCCCGTTCATGATGGTGCAGTACCAGAAAGACGCGCTGATCCGTTTCAAGGCCTTCCCTGATTACTGGGGTGGCAAGGCCAAGATTGACGACCTGATTTTCTCCATTACGCCCGATGCCTCGGTGCGTTGGGCGAAGATGCAAAAGGGCGAGTGCCATGTCATGCCCTACCCCAACCCGGCCGACCTGGACGCCATGCGAAAGGACAAGAACGTGACGGTGCTGGAGCAACCCGGCTTGAACGTCGGTTACCTGGCCTACAACACCACCAAGAAGCCGTTTGACGACGTACGCGTGCGCAAGGCCATCAACATGGCCATCGACAAAAAAGCCATTGTCTCGGCGGTGTACCTGAGCACCGGCATTGCCGCCACCAACCCGATTCCGCCCACCCAATGGTCGTACAACAAAGCCATCAAGGACGACGCGTTTGACCCCGCAGCCGCCAAGAAAGCGTTGGCTGCTGCTGGCTACCCCAATGGTTTCACCACCGACCTGTGGGCCATGCCGGTGCAGCGCCCTTACAACCCCAATGCCAAACGCATTGCCGAGTTGATGCAGGCAGACCTGGCCAAGATTGGTGTCAAGGCCGAGATCAAGAGTTTCGAGTGGGGTGAGTACCGCAAGCGCATGCAAGCCGGTGAACACCAGATGGGCATGCTGGGCTGGACCGGTGACAACGGAGACCCGGACAACTTCCTGAACACTTTGTTGGGATGTGATTCCGCAAAGACCAACGGCTCCAACGTAGCCAAGTTCTGCTTCCCGGCGTTTGAAGAACTGGTACAAAAAGCCAAGGTAGTATCCAACCCGGCCGACCGCACCAAGCTGTACGAAAAAGCCCAGGTGATCTTCAAGGAGCAGGCCCCCTGGTTCACCATTGCCCACGCGGTGCAACTGAAGCCGGTGCGCAAGGAAGTGATTGACTTCAAGCTCAGCCCCTTTGGCCGCCACACGTTTTATGGCGTGGACATGAAGTAATCAGACGCTAAGGTTTCTCAAAAAGTTTAAAGGCCGGTGCGAACCGGCCTTTTTTTGCCTGCACATCGGCCACGGCGGACGGCGTGACTCGCGTTCTCCGGCTCGCGTCGCGGGCGGACCGGGCGGGTCCACTGCCCGAGTTGCTTGAAGACGAGTTTTGGTGCGCACATTCTGTGGCAAGTGCAAGTGCGGCCTGCGCCCGCGAGCCCCACCATTCGCCTATGAGGGGGATGGTTTGGTGAGGTGAAAACAATTTCCGGTTCAGGTTGCCACGTGACTCTTCACATATGGTCATTTGAGCTTTTAGCCCTCGTGGGATATGCGCAAGCAGCTACTAAACTAATAGCAACTGAGGTCATCGAATATCGCTTTAACGCATTGGCGTCATCTAAAACGGCATAAACATCCGCTGCGGACCCGTACGGTGGGCGGTGTGGGGGTGTCGGTTAGAAGCCGTTGCCTACCCGATTAGGCATTGCTGTTTAGCTTGGCGCAAGCGAATGCAAGCGGCTGCAACCCTAGCCCGACTGTTGCCCCGGATGGGGCTATCAGATTTGGGTAGTCGCGCTGTGACACTGAGGTTGTAGCTCGCTTGGTAATGACACCCACAGCGAAGCCCGCTCCATCAAACACCGGGCCGCCGCTTGCTCCAGCGTGAACAGAGTTGTCGACATAAAAGACATCGCATTCAACTTTGATGTTTTCGGCGGTGTTTTCGGCAATCATGCGGCGAACGTTGCCGACGATTCCTCGCTTTATCAACGGGCCTGTCATGTCGGCCATGTACCCCTTGTCGAGCGCCTGAAGGAATTCGGGTACGCCGTTTGTCTCGGGTGAAACGAGCCTAGCTACATCGAAAGGAAGCTCGAGTTCGTCTGAGTACCCAGCTAGGAAGACTTCTTGGCCGAGGGCAGGCGGATGCTCAACTGCGGCTATGAATGGCATTGGCGACGAGGCGGCTGTCTTGGGAACCAGTAGGGCTTCATCTAACTGAACTGGGCCTTTGAAGCTGCTCACTTCGACAATGATGCCGCACACTACCACGCGGTACTCCATGAGGGGGATGCCAGCGAACTTGACGTATATGCGTGTATTCGGGTCGGTGTAGTCGACTGCTCTAATGGGCCACCTTCCTGTTACTACATGGGCTGCAGTGACTACTTGACCGTCTGGCCGAATAGAGAAGCCCGTTCCTTCACTGATCTTCTCATTGCGTAGGAAGACGGAGATGTAGCAGCAGGCCGCTGATACGCGGTTGTACAAAGAGTGGAAGAGCGCGGTCGTCATGGCGATGCCTAAAGTGGAAGTGAGGGGCGCAACGCGGCTATAACGTGGCTCGGCCCATTCAACTGCAGGGATGGTTAGGTTGTGGCACGCCAGTGAGAGCCGAATTTAAACTTGCTGTGCGGGCTGACTTTCGTTGCCAGTAGGTGGTCGGAAACGCGTGCGAGCGCCTGTTCGTAGATTGCTGCGACAAACGCGATCGGGAATACGAGCTCGCGACCGCCAAAGGACGAGAGGTTTGTATAGAAGGGCTCGGTTTGCCTGCCGGACCGGTCAGTTCCGTAGCCCGGCTCGCGATATTCGTGAATGAGGTTATTGCGGAAGGTATAGAAAAGTTCTGCATACCGGTGCTTCATTAGATAATCGAGTTCATTCGGTGCTGCATATTCAACCATTTCGGCGAATGTGGGTGACTTTGAAATTGGCATCCGCCTTCTCGGTGGATTTTGGTCAAGCCGCCGTTTCGCTTCACGGTAGAGACGAAACCGAGTTCTCTTCTTTAGGCGTAGGTGGCAGGCGAGCTGAAATAGGCTGACTCTCTCGGCGTCCTGCCAATCCGTGTGATTGAGAAGGAGCTCCAAGAAGCGAGCGCGATTCTTTGTGTCTGGCGGGCAGACGGCGCGTGCCAGTGGATCGAGCGCAGAGCAATAGAGAAGTTTTTGCTGTAGCTCAGACTCGACGAGAGCGATGGTTTGACCTTGCTCGCGGAAGTGTTCGATGAATTGCTGAATACTGAGACGGTATGGCGATGTCATAGCAACCAACGATTAGCGTTTATCAGCCGCGCTGCAATGCCTGTAAATGACATAAACGCCTCCCGCGGCTGATAAACCATGTTGGACTGAACCGCCTGCACTGGCAGTCGCGATATGGGTTTGTAAACTTCACCCCGTCTGTTGAATCAGATTATGACCGGGCTTGCGGCAACCTCAACCAGTCAACATCGTGGCGACCGGGCACTGTGCCCTGCAGCACGGGTACAAGCTCACATCCATCCTGACCACCCGCGCCAAGAAGCCATGTGCAGACTCCTTGGCCTTCGGATTGGACTGCGGCATCCGTAGCGAGGTGAGCGCGGCGTCAAACTTAACCCTTTGCACGAGGATGCCAGCGCCCCATAGTGACGAATGCGTTTGATACCGGTGGACAACACATGCAGCAGGAAAAGGCGCAAACCTCAACGCCTGGCAATCGCTCCAGCCGCTTTGTACCTTTGTCATTGGCACGCAGCGTGAACGCTACCTGTTGGTGTAGATGGCGCGGATGCGCTCATTGCTAATGGCCGTGCGATGGGTGCAGTTGCTCAGGTATTCAAGCACCTGGGCGGACTCAGCCAGTCATGTATAGAGTTGGCGCAGCCGATGTTTCCATGCCGAAGCCGGTGCGTATGGAAATGGTCGACACCAAGCTGAGTCCCTTTGGCCGCCACGCTTTTCAAAGCGTAGACATGGAGTGGTCGATTGGGTTTCCGAATGAGTTATGACCGGTTCGAACCGACCTTTTTTCTTTGGAGGAACCCGTCTTGAAAGACCGGTGAGTTCGCAGCGGCATCCTCTCGCTGATTGCCCGCACACCGCGCAAGGTCGGTGGCGTGACTCGCGTTCTCCGGCGCGCGTCGCGGACGGGCCGGACGGGTCGACTGCCAGTGTTGAGTTTTGGCGAGCCTGTTCTGTGGCAACCGCGAGAGCGGACTGCGCCCGCAAACCCGACCGTCCGCCTACGAGGGGGATGGTTTGGTTGGGTGTAACAATTTCCGGTTCAGGTTGCCACATGACTCTTCAGATATGCTCATATCAGCTTCTAACCCTCGTGGAATATTCGTAAGAGGCTACAACTTTTATAGCAATTAAGTTCATTCGAATTTGGTTCTAAACGCTTGGCGTTGGTAACATTAGGCGATCTGCCTCCCCCGAAAGCCGATATTGGCAATCGAGTCCACAATTGAAACACTCAGCTCATTGCTTCGGGAGGGCGGCGATGAGCAGATGGAAATAGGGTGCAAAAAAGAGCCAGCGGACTGGATTCTGGCAGCGAAACCGGCACCGGACTATGAGGTCGATCAGCGCATTAATTGGTGCCTCAGCGAAGTTTCGACTCAAACCCGATGGGGCAATCCCGCGTGTGTTGCAGGCCCAAAGCCTATTGACGACCAGCTGGTCCACTATCCAAGGGCTGCGATGGCACAAACTGCTGAGGTCAGGCGCATTTGGGTGTCCAAAAGCCGTGCCATACTTGATCGCGAGCCGTCGAACTTCTTATCCATGCGCACATTAAGGCAGCCAGCGAGTTGCTGGTTGGGGCCGATGGTGCTGCCTATCCGTATCATTTATTAACACCGTCGCACAATGCCAAGTATTGAGACAATATCAAGGGTTGCCAGAATCCTCGCACAGGCCACAAGCCCCGAATCGGAGGAAGCAAACTCTGCCGTCCAAGGCGCTTACAAGCGCATGGTTCGCGATCAAGTTTCAATCGAAGACTTGTTGTCCCTACCTCTGGTCGAGTTGTATCAAGAGGCATTGGTACAACTTGTGATATTCATTCTGGAAAATCAACCGATGCTCTCTCCCCAAGAGAGGCGAAAGTCGTTTGAAAACTACCTGCAGTTAATTACTGAACGTTTTGCAGAGGATGCAGGAAGCAGCGCCAATTCGTCCCGGCGACAACAGAATCCGAATGGAGGAACCTGGCCGAATAATAGTGGCGCTGAAAATGCCCCTCGTGGACGTGCAAATGGCAAAAGCAAGGAGGAACACCACCACAGCACGGAAGCAAAAAAAAATGCAAACCGCCTGCTGAAAATTTCTTCTGTCACCGTCATTGGATTGGTGATTGCCGCCGCAGCATTTGGTGGATACTTTCTGTTGAACAATGGCTGACAAGACGTCAATCAGAAGAGCAGTCCGAACGCAACGCCACGACCCCCGGTTCTAAGTAGCAGCGACTTGTCCAATCTCAGGGATTCCAGCCGAACTGCCGTTAGTAACGCAATTGTGAATTCGCTGCCACCAATTCCGGAGTTTCAAGATACCAATGCGAGATTAATGTATCTGCGTTGGATGAAAGTCATGACCGACAGGCTTAATGAGAAAAAGCCTGACTACGATAAACCACGGGAATTTTTGCAAACAGTGTGGTACGAGAGTCGCCGCGCAGGACTTGATGTGTCATTGGTCCTGGGCTTCATTGAAACGATGTCAGACTTTAGAAGTTTCCATGTTTCTGAAAGGGGGGCCAGGGGATACATGGCAGTTATGCCATATTGGTCGCTTGCGCTTGGAGATGGCGATGAGTCTAAGCTGTTTCAAGCGCAAACCAACTTGCGCTTCGGCTGTGTAGTCTTGCGACATTACCTTGATAAGCGGCAGGACGACCTCAGATCAGCGCTTCGAGATTACATCGAAAACAGCGTTGGTGTGGCCCACGACAGCCGGCAAGCCTTTGAGTTAGAAACACTCATTTACCACAATCAATCGAAGTGGATGATTAACGATCAGGAATCATCGACCCTTAGCCAAGAGCCAGTGCCGAACTTGCGGGCGCTAGATACCGAGGCTCAGAGTCGTACTGGCTATCTCTACAGAGCTTCCCAACCCCGCCCGCGGGCCAGGCGTTCTGGAAGAAACAAGGGGCA
>ERZ724527.659-NODE-659-length-16887-cov-7.292360_pt1 | contig 16887 bp, 12 predicted proteins | sample MGYA00376060_ERZ724527 | MGnify/ENA primary metagenome ERZ724527 (study PRJEB28724, sample SAMN07190886) | activated sludge metagenome | isolation source: activated sludge of sewage treatment plant in Hong Hong | place: USA: Christiansburg, Virginia | collected...
TGGTCACTGGAACCAAACTCACGATTACTCGGCAACATATTGCGTTCAACCAGCGTGTTATGCCCGGAACGAATACTGAAAACCGTTTGTTTGTTATCGCCAGCCGCAACGCTCAATACTACTTCACCCTGTTCTACATGGCGCAAGGCAAATTGCAACAGGTTGATTATTGTCTGCTGCAACTTTTCCTGATCACTCTTGACGAAACCCGCAACATTGGCGTCAAGATGATAAATAAGCTCAATATTATTGAACTCTGCCCTACCCCGACAATTTTCAATACATGATTCAATGAGCGGCGTTAATTCAAATGGCGCACAATTCAGCTCGACATTTCCACGCTCTATCGAGGAAAGGTCAGACAGTTTGTTCGTCACATCAAGCAAAGCCTGTCCTGATCTATTGATTGTTTTTATCTGGTTGCGCTGTTGCTCTGTGATATTACTGCTCAACAACAAATCAGCCATGCCCAACACACCGCTGATAGGCGTGCGCAACTCATGGCAAACATCTGACAGGTTAACCAAAGACTGCCTTGGCTCTTCTTGCTCGGTTTCATTAATCTGCCTGTAGTACCCTTGGCGCAGCTCATCCAGACAACATAGAGCCATCGATACCGCCATCACCACAGCTTCCAGCACAATAGCCGCCGCAACGCCCCATGTTGTGAATGTTCCTTGCGGCAAATAGCCATTCACATTAAATATAGCTATCAGGATAATGCCTGTACTGATGGCTCTTACCGCAAGAAAATGGCGAGCCATCGCATGTTCTTCCATGTTTGCATGGAGCGCGGCTGCAAAAACCATGACGATGTTAAGCACCGCCAGCGAAGATGCCAACAATGAATTGGTATGCGAAGGGATAAACCAGGTTGCAACAGCACCAGCCAAAGCCAGAATACCCAACACATTAAATATCTGGTGCTGCCACGGCACACGCTTTCTGGTCTTGAGGAGCGATTGCGTAAAAAGCACACTGAAAAGAATAGACAAATAAATGGGTGTCAGTAACTGATGGTCCAGCAATGCTTCATGCGCATCAAAAAACTGTAGCAAGTAACCATTCCAGCTAACCTGAATGCTGAATACTGCCACCAGAAACAGGCTATACCAGACAAAACCCTTGAACCGGAAAACTATAAATAAACCCGCATGAAGCAGTGCAACAATCAACAAAGCCCCTAGAAGAAATCCCTGCCCCCAGTCACGTTTTGCAGCTACGCGCATATATTCCCGCGGCGTGCTTAGTGTTAATTGTAGATTAATCGCTTTATCGGATTCTGCACGCAGAAAATAGGTGTATGCAGTATGTGCCTCAATATCAAGATCAAACAGGTTGAGTGGATGCCTGTAATCGCGATCCGCGTACGGCATGGCAGAGCCCAGTCTTTTGTGTTGGCTCAGCTGGCCTGTATGCGGATCTATAATGTAAAGATCCAGATAATCTATATCCGCAGGCGAAGCTTCCAATACGAAGCGCATGGAATCATCGCGCTGGTTCTCAGCGGTAAATTTTATCCAGTATGCTGATGTGGAATACCCGAAAAACAATTCTGACATTGCCGCCGGAGCAAACTGGAATGCATATCGCTCTGACATGACATCCTTGATGGTGAGATCCCCATCGTGATCCTCCAACACATCTACATAAGGCGACAAGGAAATGTCCAGTGCATCGCGGTTTATCTCGACCAATGGCGCTGCCCCAGCCAAGGAGGCAATCAGGCACATCAGAAAAGCTGAAATTAGCCGCAGGGTATTTTTCATAGTCACCGATTCCTGGCAAGTCTGTCTGGTTGGGCCGGCTCCGGAGCAGGGGTTCAGCGCATTTCTCGCTGGATTGCTCGCCATCCAATATCACGTCGCATGAACATACCTTTCCATGTCACCGTGTCAGCAAGATGGTACGCGGCCTCTTGGGCCTGCGCTACTGTTTGTCCAAGCGCTGTGGCGCACAACACCCGGCCGCCCTGGGTAACTACCGCACCGTCTTTCACACAGGTCCCCGCGTGAAAAATCTTTGCATCTTGCCGGGTAGTGTTCAGGCCGCTGATAACATCGCCTTTGGCTACCTCTCCCGGATAACCCGCGGCGGCCATGACAACACCCAACGCGGGACGCGGATCCCACTCTGCATGCGCACTGTCGAGCGTACCTGCCAGCGCCTGTTCAACCAGCAAGGGCAGCGATGTGCGCAAGCGCAACATAATGGGCTGGGTTTCAGGATCACCAAAACGGCAATTGAACTCGATAACTTTTGGCGCACCACTGCTATCAATCATCAGGCCGGCATACAGAAAACCGGTGTAAGGATGACCCTCTGCTGCCATACCCTTTACCGTCGGGCCGATCACTTCCTGCATGACACGATCATGCACTGCCTGCGTCACAACCGGTGCCGGAGAATAAGCACCCATGCCTCCGGTGTTGGGGCCAATGTCTCCATCGCCAACACGTTTATGATCCTGGCTCGTCGCCATTGGCAACGCAGTCTTGCCATCGACCATCACAATAAAACTGGCTTCTTCACCGTCAAGAAATTCCTCGACCACCACGCGCGCACCGGCAGCGCCAAACTTGTTGTCGGCCAACATATCGCGAACAGCCTCTTCTGCCTCGCTTAATGTCATCGCCACAATCACGCCTTTGCCCGCTGCAAGACCATCTGCCTTGATGACAATCGGCGCGCCTTTCTCACGCACATAAGCCAGCGCCTGATCCACGTCTGTGAATACGGCATAAAACGCAGTCGGTATGTTATGGCGCGCAAGAAAATCCTTGGCAAATGCTTTCGAACCCTCCAGCTGTGCTGCGTATTGTGTCGGGCCAAATATTTTCAAACCGGCGGCGCAAAATGCATCAACAACGCCATTCACCAAAGGCGCCTCAGGCCCTACGATAGTCAAGTCCACATTGTCACGTGCAAACGCTACCAGTGCGGTGTTATCGAGTATATCCAGCAAGATATTCTCGCATTTATCTTCGTTTGCTGTACCGGCATTGCCGGGCGCGACAAATATTTTCTCAACACGCACATCCTGTGCACACTTCCATGCCAGTGCATGTTCGCGTCCACCAGAGCCCAGAAGCAGGATTTTCATAATAGTCTTCTCCTGATCAATGCCGGAAATGGCGCATGCCGGTAAACACCATGGCAATACCGTGTTCGTTTGCTGCCGCTATCACTTCTTCATCACGCATAGAACCGCCCGGCTGGATTACGCAGGCAATACCAGCTTTGGCAGCGTTATCAATTCCATCACGGAACGGGAAAAATGCATCTGATGCCATCACTGCTCCTTGCACTTGCAAGCCAGCATGTTCGGCTTTAATGCCTGCAATGCGCGCGGAATTGACACGGCTCATCTGGCCAGCCCCGATACCGACAGTCTGTCGATTTTTTGCGTAAACAATCGCATTGGACTTCACGTATTTCGCCACTTTCCATGCAAAAACCAGATCGTGAATTTCCATCTCTGTCGGCGCTCGTCTTGTCACTACTTTAAGGTCAGACGCCTGGATCATGCCAGCATCCAGATCCTGTACCAGCAAACCGCCGTTGACGCGCTTCCAGTCCAATTGCGCAATCCTGTTTTCAGACCATGCCCCGCACACCAGTACGCGGATATTCTGTTTTGCGGAAAGAACTTCCAGCGCGTCTTCTGTTGCCGCTGGCGCAATGATGACTTCTACAAACTGGCGCTCAACAATCGCTGTTGCTGTTGCAGAATCCAGCTCGCGGTTGAATGCAATAATACCGCCGAACGCAGACTCGGGGTCTGTGGCATAGGCAAGATCATATGCCGCAGAAATGCCGTCCAGTGAAACAGCAACGCCGCAAGGGTTGGCATGTTTCACAATGACGCATGCCGGCTTGACGAAGCTTTTTACACACTCCAGCGCCGCATCTGTATCAGCAATATTGTTGTACGACAATTCTTTACCCTGCAATTGCGTTGCAGTAGCCACGCTGACTTCCAGTGGGTTTTCTTCCACATAAAATGCTGCGCTCTGATGGGGGTTTTCACCATAACGCAGATCTTGTGCCTTGATCAGCTGCGCATTGAACGTACGGGGAAATCTATCCACGGTCTCGCCAATCCGGGCGCCAAGGTAATTGGCAATCATGCCGTCATACCGGGCAGTATGCTCAAACGCTTTTACAGCCAGATCAAAACGCAACGGATACAGCAACCCGTTCTGGTTATCCAGACTCTCCAGCACAACAGGATAATCTGCACTGTTGACAACGATGCCGACATGCTCATAGTTTTTGGCGGCGGCTCGCACCATCGTCGGGCCACCAATATCAATATTTTCAATGGCATTTTCCAGCGTGCATTCCGGATCTGCCACCGCTTTTGCAAATGGGTACAGATTCACAACCACCAGATCAATCGGGGCGATATTGTGTTCAGCCATCACTGCATCATCCTGTCCGCGTCGCCCAAGAATCCCGCCGTGAATTTTCGGGTGAAGCGTCTTGACACGGCCATCCATCATTTCAGGAAAGCCTGTATGGTCTGATACTTCTGTCACTGCAATATCATTGTCCCTCAGCAATCTGAACGTGCCGCCAGTCGATAGCAATTGGACATCGCGCAGTACCAGTGCCCGTGCAAACTCGACAATGCCTGTTTTATCAGACACAGAAATCAATGCGCGACGAATGGGTGTTACAGCTGTCATGAAAACCCCTGATGAAAAATTGACTGTTGAAACCTGATGAAAAATGAAAAAGGAGGCATTACGCCCCCTTACGCCCTGACCCTGTTTCTTTACAGCATATTGTATTGCTTGAGCTTCTTGCGCAGGGTGCCTCTGTTCAGGCCAAGCACTTCTGCAGCGCGGGACTGGTTGTTGCGCGTGTACTCCAGCACTACCTCCAATAGCGGTATTTCAACCTCGGCCAGCACCATCTGATAAACATCCGAGACATCGTGGCCATCCAGATGGTTGAAATAATTTCGCATGGCGCGCTCTACACAATCGCGGATAGTTTGCTGGTTAAGGTCAGCAACCGGCAATTGCTCAGCCGTTGTTACCATGCGCAATACCACGTCCTGAGCGCTCATGCGGCCATCGCCTCCGCCGTCCCTTTGCATTTGCTGTTGTCTGTAGTCATTATTTTCTCCAGCTCCGCTAATTGTTGCGATGCCAGTTGTATGTGGTTGAAATCTCGGCGCCAGCCTTCAGGCAAATGCAAGTGTTGGCTGTACCAGGCAACATGCTTGCGCGCCATTTTAACGCCTTGATTCTCTCCATAAAATGCATGGATGGCTGCGATATGTCGCAAGACAGTGGCGTATTTTTCGGTGACAGGTGTAACGGGATTTTTTTCGCCCCGGCTCAAGTAGTGCACCATATCCCTTACCAGCCATGGCTGTCCGTGCGCAGCACGACCCACCATCACTGCGGCAGCACCGGTGTAATCCAGCACCTGCCGAGCACACTCAGGCGTGTTGATGTCGCCGTTGGCAATCACTGGAATACTGACCTGCGACACCAGTTCTGCAATGGTATCGTATTCAACAGGGGCATGGTATCCGCAAGCCCGTGTGCGCCCATGTAGCGCAATGGCTTGTATGCCTGTTTTTTCGGCCAACTGTCCGATGGCGACAGCATTGCGGCTGGCAGGGCACCAGCCTGTTCGCATTTTCAGGGTAACGGGCACCGGCACCGCTGCTACCACCGCTTGCAATATCGCCGCCACTAGCGGCTCATCGCGCAGCAATGCCGATCCGGCGGCGCGTTTGCACACTTTTTTGGCGGGGCAGCCCATGTTGATATCGACAATCTGGGCACCGCGATCCACGCAAGCCTTTGCAGCAGCAGCCATCATGGCCGGTTCACTGCCTGCGATCTGCACCACCCTGGGCTCTGTTTCATCCAGCAAGCCGGCAATCCGCCACTTGCCTTTTCTGCTGTCCCACAAGCGACTATCCGAGGTCAGCATTTCACTGGCTGCCAACCCTGCGCCGAATTCTCGGCATAGCTGCCGGAAAGGCAAATCGCTCACACCAGCCATAGGCGCCAGGACAACGCGCGACGAAAGACTGTAAGGGCCTATCTGCCACATACCGGCAATCAGTCTGTTTTGCCGGCGACTTGCAAACTCCAGTTAACGGCCTGCTCGCCCGGACTGACAATTTCAAAGGCTATGTGTACAGGCCGCCCTGCAGGTATCTGGGTCTGGCCACTGAGCTCGCCCTGAAGATATTCAGCAGGTTCGAAACGACGACTGGCCACAGGCGTTTTCACCAGATCGCTGAAATACAACTCCAGCTGGGGGAAAGGAAGCGCCTGCCCTGTTGTGTTGAGCAGAATGGCATCCACTGCCAGCGCGTCCGCCACTTGCGGGTGCTGTCTCACCACCAGATTCTGGATTTTGATGTAGCGCCCATTTTCTACAGCGGGCAGTTTGCACCCAGCCACACCGCAAATCGCATGCATGTAAGGGCGGGTCGTATCTGTTTTTGCCAATTGGTCAAAATTGAAACCTATATACTGGGCCAGCAGAAGCAGCACGAGGACCGCAGCAGATGCATTCCATACCAGGATAGATTTCCAGTCGACCGAATCCTTTGACCCGCCGGAAAGCAGATCAACCGGCAAAGGTTCAATATGGGCGATCATCTCAGCCCGACCGTCATTGCCCCTGCCTGTTTTCTTGTCTCCCACTTCCCTCGCGGCAAAAGGGTCTGCCCGATCAAATCCAAGATCACGCCGCGCGGCGTCAACGTCCACCGGGTTGGTAAAATCCGTCAAAATGTCGCGCACATTATCGACTGTGCTGAGATCAACTTCTTGCGGTTTATTTTCCTGCGAAATGTCATCCAGCATGGCCTTTGCCCATGCATCATCCGAGGTTTCGCTGCTGCTGGCCCCGGATGCGTTGTCTTCAATCAGCTCATCGAGATCATTGAATTCTTCTTCCAGTAATTGGTCGAAATTATCGGCTTCTGCATGTTCATCAAAATCATCAAACACGCTACCGTAATCGTCATCCGGTTCGCCGAACTGGCTTTTTTTCACTGCCACTTTCGGCACTATTGCCGGCTCATCATCCTCAATATCCAGATCATCGCTGATCCTGTCATCGTCACCGATGTCTTCCAGTTTCTTGTGTGCCTGATGATCCGCATCCGCTTTGGGTAATTGCACAGCATCGCTGAGGTTGAACGGCTTTGACGGCAATACGCTCGCCGGACTGGCGCTGGCTGCACTGGCAGCTGCCGGATTAGCACCTGCTGAACTGTTATCGATCGCAGACTGGTCAAACCTGAATTTGTTGGATGGGGCGGCGGCGGTTGGCGTGGGTGCTGACGCCATGTTTTCCGGATTTACCCAATGTTGCCTGGCCTGAAACACTAACAAACAGGAGCCACAGCGCACTGCGCCGTTGGCAATTTTCAGGTGCTCTTCTGTCACCTTGAATGAAGTCTGGCACTGTGGGCACCGGGTTACCATATTGCTCATTGCGCGTCCTGTCCCTGCCGGTCATGCTCTCGGCTATGAAATACTCATGGTGCATAGTGTAGGGAGGTTTACCGGGGATGTATATTTCCTGTACAGCCGTCATCTGTGCAGCAAATCGCAATTCGGCACTCGGGTACATTCGGTATACAGGTACATAAAGGTTTATTTGATTTACAACAAAAGAACATCGAGGCGCGCTGGCCGGCATCGGATCATTGCGGCACAATGCGCCGGCAGTCCAACTGAAGACGGAGATTTCCCATGAGCACTATCGACTACGATCCCTATTCCCACGAAGCCATGAAGGATCCGTACCCGTTGTACGCCGCCATGCGCAAGGAAGGCAAACCGCACTTCATGCCTAAATATAATGGCTGGGCGCTGGCACGCTTTCAGGACATCTGGGATGCCAGTACCAAAGTCGATGAAAACTGCACATTCACCAAAGGCCAGACGCCGGGCCAGGTGCTGCTGGGCGAGCCTGTGCCATCCACATTCATGACCATGGATGCCCCCGAACACCGCAAGTGGCGTGGCCTGATCCGCCACGAATTCACCCCGGAAGGTGTGAGGGAAAGCGAGCAACGCCTGCGAGAACTGACGCGCGAACTGCTGGCTCCGCTGCTGAAAAAGGGCGAGTTTGATGTTTACAGCGATCTGTCCAACCGGGTTACCTGTATTAATGCAGGCTATAACCTCGGCCTGCCACGTGAAGACGCAGAAAAATGGCGCGGTCTGATTGATGACATGTTGCACCGCGAAGAAGGCCAGGTCGGCGGCGGCTCGCCGCGCAACCAGGCTGCAGCCGGACAACTGTTTGGCTACTTTGGCCAGTACGTGCATGAACTGCGCACCAACCCGGCATTGGCCCAGCGCTATACCAAAATTTTCCTTGAAGCCAGCGTTGACGGCCGCACACTGACTGATGAAGAAATGATGTTCTACCTGTTTTCTTTGCTGGTTGTGGGTTCAGAAACTACACCTATCACCGTAGCAGGCACCTTCTGGAACCTGGAACACAACCCTGACCAGAAAGCTGCAGTACTGAAAGAAATGGCTGCAGGCAAGACCGATCTGGCACGCAAAGCGTTCCTCGAAACCGCCCGCTACGACCAGCCGACCAATATGCTGGCGCGGGTTGCGAAAAAGGATTTCGAGTTGAATGGCGTCCAGGTTAAAGCCGGTCAGCCGTTGCTGTTCCTGTATGCATCAGCAGAGCGGGACGAATCTGTCTACCCGAACCCTGACAAGTTCGACATGTACCGCCAGCCGACAGAGAAGAGCCTGATGTTCGGGCATGGCGGGCACAAATGCCTTGGCATGCACCTGGGTGTCATGATGGGCTGCATCCTGGTGGAAGAAATTCTCAAGGCTGTCGGTGACTACACCGTGGTGGAAGAGAAGTGCGAGCGCTTGTACGGCGAGCATTTGTCTGGCTGGGGCAAAGTGACGATCAAGTTCAAACCTCACACTTGAGATAACAAAAAAGTTGAAAAGGGTACTTCGGTGCCCTTTTTTATTGCCTGCTCCCTGTGCCAAACTGGCCGGCATGAATGAACTACTCCCCGGGCTCGTTGCCATCCTGATTTATATCGCCCTCGCTTACTGGCAATGGCGCAGTTGGTCTGCTTCGCAGGCGGAGCCTTCACGCGGCGCATTTCTTGGATTAGCTGCACTGGCCGTCAGCTTGCATGGACTCAGCGTCTACACGCTGATCGACACTGCTGGTGGATTCAATTTTGGTTTCTTCCGCGTTTCTTCCCTGATTTTCTGGGTCATCAATATCACTGTGCTGGTGAGCAGCATCAAATTGCCCGTGCGATCATTGCTGCCTCCGTTATTTCTCATGACGGCTATCGGCATACTGTGCTCTTTGTTTGTCGATGATACCTATACGCCACACCCACTCGATTACCCGATTGCACTTCACATACTGTTATCCATACTGGCTTACAGCATACTGACCATCGCAGCCGTACAAGCACTGGCGCTGGCGCTGCAGGATCGGTTGCTGAAGACGCACCAGTTGAACAGGGCCATGGCTTTTTTACCGCCGTTACAAACCATGGAATCCCTGTTATTCGAAATGATCCGGGCAGGGGCGACATTGCTGGCATGTTCCATTGCGAGCGGTTTGTTGTTTATCGACGACATCCTTGCGCAACATCTGGCACACAAAATGTTTTTCTCGCTGGCCGCGCTCGGCGTCTATAGCGTACTGTTGTGGGGACGCCGTACACATGGCTGGCGTGGCAAACAAGCCATCCGCTGGACACTCGGCGGTTTTGCCGCACTGATGTTGGCCTATTTTGGCACCAAGCTGGTGCTGGAGTTACTGTTACACAGATAAAAGCCTGCAAAGACATGGTTGCGCGCTGGTATATGTTTACCGACAATTGATCCTCCGCTATTTCTAAAAGGCGATACCTTGAACGACATTTCGCTTGGCCTGCTGATCGGTGTACTTACATGCCTGACTCTGCTGGGTGCATTTTTCTCTGGCGCCGAAACTGGCATCGTGTCACTCAACCGCTACAAGTTGCGGCATTTGATCAAGAAGAATCATCGCGCTGCAAAACTGGTAGATGCACTGTTATCACGCCCTGACCGTTTCTTTGGCATCGTGCTGATCGGTAACAATCTGGCAAATGCTGCCACTGCCGCTATTGCTGCTATCGTTGTACAGCGCATGTATGGCAGTACCGGCGCGGCGATCGCTACTTTTGTGATGACACTGGTGACCATCGTTTTTGCAGAAATCATTCCGAAGATGCTCGGTTCCCTGTATCCGGAACGCATTGCATTTCCTGCCAGTTATGTTTTATTCCCATTACTGAAAGCGCTCTACCCGTTGGTGTGGTTAACCAATGTCGTATCAAATGGCTTCCTGCGCTTGTTCGGGATCAATCCTGAAAAAGCCACCAGTGACCAGTTAAGTCCCGATGAATTGCGAACGGTAGTGAGAGAATCCGGCAAGATGATTTCACCGCGTTATCGCGGCATGTTGCTCAACATCCTGGATCTTGGCCAGATGACTGCCCAGGACATCATGGTGCCGCGATCACAAATCAGCGGCATTGATGTTGATCGCAGTGACGCAGAGATTGTCGATTTACTGCGCAACACTGAATATACGCGGATTCCTGTCTATCAGGGAGAGATCAACAACATCCTCGGCATACTCCACATGCGGCGCATAGGCCGACTTTTTGACGACGAAACCAATGAACGGGATGTTCGTGATTTCATCCTTGCCAACATGCGTGAACCTTATTTTGTGCCAGAAACCACACCGCTTAACGTGCAACTCCTGAACTTCCAGAAGGAAAAGCGCCGCATGGGTCTTGTTGTAGATGAATATGGCGATGTGCAAGGTGTAGTGACACTCGAAGACATTCTTGAAGAAATTGTAGGGGAGTTCACTACCAATCTTGGCGGCAATAGCAATGAATATGAACGCCTGCCCAATGACCGCTATCGCATTGACTGCAGCGTCAACCTTCGGGATATCAACAGGCATCTTGATTGGCATTTGCCCATCAAGGCAAACAGCGCACGCACACTGAACGGCTTGTTTGTTGATTACCTGGGGGCGATACCCGCTAACAATGTCTGTTTTATTATCGGAAGTTACTGCTTTGAAACGGAAACCATTGCTGACAACAAGATACAGAGTGTGATCGCGTTCGAGCGAAAAAAATAATCAGCTATCCAGCAAATGTGCTATCTGCCCGTCCAGCAACACGCGTTGGGTTTGCACAAAACCTGTAACACGATAATACGGCTTGCCGCCTTCCCCATGATCAACAGCCAGCGTGAGTTTGTCCTGGTCTTGCAGTAACGCACCGGCATCTGCGCTAACGGCCAGCTGCCCACTGCCCACCTGACGGCACAACCACTGGCTGCGCTGTTCATCCAGCGCCTGTTGTCGATTGCGAAGAATATCGTTGTCGCACGGCGCATGCCAATCCAGTGCCAGACTCCATTGCAACTGGATTCCCAATTCCTGGTCGCGACAATGTTCCAGAACACCTGCAAGCACTCTGGCACAACAAGCTGCTTGTAACAGCACTTCTGTAATACGCCCCTCATCTGCCGCCATCACCATCTTGATGCACGAGCCAGCTGCCGGCATACGCTGTGCATTGTACAAGCGACAAGTTTTCTCAACCTGTTGCTGCATCTGGTCCAGTAGTGCGCGGAGCCGATCACGGCTTACTTGTCTTTGCAACAAATCAAGATTGTGGCACTCCAGCAACAGATACACCCTGCCTCCACCGCTGTTGAGAAGATCTGCGGCAGCATCACGCAATGCTGCGGGAGAGGGAGCCTGCACACGATCCACATGTTCCCGCAGTTGGCCTAACACCAGACGAATATCTTCTTCATGCATATTGTCCAGTTTCAATTTTCCCAACAACGCCGGGAAAAAATCGTTCAGTGTTTGCGCCAATGCAGAACGCTGCTGGTTGATATCCCTCGCAAAATAACGGCTGACAATTACCAGGAGAAATAGAACCAGCACGCTGACTGCGCATAACACCCAGCGCACTTCCGGCAACAGGTGCTCAATTTCTTTTGTATCCAGCGTCACAACAACACTGCCTGTCATATTGTCGCCAAGCGCCAACGTAGCAGAATAATTGTGCAGGTAATCCCGATTGCTGAGTTCACTGGGTGTCGCGCCGGCCTGTGCCATCAGCTCGTTTCTGGCATCGTAGATAACTGCACTGACAATACCGGGGGTTTTCAGCAAACGTGACAGGTGTGCTTGTAAACCGATCATGTCACGCTGCATAACAGCATCCAGTGAACTGTTCGCCAGCTGGGCAGAAACTGTTTCCCCATAGGAATCTATGGTGCTATCAACAAGCTTTGCAACACGTGTGATCGAGAAAGCACCCGTCAACACAAGACCCAGAATAAAGATTGCGCCGTATCCCCCCACCAGACGCAACACAAGCGAGTGCTTTAGCAGTGAAGACATTGTCATACTCTTTGTTGTGCGTTGAGGATCGATACCTGGTCATTCAATGTCCAGAAATCGTAAAGGATGCCCAATCCAAACAATCCGCCAGTCAACAAGTACAGAATGCCGGTCAGCCATTTCCCTTGATACATGCGGTGCACGCCAAGCAACCCGAGGAATGTAAGTAAAATCCAGGCCAGGTTGTAATCAATATTGCCATTGGCAAAACGCAGGTCGGCTTCCCTGTCCATGCCGGGAATCAAAAATAAATCAATGATCCATCCAATGCCTAACAAACCCAGCGTAAAAAACCAGATAGTGCCTGTCACAGGTTTACCGTAGTAAAAACGGTGCGCACCCAGGAACCCGAAAATCCATAACAGATATCCTATCGACTTGAGATGCGTGTCCTGCTGCTGGTTCATGATCCGCTCCGAAAATGTATGCCGCCGCCGTTTTTCATTATACAAACTTCTCTGCCAACTGCTGCAGACGCTGCGGCGTACCCACATCCAACCAATAGCCTGTGTAATGTTCACCTCTTACCTGATCGTCAGCCATAGCAGGGAGCAATACGTCACGCAACGGAAATGCTTCTCCCGTACGGGCACGCCAGTTTTGGAACAACCCGGGATGCATGACAGACAAGCCGCTGAACGTGAGGCCTGTTTGCTCACCACGCGGATGCACTGTGCCGGCTTGCAGCAAAAAATCGCCGGAGCTGTGGTGATCCGGATTGTTGACCAGCACTAGATGCGCCAACCCGGATAGCGGCAACGATCGCAAATGGATCAACGGATAATCACACCAGATATCGCCATTGATCAGCAAAAATGCATCATCACCCAACAATGGCAACGCGTTGACAATACCGCCGGCGGTTTCCAGTGGGCGCGACTCGCGCGAGTACTGGATGCGCACGCCCCACAGATGGCCATCACCGAGCGCATCCTCGATCATGTGCCCAAGGTGGGCAATATTGATGATGATTTCCTGGAAGCCGGCAGCTGCAAGTCGCTCAATGTGCCGCACGATCAGCGGCTTACCCGCCACATCAAGCAATGGCTTTGGACAATTATCGGTCAGTGGTCGCATACGCGTACCCAGACCCGCTGCCAGAATCATTGCCTTCATCTGTCTATCTCTTTCCACCAGGGTTGGCGGCGGCAGGCAGGAAGAATGCGCACCTGCATCCATTCGACAAATTCAGCCGCCTCGGGGTATCGCTCTGCCACCTCCATCGTGTAATGCAATACCAGCGGTAAATCATGCAAGTAGCCAGCCTTATTATCGCGCAGCCACAATCTGGCAAAAATGCCCAACACCTTGATGTGGCGCTGCAAACCTATTAGATCAAACCAGGTAAGGAACTGTTGCTCGCTATCACCTGCCGGCCTGTTATTTTTTATAAGGTTATCCCTGTAAGCAAGCGCCCACTTTCTAACTTGTTCCGGCTGCCACCGGATATAGCAATCGCGCAGCAAGGAGACGAGGTCATAGGTGAGCGGGCCAATGAGCGCATCCTGGAAATCAATGGTCACCAACTCCCCCGGCGGCAGGCTATACGTGTGCAGCATCAGGTTGCGGGCATGATAATCACGATGCACCAATACCTGCGGCTGCCCCAGCGCACTGGCTACCAACCAGTCAAAGCAGTTATCCAGCAATGTCTGCTCGTTGCGGCCAAACGGCAAATCCAGCAGATTCTGGACAAACCAGGATGGGAACAACGCCATTTCATCCCACAGGCGCTGTTCATCGTAATGCGCCAGCACCCCCGTCGGGACATCAATAGCTTGCATACGCAAGAGCATATCCATCGCCTGGCCGTACAAACTGTCTGCGCTACTGTCATTCAAGGCTGGCAATAACAATTGGTCGCCACAGTCCTCCACCAGTAAAAAGCCTTGCCCAAGGTCTGTTGCCAACACCTTGGGCACCCTCACCCCCCCGCCAGACAACAAGCAGGAAACGGTTATGTAGAGCTCACTGTTCTCGGTAGCCGGCGGGGCATAAACGGCCATCAATGGCGGGTTGCTGCCCTCGACCCTGCTGTACCGCCGGAAGCCTGCATCGCCAGACAACGGCACCAGCACTGGCGCGGGCTGCCCCAACTGCTGCCCCACCCATTCGTTCAATTGTTGTGGCAGATCCATGCGTTCCTCTCTGGTGCATTCAGGCGAGCATTCTACCTGCAGCCACCGCGCCACAGCACAGACAAATCCATTACAATGCCAGACTTTTCGAGCCAAAGCCTTTTAACGGAATAAACCACATGAAACTGTTTTTGCGCTCGCCCTCTTGCGGGCCTCGCCAGACACTGACCGGCCTCGGTCTGATACTCGCCGCAGCCGCCAGCCCTGTCCAGGCCGGCTGGGATTGTAGTCTTGATGCCAATGGCGAATGGTCTTGTCTGGCAGCCGGTGCATACACCGACGAATCCGGCGCAGATGTTGTTACTGTGCCAGATAGCACATCCATTGAAGATGCCGAGATCGAAGCCACTGCGATGGGCACGAAAATGCCGGATAACACCGGTGGCCGAATCACTGAAGATGCAGCGACCGGCGAAGCAGCAACCGGCGACGCCACTGCCAGCGCCACCAATGAAACAGATTCATCTAGCGGGCAGCCATCGGACGATGTCACTGCGCCAACACACATTACCCGCATCAGTGATGACTGGGTGCCCCTGGAAAAACTGACCGCTGAGCAAAAAGAACAATTGAGCGATGCACAACAGCGTGAAGCAGGCATCTGTTGCGGCATATATGTTGACCCGGTCAGCACAGCTGACAAAACAGATCCTGCCAACGCCGAAGTAAATGCCTACGCGGATGATACCGATACCGATATAGCCAACCAGATTTCTATGCTGAAAGGCAATGTGCAAATCAGCCAGGGTTACCGCTACCTGCGCGCCGACAGCGCGAGGCTTCAAAAAAATCCGCAACAAGTTACGCTGGAAGGCAATGTGACATTGCGTGAACCCAATCTGTTACTGGTTGGCGACAAAGCCGATGTACAGGTTGATGAGAACACAGCGCAAATGGAAAACGTGCAGTATTTGATGCACAAAGAACATATCCATGGCAGCGCACAAAGTCTGGGGCGTAGTGAAACAGGCGTGATATCGATGACGGGCGCAAGCTACAGCTATTGCCCTGCAGATGATGAGCAGTGGGCACTGAAAGCAGACAGCCTGACACTCGATCCTAACGATTCACAAGGCCGCGCACGCGATGTCACCCTGCGTGTAAAAGACGTGCCCGTTTTCTACACACCCTACCTGCAATTTCCGCTCGGCGACCAACGGATGACCGGTTTTCTTGTCCCGTCTTTTGGCATTGGAGAAGATGGCGTCGATATACAAACGCCCTACTACTTTAACCTTGCTCCCGATTATGACCTGACCCTGACACCGCGTTATATCGGCGATCGCGGCCTGATGCTGGGATCAGAGTTCCGTCATATGACTGAAAACACACGCAGCAGCCTTGCAACCAATCTGTTGCCTAATGACAGCGAAGCCAATAATAACGAAGAAGATAATCGCTGGTTCATGAAAATTCGTCACGATGGCGTCGCTGAACGCTGGGAAAGTCTGGTTGATGTCTCTGCCGTCAGCGATGACCAGTATTTCCACGATTTCAGTAACACCGGCATTCGCGCCTCCAATACTTCACAGTTACGCAAACAGGCTGCTTTTGATTACCTGCCAGAAAACTGGCGCGTAGGCATAATGGCCAAGGAATACCAGACACTGGATGACAACCTGGCCACGCCGCACCAGGTGTTACCTTCGATGTTTGCTGATGGTACCTATGCACTGGACAGCGGGCCTGTCATCAACTTGCATCAGTCAGTCACCGACTTTGATCATGTCGATAAGAACGATTACAGGGATATTGATCGTGATGGTATTGAAGACTCTCTCGATACCTTTGTGTTTGACTCGCCTGTCTATTACGATCTGGATAGCCGGGAAACTGTGCCACTTACCGGCCGCAGATATAACCTGGATTACAACGTCGCATTGCCGCTACGCAGCTCAGGCAAGTTTGTCACGCCAACAGTGGGCGTGCGCCACGTATCACAAGAGCTGGATGAAACCACCATTAATACACCAGACAGCAACCCATCCACTACTGCAGCTTTTGCCAGCGTGGATAGCGGCCTGATTTTCGAGCGCGAAAGCCAATGGTTTGGCAACAGTTATCGTCAGACACTTGAACCGCGCCTGTTCTATTATTACTCACAACAAAAAAACCAGGACGATATTTACAGCTTTGACAGTAACTCCCTCAGCTATTCCTATGCGCAATTGTTCCGCGAATATCGACTGGCCGGTGAAGATTACATAGACGATGCCAACCAGGTGTCTGCCGGTGTCAGTTCACGGTTGTTGAGCCCTACAACGGGCCGGGAACTGATGCG
>ERZ724527.661-NODE-661-length-16854-cov-3.401274_pt1 | contig 16854 bp, 29 predicted proteins | sample MGYA00376060_ERZ724527 | MGnify/ENA primary metagenome ERZ724527 (study PRJEB28724, sample SAMN07190886) | activated sludge metagenome | isolation source: activated sludge of sewage treatment plant in Hong Hong | place: USA: Christiansburg, Virginia | collected...
AGGCTGTTTGGTTGTGTAACTAACACAACAGCAAGTAGGAGGCACAGGTGGACTTTTGCGCAGTGTATCGGTCTCTACAACTCTTAATGCTCCCGGCACATCTGCGAATAGTGCTGTCTGTTTCGACAACTTCGTAGTCCAGCCGGAATTTGGAGAATGTGTTCCGTGTTCCGATGTGTACAACTGCCGCGATTGCAATTCGGGTGGGTGCAGGAAATGCGACAATGGCTCCCCTACGCCTAATGGATATTGCTGATTGTGCATATTCGCCAGCGGAATGTTAGATAAAGCATGTTTAAATTGGCTCGGACCCTTGAAGTATAATTTCTTTTATTGTTTGAATGGAGCATCCCAGCCTACAGCTCAAGTAGTTTCGTGCACTCGCACACAAGTCGGCCCAGCTCGGGGGTTGCCATTAGCTCGTCAGGCTGGTCGAGGTGGTCTTCAGCAATGTCGAGGTACAGCCATGTACAACGCAGATGCTCAAGAACAGTTTTCGAGAGGGGCATCACCCGACCGATGTGCACCAAAGCAGTGATGCTAAGCAAATCATGGATTTCTACCGGGAGTTCCCGAAGGCTAGCAATAACTCGCAAGTGATCCTCACAAGCTTGGTAGGCTACTCCACCTATTTCAGGACGGACTGTTAGCAAAGTTGCGTGGCGAGGCTGAAGTCAAGGCCTTACTTAAGTCTAGTCAGGAACTCAGAGCGTTGTTTCTTGCCATGCTCTATCCGTGCTTCTACGAGTTTGAGCATAGTTTCGAGCTCATCAGACTCGCGCATGTTTTGCACTTCGTCTCGCCGGAGATGCGCAGGACACTGAGCCTATGGCTATGTGATATCTCCGCAGAGGAAATGTTGCCGATGGTGGAGGGAGTACAAACAGTGCTTTCGGTGGAACTGCTGAAGCTGCAACCCGATAGTGGCGAGTCTGATATCGAGGCCGTCTAGCACTACGTGTTGATCTACTGCCGGTTACTGGAGTTGTTGTTCCGAAGGTATCACTAAATGCAACTTAGCAACTGCATGAAAAAGCGAATGGACCACTCCAACTTTCAGAATGCTCAGCTCACCGAACACTTTGACCCACTGATGCAGGTAAAGCTTACTATGCGCAAAATCGGTCGTCTTAACTTCGTTCGGTTCCCATTTCTCTTCGACCTCGACTACAAAAATGTACTTGTCACTCCAATTTAGAAACTCATTGAATACGAGTCCAAGCTTGAGCAGATGATTAACCTTGAGAAGGGTATCCAAAGCCTCAATCATGGGCATCTACCGATGCCCGACAGTCATGGCAACTACACCATTGACAACGTGCTCTATCTGCACTTCGAAATTCATAGGGAGAACATGCTGGACGACTCAGTCACCAAGCTTGCGCAGGTCAAGCATGGACTGAAGAAGCCATTGAAAATCGCGTTTGTGAATGAGTAAGGCCATGATGAGGGAGGCGTCAAGAAAGAGTACTTCCAGCTGCTCACCAAAGAGATTTTCAATCCCAACCTCGCAATGTTCCTACCCAAGAACAACGGGAGGTACTTCTGGTTCAACGGCGATTCACTGGAAGCGCCAATTATCTTTGAATTTGTTGGGATGCTGTTGGGGCTGTCAATTTATAACTCCATTCAACTGGATCTCCACTTCCCGCTGTTAGTGTACAAAAAGCTGCTGGAAGATGACCTCACTAAAATCGACTACTTCGAAGAACTTAAGGAAGTGGAACCAGATGTGTATAAGGGGATCAAGCAGATGCTAGACAGCAAAGAATCCTTGGCTGGGCTGGACCTCACCTTTGAGGTTGAGACGGAGAGCTTTGGGGTCAAGACTCAGCACGATCTTAAACCTGGAGGATCGAAGATTGCAGTGACCCACCACAGTAAGTTCGAGTACGCTCAGTTGTATTCTGAATGGTTGCTCAACAAGCATGTTGAGGCAAAGTTCCGTTCCTTCAAGAAGGGTTTCTATCGTGTTGTGACCGGCACTATGATCAAAGTTTTCTTCCCATAGGAACTCCAGAAGATGATCTGTGGTGAGGAGAACCTTGATTTCGTTGCAATGCAGAAGGGCACTGATTATGAAGGGTTCACTGAGCATTCCACCATCATCAAATTCCTCTGGGAGATACTGCATGAAATGACCATCGAAGAGAAGAAGGCTTTTCTATTCTTTGTGACTGGAAGCGATCGCGCTCCAATCAAAGGCCTTGGGGAGTTGGGTCTGTTAATTCAACGCCAATCACCAGATACCGACAATCTTCCAACGGCCCACACCTGCACCAATGTATTCCTACTTCCCTAGTACTCCAGCAAGAACAAACTCAAACAGAAACTGATGCTTGCTCTCAAAAACAACCACGGCTTTGGGCTGATCTGATTGGGTGTATAGTCACTAAACGATGTGGAATGAGTTTGTGATAATGGCTAAAGGCCGAAAGAATCAGGTGGCTGCTCGTTATTAATGATGAGCCGGTTCGACCTCAGAGCTCGATACCGCTGGCGACGGCTGCGATATAATGATGCGGTAGTCTCGGTGCTCTTCAAAATGATCCGGCAAATTATCGAAGTCTTTAGGGATTTCCAACTTCTCAAGTGGTTTTTCCTCCCCACTGCGTGGCTCTTCCGAACGGGAATGCTGGTCATGATCCTCCCGAACCTTCTTGCGCAGCTGGTTGAGCTGTTCGATGTGCTCGGAAGACTCATCTACGAGATTGAAGGACCTTTTGCGAGTTTTCTTTTCGACCTTTTCCAATGTTTCTGCAATTTCTTGGTGGTAGGGATAGTCAACTAAGTCTATAAACTTGTTGTTGGCAATGTAGCGTCTGTACTTTCGTCTGAATATCCCACCAACTACATTAGGTTGAAGAAGAAGGATTCGTCCTTATCTCCCTCCTCCGACAGGTTACTGAACGATTCTACAAGGTTGGCCACGGATTTGAGATGCGAGTTACGGCGCTGCAGCTTCATCAGCTCCTATTTGGGCTACGAATCGGAGGATTGCTTGCGCTTCTCAATGCTCATTTGCAGCGTGTCACTCTCCTGTTTCAGGCTGTTCAGCAGGGTGCTCACATTCACCGATTCTACGTTGAAAGGCTTAGTTACTATCCTCGCGACTGTTCTTTCTGACGAGCTTGATCAGCTACTGAGGGCTTTCTTCGAAATCTTCATCCTTTCCGTTTTATTCATCAGAGGCCTCTTTGCTTTCGTTTTGATTGTTCTTTCGCTCCATTTTCCTTTGTTCCCGGTCCAAACGGTTGAAGAATTTTTGTGCATGTGATCGTACTTGCGAAGCTGTTCTCGTCCCTACCACCTTCTCAACCATCTTCCAGTTCTTGCCGTGGGTCAACAGTCCTACTTTTCCAAAGGCTTACCCTGCATAAATCTTTAGTGTTCTTCCTGGGTCCAGCGTCCAGTCTCTTTGTTGGGGTCCCTTTTGCCTCGTTTTCCCATAAATCCAAAACGATCAATAATAATTGGAGTATTGGTGGAAGGATCATTAATGACTTTCAGCGGGGATGAACTGTTAAAGTACCTCGAAGAGACGTCTCTGGGAAGGTTCGTGCAGTTCAGACCCAAGTTGCTTGAGAGAATCGGTGAGGTGATTCATTTGTGTTCGAGTAAGTGTTAAAGTCTCAAGTAGCTCTTTATTCCGCTCGATGAGCAGCAAGGAGCTACTCTCAAGGCTGGAAATCTTATCGTTAAACTGGAATGCTGGATCCAATGACTTGGATACTTGCTGAAGGAAGCCAGGGAGGAACCCTTAATTACGACCTTTTTGTGGGCGGATGACCTACTCTTTATTCAGCACTCGCTGCTTGAGAATTTGTTAGCACGGTTGGGGTTGCTTTAAAGGCTTTTGGCTGAGTTCGTCGATGCATCGTTCAAGCTGCTTAATTGCTTTATCCTTCTCACCAAGATCGATCGAATGTCGGAAGATTACCTGATCAAGCCGTTACCTTGCCTCCTTGCAATCCTACTCCCTGTCAGTAAGGAGTGCTTCCAAGTCGAAGACTCTCTCTTCGACCTTCCAGATATAAGCTCGCAGTTCCTGTTCAGTTTCGTTCAGTAACTGCCGAAGTTCTGACTCCTTCTGTCTGTATAGTCGGTTGGAGTCTGCAATCTGATGTTCCCTCGCCAAGCATTTTTCGCAAATGGGAGGGGTAACTATTCCAGACTCACTTGTGCTCAACTTCACAACCTCCATTGAATCTGTTTTGATGGGAAGCTCCGAAATCTAGTCGACACCCTCACCGAACTGTTCGTGCAGGGACTTTCTGAAATACATGACAGCATGCTCAAACTTGCTGTTTGGGCTCGACGGCAACGTAAATCTCCCCTCGGCATGCTTTGGTGAACCCTCATCATCGATACTCAATTTTTTTTTGAAGAAGGATTTGCACACTTTAACCTACTGCACTGGACTTCCCGCTCTGTTCAATTAATCCCTCCCGAAGAAGTACTCCCTGAGCTCTGGGTTGCTGCGATATGACGAATCAGAGCTACCACTTTCGTCTCGATACTTGAGTGTTTTCATCAGCGTTTGAAAGCTACTAAGTAACATCCGAACGTACGTTGGATCAACATTGTTGTTAATCCTTGTCAGCTTCATTCCCAACTCGAGACTACTCTTCCTGTCCGGACACTTTTACAGCGAATAAGTTCGAATATAGCTGCTTGCACCTTCCTCAGTCGTTAGTTTGAGCTTTTCCAGTTCAGTCGTCAGGTCAATCTTCACATGCCCAGCTACCAGCAGCTGATCTGGCCGGTTGTCAGATCGAATGTGAACTGATAGGTTAATCTGCATGAAGCCAATCACTACTTTCTGAGGGTCAAACTCCTTGCGTTGGCTATCTTAAACAACACGCACTTGTAGCACCAGTGGTTTTTGAAAGTGAACGGTCCCGTTGTCAGCTCGTGCGAGTTCATCGCCTTGAACGACATCGTTCTTTCCGCAGGTCGCACTCAAGTAGAAAGCGCATTGGAATTTTGTGGAGATCTGCAATTTCGATACGTTCAGCTGCAGCTCGTACAGGAAGTGCTTTCGAAGCGGCGCATCCCTTTCTTTCATTTAATTATGTACAATTATTCCAATATCAAGGAGACGGCTCTGTAACTGGCACCAACCCCGGGAAGCTGCAGCGGTGTAGGTCATTCGGGTTGTAGCGGATGCAGATTGGCACTGGGTTCAGCTCGCGGGCCGGCTGGTTTGAACGAGCCACTTCGTTTTTTGCACACTGAATATTGGCTTGAGAGCTTAACGGTTTGATGTTCGGTGTGGGAAGAAGAAGCCTCAATCGTTTTTAGCTCTTCCCAATGGAATTGTTCTGTCTGTGATATTCCAACAACCGGTTGAGGTTCTTCAATTGGTCTGCAGGCCGGCATTATTTATCAATTGACGCTTAGGAACGATTACTTTATCGGCGGTCAAGCTTCATTTCAGCTCGCTATCCACTGCTTATCCTTTTGATGAGCCGTTCGGATGCATCCTGCCGGCGCTTCTGAGCGATTCTATTGTTCTATTTCAGCTACTGGGAGTTTTGCTGGCATTTCAGCACATGAGCAACATAATTACTCTGAATGAACTCTCCTCCACAGATACGGCATGGCCGGCTTCTCATTGGGCACAGCTGCTAATGGCACGGCAGTTCAATGCTTGGTATTTGCACTTAACAGTAGCGACAGTAGATTAGTCGCATATTGCAGTTTGCTTCATGCCGGATACTTGATGGCAGCAGACACTTCGCATTGCAGGCACGGTGATGGAGGGCCTATATATCCTCTAAAGTAGTACCCTGTGAGATTAGATATTTTTGTTGTCGACGAGCTCCAAACACTCTGTGCAGAGCTGACAGTTTCTCTCGCAGTAGCTTTCGTGGGTCTCCAGGTTACTCGTTGGAACTGGTTTACGACAGTTTCTGCAAGGAGATGTTGAGGAGACCTCCATAACTTAGCCTATATTTCTATAGAGAAAATGACATGTAGTCGCTTACGAAAGAAATATACAGCAACTATCACACAGAATTGTTGTGAGATTCAATGAATTTTTCATCGGGTCGAGCATCGCATTCCGATTGCGGATGCAGTTCGTTCAGGTCCCTAATCACTTGCTCTTATGACAGATGCTTCGAGTTCTTTCTCTCCCGGAAGATTGAATGCTTGACGTTTTATTCGTACTCTTTAAAAGAACTGTTTTCCAGCAGATAGATGTCATCCCTACTGCCGAAGATCTTTAGTAGCTGGTTCTCTACGAACTTGAGGCAGCGCGCCGAACAGTTCACGAGAGTTCCACCACAAAGCTTCACCTGCGACAATGCCAAAACGTAGGCAATGTACACGTCGAATTGCAGTACCGGTAGAGTAAAGATGTTGAAGAATACGATCATCAGCAGGGGGTAGTATCGTGAGCGTAGCTTAAACGGCATGCAGCAGATCTGAATGGACTTATCCTCAGCATGACAAACCCTCACAAGGTAGACGATGAGAATGCTCCACAGACTGCAGGAATATGTGCTCTAAATGGTCTCCGTGAAGTCGTGAATCACGTTGACCAGCATTGTGAAGACCAGCTGCAGCAGTAGGTTCTGCGTGAAGAAGTCAACCGTTATGAATGCAGTGGAATATGTTTTCTCGAGGCTGGGCATCAGGTAGTACAGGTTAATCATTCCAATGCAGTAATGCAGCATGCCGAGAGACACGTAGGGAGCAGTGATGATTCTCCAAAACTGGAATTGTTGCAGTGACCTCACCGGATAGTTTGCAAACCAGTCCAGCAAAAGGTCGGTAAACATTCCAGCCAGTGCTATCACGTAGCTAAACAGGACCAGTAGCTTGAAGAAGAAGGGCAAGTTACGCCAAAACACCATGAAGTCGAAGTGCGTAGGCGGTGCCTGATCCATTTCGATCTTCATCTTGCCCTTGAATTTTCTTTTTATAGTAATGAAGTTCCAAACAACCGAGCATAAATTTGCTCCTGGGGAAGAATGAGCAATAGAAATAATTTAAGCATGAAGCCTTCGTCATTTGGCAGGGGTTGTCTTGGCGGCACCTCCGTTGACCACTCCGATACCAGCACCTCCGACACCCACGGATTTAGCATTACTAATCTTGGTTATTCCAACGCCAGTTCCTCCCACTCCGGAAGCGGGGCCCTTGCCGGAATTGACTCCAATACCGGCACCTCCAACTCCGATGGCGCCTCCTTTGCTGATTTTAGATGTGCTGGAATCTTCTTGGACAAGTTTAAGAGCAGGAGCAACCTGGCTACTGACTTTCGTGAGATTCACCTTGTTTGGGGCAGAAGCAACAACGACGTTGCCAGTAGTAACCTTACCCTGGACCTTAGCAGCACCAACACCTGTTCCTTGACCTCCAAGCCCAACTCCTTGACCTGCAACTCCTGTGACAGATGAGCCTCCAACTCCATTTCCAGCTCCTCCAACAGCAGCACCATTTCCAGCATTTTTATTAAGGCTTGCACCTCCTTGACCTGTACTCGCTCCTCCAATTCCAACACCATTTCCGGCCAATCCATTCACACTGTTCCCACCAGCTCCTTGACCAGCACCTCCGAGAGCTGCACCAGTTCCTCCGTTACCCAAGATGCTAAGACCACCTTGGGCGGTTCCTTGACCTCCCAGGCCAACACCTTGCCCTCCAACCTTATTAAGGCTGGCACCTCCTTGACCATTTCCTTGACCTCCAGCAGAGACTGCGTTACCAGCTCCAACTAAGCCATTTCCTCCAAGAGAAGCACCATTTCCTCCAATTGAAGATCCGTTTCCGCCGCTCCCTCCCAAGCTTAATCCGCCTTGACTATTTCCAGTTCCTCCTTGCGAAATGGCATCACCCCCAACACCACCCAAACTGCTTCCTCCTTGAGCTTGAGCATTACCGGCAAGAGCAACACCATTAGCACCGTTAGTAAGAACGCTTGAACCTCCGACACCATTTGCAGTTCCTCCAACAGCCACTCCATTGGCACCATTGACATTGACGCCATTTCCTCCGAATCCACTTCCAACACCTCCAATTGCAAGACCTGACGCAGAAGTTCCAGCAAATGTCGAACCTCCAACTCCACTGGCTCCTCCTCCAACACCAATACCAACACCAGCTACTCCGTTTAAGCTATCGGCTCCAACGCCGGTTCCGGATCCTCCCACTCCCAATCCTTGGCCTGACTTGCCGACAATGCTTATTCCTCCGTTTCCGCTTCCAACTCCTCCTGTTCCAGCACCAGCACCTCCGTTACCATTAAGGCTTGATCCTCCTTCACCAGCGCCGGCACCTCCGGCACCTGTTCCAGCTCCAGCTTTGTTAGTAACACTATTTCCACCAGTTCCTTGACCGGCCCCTCCGTTTCCAACTCCACTTCCTCCATTTCCCTGATTACTAGATCCACCAACTCCTGAACCTGTTGCACCCTGTCCGGTTCCCTGTCCTCCCTTTCCAGTAACACTGGAACCTCCGAGACCAATACCTTGACCTCCTGTGCCGATACCTGAAGCAGCATCACCAAGATTGCTTGATCCTCCAACTCCAACAGCAGCTCCTCCAGCTCCATTTCCGTTACCTCCTTTACCGGTAATTGTCAGGCCACCCTTACCAAGTCCAAGACCTCCATTAGCGACTCCTCCTCCAGCATCGCCAACAGTACTACTTCCTCCAATACCAGCAGCAGATCCTCCAATTCCGTTTCCAATTCCACCTTTGCCAAGTTGGCTGATGCCTCCAAGTCCGATTCCGGTACCTCCGATTCCAGCACCAACCCCAGCATCTCCAAGTGTACTACTTCCAGCGACTCCAACTCCAGAACCTCCAACACCGTTACCAGTTCCTCCGTTTCCGAAGGGGTTGTCACCTCCAAGCCCGAAGCCGAGTCCACCAACTCCAACACCTGAGCCAGCCTTTCCAAAAGTACTGCTACCACCAACACCGGTTCCAGCTCCTCCAACTCCAGTACCCGTCCCCGCGGCGGGAGCTTTCACTGCCACGCATTTGCCTGTTTTTGAGTCAAGTGAAGTGTTTACAGCACAAGTAGTAGCACAATTAACTGCAGCAGCAAGTAGACAGAAGATGACTGCAGAAGCAATCAGTTGTTTGGATATGGCTTTGCTCATATCCTGCTAAATAAATAATAAATCGAAGGCGCAAAGGGCACTTTTTAAAGCCGGGAAATCAGAAAGCAGCGTCATGACATTCGGACTACTACCGACTTGGTATTATAGTGGCCTGTAGATGAGCCGAGTGTGCGGTAGCTCGTTTTCGGACTTGGTGCGAACTCCTAATTTGACCGAAATAATAAAACTATTCGTTTGAAAACATCGCGTCATGCCGAAGGCTACTCTGAGAAATAGATGGCAAGTTACTTCGAATAAGCGCCTGATAGAAATTTCGTGTGTATAGCGGCAGGGATTGCCCATTTCGGCCCATGCGTTCCTGTAGATATCAACACCGATATTGGTTTTGAACGAGATGATATTGCCTGCCAACAAATAACGATTGCCGTCACGTGTTACTGTATCTCCCACATCAATCAGCTTTATACGGTCAACAGATTTCAGTTGAGCAGCAAGTCGAGCATATTTTAGAAAGTATGATGAGACAACTACTTGCCCTGAAAACATTTGTGTTTCCCCATCGACGTCGTCACATCAATCAACTTCAGATACTACGAACCGGCTTGGATTTCTGATGGCGGATGTTTGAAAGTACTGCAATTGAACTAGTCGGTTAAAAAACAGTGTCCACTGGTTAAGCCTCGGGAAGTAGTGGGGATTCGGCGAAGGAGACCAAGTTCAGTGTGGTAATCATGGCAGAAGCACCACAAAGAATTCGAGACTAAGACCTATGCTTGATTAATTAAGAAACCCAAGGGCATTCGTTGAAGCGGGCTCAGCGTTTATCATACCACGAAGATGATTTTGATGACTGCGTCGGAATGCCCTAGCTCACCTTCCTCGTCTAATCTCCTCCGCAATGAGATTTGTCTGCCATCATACACCTAAAGTGGTGCATTGCCAAGTTGCACCTGCTAACCAAGCACGGTTCCTATTGTACATATCGCATCCCAAGCGATAAATGATTCTGCAGATTAGTTAGCATTGATCAATCGAATTCTACTAAGAACATTCGAATTCTATCGGCTCGTTGCCGCTGAGAGGCCAATGTAGACCCATAGTGCGCCCACGCTTGTTTAATTACAGTTATAAGCCTGGGCAGCCCATTGTTGATGACAAACTGGGAAGCATGATGAGAACTCGGTATTTCATTCGCAGTGACCCCCTGAATCATACATGTGGGCTAATACCATCCTTAGATGTCTGAGCTTCTCCTTTTTATTATAATACCACTGCAAGCCAACCTGCAATCAAGAAAAATCATTTGATCTCTTTGTGAGTTGCCTGCTCGCTCCAGCAGAGGGATGTGACAGCTGCAAGTCAGTCATCTCCACATAATTACCACTTGTTGAGGACTGGCTGCCTTCAACATATGACTTCTTGAACATCTGCAAAACCACTTCGAGGATGGCGCAGATAAAGATCAGCAGAGCCACCACCAAAATGAATATTGCGAATCCTCCCATCAAGGGTCCGTACATTACGGGAAAGTTAGCCAAGTAGCTCTTTTCGTTCCCGTCTGCGAAGCACACAGCTTACATTATCGTCAAAAGTACCGTAGGCGTTAATATTGGAGGAGAGCAGGCCCACCTGGAAGCGTTGTATAGACAGGATGAGCCCCATCACACTGAGAGTCAGCATGGTGATGATGTTGCAAACAAGAATGATGATGTCAACCACAGGACGGCTTCTTGGCACTTTGAATCCGTAACCGATTGCAAGCGCTGCCAACAGCACAACGACGACGATAAGGTTGATGAACCAGCTGATCTTCAACCCTGTCTAAGTAGCAGCTTGTCTTACATTGAGCGATTCGTAGTATGTGAATACCGGAAGTACCATGAGACTTGACATCAGTCTCAGATTGTCGCATTGCAGATTGGTGCCGCTATCACCTATGAACTGATTCAGTTCTAATGTATCTGTGCTCTAAGATAGTGTCTTTCATACGGTAATGTTGTGAAGTGGATATCCTGCCGTGCTGTGGTTGTAACAAAGTGTGAGGCCATCTACATGACAGACTGTCGTAGTATAGTTGTTGGCAAAGCAGAATGTCTGTTGCTGGTTGGAGAAATCAGCGCTCATACTATAGGCCGATGGGCATATTTTTCCCGTTCCGTAAACGACTGAATCGTTGCTGGAGAGGCTACATTGAAAGAGTTGGTACCGCTCATAGCAGTAGACACGGTTGTTATTGAGCCTTACAGAGTTGCTGCATGCATCGATCCCATTGAACGGCACAAACGATTTCAGATACTCCCTTCTCGCCATGGCTTCTATCCTGCTGATGGAGATGTTATCGGCATCGGATAGCTTGTACGATTTGTCCACGAAGGTGAGCACTGTGAATGGCACCTGCAGCGTCAACGACGCGATCAAGAAGCCAAGCTAACAGATTTAAATTAGTCTTAACAGGTGCATAACATTATAGCCCATGCAGGTCACTAAACTCTCTTGATCTCCAACTTCCACTCCATGGTGTTGATGTCGACATTCAGGAATTTACAACCGTTGGTCTCGCACTGGCGCTTGAGAATATTCTCCAGCTTGGTAATACCTTGTGGGTCTGCGAGGACCTAGACTGGAAGTTCTTTGGTGAAGGGGAGCTTCATCGTCACCACACAAGTTTCGCTGATTCCGTCTTCTTCCCAAAGCTGCAGTTGACTTTCCGCAATAGTAGGACCTTCGGAGAAGTCCACACCATCAACCGAAACTGTACCAGGCCATAGTACACTCCCGAATTTGTTACTGATCCGAAGATCTTTGATACTGTCGCCATCGCGAACCGAATAAGTAAATCTGTACTCATCTGGAAGTCCAGAAGGATGCTCGTAGACCAAACACTCCGCACGATACCCCTCCTCATGATGTGTTAGACTGACAACTTAGACAGTCGCCTTCAGAGAATCTTTCTGGCTCAGTTCTGATTTGATGAACTGAGCAATGATCTCCGAGGTAGGTTTGCTGCCAAGCTCGAACTTGATATGTCGCTGGTATACTTTGGAAGATCCGAGGATCTTGCATATGGCCAATCCATTGGTCGGATAGTTGAAGCTTTAAGCTTTGGCTGTTTGTCTGTCGTCCCAGCTCAGTTCGGAAATGGTCTTGTTATCAGATTCCCGAACCATTCTGGGGTCGTAGTCGTAGTGGGAATATGGTTGAGTGTTATGCAGTACCAAGATCTTCCTTCGTTTGGGTGAGATAGGTTCGTATACATCAGGAGAATGCTCCAGGGGTTTCTTGTAAAGACTGCGAGTAGGAATGTCGTTGAGCGAGGAGGTAAGCAACATCTGTTGAGGTTGATAGTACTCGGAGCAAGGCTGAGCAAACAAACTGCAAGAGTTCTCCCGATATGGCACATTGGCTGGGTAGTTGTAGTTTCGCTAAAGGTTGGTCCCAAATATCGAGGCTGGAGATCGAAACAATGAAATCTCAGACTGGGGTGTATATGGGGCGTAGTTTTGATGAGGACGCAAAGGTTCATGTTGGGGTGGACCGTTGTTTGATCCCCCACAGATATTGGCGTGTTGTATTTGGTTGAGGATTGGAGCCAAAGACTGTCTAGCATAATCATTGGGAGGGCTAGCGTTAGCATTGAGGATATTGAGCTGTTGAGGAGTCGTTGTGGTGTGCTTCTAGTTCGTTCCGCTGGTCGGGGTGCACATCACACTATTGGAGGGCTGTGCATTGGGCACCCATTGCTGTGAGTTCCCTGGAGTAGTTTGAGTTTTCAAGTGGTCGAACATGGTCCTGAAGGAACCTGAGTTCACATTCTTCTATGGTTGAACGGGGAGTTGTGGCGGTGCATTCATGGGGGATGGCTTGAAGACCATGATGGTCTCGTTCTCAATTGGTACCAGTTCAGGTTTTTTATCGTTCTTTACCTGCGGACCGAACTTGCTGAACATCCCTGACGACTCTGGAGCCTTGGTGTTGCCAGTCAATTTGAACATCGAATAGTTGGTATTGGAAAGAATGCTGGACCGGTCGGATTGACCCTGGTATTTAACATGAGTAGAAGCTGCTGCTTGCTAATGGTTGTAGAAAAGTCAGCAAGAACCAGGAAGTGTGCTGTTCTTGGCTGCAAACTCTTACTTATAGGATTATGGAGATATTCAGGACATCATCGGTCTCGGATCTGTTCGAGACGCTCATCTACTTTCAAATCGAACCGGTCAGCTCAGCAAGATTCGCAAGCACCTCCAACGACAACATCGTGCGGATGTGGTAGATGCCAGAAATGTATACGATTCGCCAGTATGGATCCAAATAGTATGTGTATGCGCTGCTGTACGATAAGAACAGCGATAGATTGATGGTGGGGAACGGCGCAGGAGACATCGAGGTGCTAAATGCAGACTTCGAATTGGTGTAGAAGTACAGATTGCACCAGGATCTCATCACAGTAATCAAATGGGTTGGAGGAGAATCCAAGCTTATTGCCACTGGGTCTATCGACACTACTTTGAAGGTGTCAAAAGCATACTCAACGGAGGTGATCGCTCGGCTGGAGTTCAATGAGCCGGTCTGGAGTTTCGCGGAATATGCTAGCAAGCTGTGGGTACCTCTATTGAGTCAGTCGAAGATCGTTCGAGAATATTGGCGTGAGAACCCTATCGTAGAAGATTCCAACGGCTGCCACCGTCAAATAGTCCAAGTCGGGCCGGACCTACTTGCAGTTGGTTTAGATTTGAACTGCGTAATCAACCTTACGACAGGGGCAAAATAGCAATTGGAGGCTCATGCTATCGGGTCGTTTCAAGACCAACTGGTTGTAGTAAATGAGAACGAGATGCTGCTACAGAGTAAATAAGGCTGGCGGAAGTTGCTATCACCCATCAAGGGCGGGTATACTGCATTCTGCCTTCAACAAGTAGGCGAATATCTCATTGTGGGTTCCGACAAGGGCTTTCTCGTTGCCTACTCACAATGTCGCTGATGCTAAAGCTATTCTATATTGTGTGCTTTGATGACCTCCTTCGGCAAAGATTAAACAGCATCAAGGAGAAGCATTTTATATCTCCTAAAGTTACGCTCTCAGCTCCTTTGTGCTGGTTCACTTCGTTTTTCACAATACTAATAATTGGGTCACTCATTCATTCTCCCCGTTACACTGGACTGCATTAAGTTGTGAGCAGATAGACTCCATCAACCTGGCTCATACCAATACTATCATTAAATATGTGTTGTCCAAGGGCAAGTCAAGCATTGCATTTGTTTATGTAAAGTGTGAGATCCTTCCGGAATAGGAGGATGCCCACACAACCAGTGAGACTGGTTAAAACTTGGATAGAAAAGTCAAAACAACAAACATCGTTTTTGATACCTGAGAATGCTCTGCCGGTCATTATATGCGGCGCTAATGAACCGAATGTTATGGGTTTCGGGAGAACTGAATCATTTCATATAAGATTTGGCTATGGTGAAGACCAAGAAGTCGGAAGTGTCAACGAGCTCCGAGTGATGACTGTTAGACGTTCAGGAAGTCTTCAAGGATTTCGCTGGCTCGTAGTGAATGGTCCTACTCTTCTTTCGGCATCTCGGAAGTGGGTTTGTTGTTGAACTGCTCGAGGGTGACTGGCGGAGGGCAGTCAGGATGCTTCAGGTACTTCACGATATCGGAATGGGAGATTGTCGGTACCTACCGGTCGCGGATGGACTCGAACTTCATGACGAGGATATCGTGAGGTGTCATCGACTACTGGTTTCGCTGCTCGAAGATGCCCTGATCCTTGGCCTTCTTCATGATGTAGCGAATGCAGCGGATGCTCAGCCCCATGGCCGCAAGGTGAACACAATTATTCCCCTTTTTGTCGCATGTGCTCAATCTCAACGGGGTGTTCTTTACAAGGAACTTCACAGCCGCCAGTTCCCCGTAGAAGCAAGCACGGTGAAGCGCAGTTTGTCCCTAAAAGTTTCGACTGTCGATATTGGCTCCGCTGTCGATTAAGAAAATGAGAAGATCGACGAATCCGTTGGCAGCTGCAGCGAGTAATGGAGTTGAGCCTTCGTTTTCCCTGGCGTTGATATTCGAGCCGCTGTCCAGCAAGTACTTAGCAATTTCGATATTGTTCGCTAAGACCGCCAGCATCAAGGGGGTATCACCTTCCTTGGTCTTGTCTTCCAGGCTGAGCTCAATGAAGCTGTCTACCACTGTCTTGACCATCTACAGGTTGCCCTGCAGCACAGCGACCTGCAGAATATCTTCGCCATTTTCGGCAAATGGATACCCCTTCCTCAGAAACTCGAGCACCTTCGGGGTATCGTTATCCTGCACAGCCTGCTTGAGCTTAATGTACCCGCTCTTGCACATCCGTTCCAGGCAGTTGTTGGAGATCCCGACCTGCCTCAAGAACTGCTTGATAGTTTACATTTCCAAATCGAACTAATAGCAAAGAGCATGTGTCAGAGGCTATTGGCCCACAGTTCTAAGTGCTCTGGTCGGTTAAGGTCGTTTATTGATGTGACACGATTGACAAATTAATCAAAGTCTTATAATCAGGCACCCTCAGAACTCTGCTCAAACAAACCCATAATGGAATTGACCGACGAAGAGGTGGGTATAAGAGGCAAAGTGGGGCTCTAATGTTAAAAGCCATGCCGAAGAGTTACTTCAATTGATTATTTCAAGCCACACGGACCCCATCCGTACTCTTGGCGCTCCGCTTTTTTCTTCAGATGTCTTCAGCACTGGAAGTTGGCTCGCAGTCACTCTATTATCTTTCTCGCCAAAGTCTTCCTCGAATCCCGTCTTGTTGCTTGCCATCGTTAATTTAATATTAATTTTAACATGAGTCAAGACTTCTTCAGCAGATGTTCGGTCTGCTGCCGTAACTTCGATTCCAACGAGATGCTGTCAGCTGAGAACTCAGAACTACGCAATCAGAACGAAATACTCGCGAGGGAGATCTCAGTTCTACGCAGACAGATCGAAGCAAAGTAGTTCATCTACGATTCCACAAGAAACCTGCAGAATCCCGATCTGCGGCTGTTCGAGGTGTTCTGCGTGGAGCTGCTAGAGAAGTTCGAAAGAGCAACCGACGAGCTGCAGAAGAAGTAGCGATACTATGAGCAGGAACTCTATCGCTATCGGGCCTTGGCTGGTAGAATGATGCGAGAACTCCACCGCCCAGCAGCCAAGGAGAACCAGCCGACCATAGCAAACCAGCAGTACCACTCCCAACCAAAAGCAACGAGATCGCAGGACCGCAGCACCGAAGCCAACATTACCGTGCATGAATCGATAGTCGTGCAGCACACGCCGCCCAAACGCTCCTACCTATCGTACTCGGAGAGCCTTTAATGAGTACCGCATAAACAACCAAGCAGCTTGATATTCATTTCGGAGTGTCCTCGTAGACGATTGTTCGCTAGCTAACCAGCTTGAGGTCTTGAAGTAGCTCCAATGTGCTTGGACAGGCAATCTGGCCGGCTGCCAGTTCGCTGTCGTGCTTGACTGCTATCAGGAACTTGCTGAACTATCGATTCTACTCCTTAACTAACATTACGATGCTTGTACTGAAGAAGGCTGGCATTTGATCATGCGAAAGTTTGCTGGTCTCGATGTATTTTATCTTGGAGTTGGAGGTGGGGTCACGGCCCTAAGTAAGTGCATGGTAAAGTAGACGAGAGTGTTCGACAGAAACCGAGTCGTCAGTAGAATGAACCATAAATACTCGGCAGTTCAACCGTTTTGCGGCAAGGATGTTGTCCATTGGCTCTTGTTAGAAATGCG
>ERZ724527.664-NODE-664-length-16806-cov-8.258134_pt1 | contig 16806 bp, 21 predicted proteins | sample MGYA00376060_ERZ724527 | MGnify/ENA primary metagenome ERZ724527 (study PRJEB28724, sample SAMN07190886) | activated sludge metagenome | isolation source: activated sludge of sewage treatment plant in Hong Hong | place: USA: Christiansburg, Virginia | collected...
TGCTGGTCTCCCTGCTGGAGCCAGACAGTGAGCTGTACAACACCGGCATCGTGGACGTGTTCCATCGCTTCCCCAAGATGTACATCGTCCGCCCACAGTTTTTTCTCCCCATCATCACGCTGCTGCGCAATGCAGCGATGAACTCGCTCAAGTACAAATCGGAGCTGGCGCTGGTCAGGGCGCAGAACATTGACATCACCAACTTCGAAAGCAGCCTCGATACATTCAAGACCGCATTCGCGCGGAACTACGACCTCGCATCCAATAGCTTCAAAAAGGCAATCGATGAGATCGACAAATCCATCGACCACCTGCAGAAAACGAAGGACGCCCTGCTGGGCACAGACCGGAACCTGCGTCTTGCGAACGATAAGGCGCAAGACGTGACGATCAAGAAGCTGACGCGGGGCAACCCGACGATGGCAGCCAAGTTCGCCGAGCTCAAGAATTCTGGTGCTTCCGACGGCGAATGAGCCGTGTTGTGGATGCCTAAAGGGGGCGGTTTGAATGCGCTGAGCAAAGTCGCACTGTGAACTGCTATTGGTTTGATAGCTGCTCGCGCACGTTCCACGAGGGCTAGACGGCAATTTGGCTCAATTGTGCCGTCAACACAGCCCGCGTCGCCTCATCCGCAGGAAACACATGCTCCACACGCAGTGATGCCAGTGTGATGTCTTGCGGCGTGCCGAACGTCGAGAACATGCTGAAGAAGGCCAGCTCGCCGTATCGGGTGGCAAAACGGGTGGTGAGCACCGGTGCCATTTGGCGCGGCCAGGACGCGAGCACCCGCTTGCCCAGGCGCTGCTGCATCTGCTGCGCCAGCTGCTCGACGCGGGGCAGGATTTCGGGGACCACGCTGGCGTCATCGCGCATGTGGGCCAGCAGGGCGGGGGCCACTTCTTCCAGGTTGGTGATGTGCTTGGTCATGCCCTCGGGGTGCAGCATGGCGTCGATCATGTTGATGGGCTGGCCGGGTGGCAAATCGGCCACCCAGGGCATGAGGGTGGTGGCCATCCACTGTGCGCCGCGGTTCATTTGCAGCACGTTCCACGCGGCATCCATCACCATGGCGGGCATGGGGTCGTGCGCCTGCAGAAGCTGGCCCAGGGCGTCGCGCACCGGGGCAAGCACGGCGTCGGCCAGTTCGCTGCCACGGTAAACGGGGGCAAAGCCGGCCTGCTGCAGTGCCACGTTGCGCAGCGCCAGCGGGGCTTGCAGTTCGTGCAGCCAGCTCAGCAACAGCTCGCGGCTGGGCTGGGAGCGGCCGCTTTCCACAAAGCTCACATGCCGCTGGCTCACGCCCATGCGCAGGGCCAGCTCTAGCTGGCTCAGGCGCTTGGACTTGCGCGCTGTTTGCAGGGTGGTTTGCAGGCTCTGTGGCAGGGTGGTGGTGCTGGTTTCCATGGGGTTATTGAATCACAGCGCCGCGCATTGGCAATTACCTGCAACGTAATTGCGCGCACGCAAACGGCTGCGCACACTTGCATGGTCAGCGCTTGTTGCCGACACCACAAAACACAAGGAACTCTCATGAACAAGGCTTTGTTGATCACCGTATTGATTATTTTTGGTGCCCTGAGCGGGTACACGCTGGTGCACTACGGCGGGCTGTTCGCGTGGCTGGCGTTTTACACCCGTGACCCAGCCAGCTGGCAGATATTTGCAGACCTGGTGATCACCATGTGTTTGCTGCTGGTCTTTATCCGACGCGATGCACAAGCCAACGGCCGCCCGTTTGTGCCTTGGGCTATGTTCAGCCTGGTGGTGGGTTCGTTCGGGCCGCTGCTGTATTTCATTACCGCCAAGAAGCGTGTTGATGGCTGAGCCTGCAGGAAAAGGGGCCAGGCTCGATTTAATTTGCAGAGGGCAAGACGTGTGGCAACCCATCAATCGGCTCAGCATTTGCTACGATTTCAATAGCCGCTTGCGCACATTCCACCTGGGCTAGTGGCCTATTTTGCCTTCAACTCTGAGGCAAATACCGTTCCAGCAGTTCTTGCACCGCATCCGCCTGCAGCACATCCCGGCGGCGCTTCAGGGCATCACGGTCAGGTTGTTTGGCCATCCAGCGCTTGAACGCGACAAAGGTGGCCGGGTGCACCGTGTTCATGCGCGCCATGGTGCCGTTGCTGGCCACGATCACCGCCGAAAAACCGGGCGAGTCCAGCAACACATTGGCGCGGCGCGCCTGCACCACCCAAAAGTCTTCATCCTCATCACTGAGCTTGATCGGGTGCGGGTCGTCGCTCGCGCGCTCGCGTCGGATGATGTCGACCTCAAAGCCGTCTTTGTTGACGGCGGTGTATTTTTGACTTTTGCGGATGCGGAATGTGTCGTCAACCTTCTTCAGCACGCCCAGCATGGAGCTGTCTACCTTGGCAAGCTGGGTGGAAAAGAGGATCCGCTTTCGAGTGTCCCACCGCAGGTCCATGTCACGGGTGGCCAGCATATCCGAGTCCAGGCGCACCCCAGCGGTGGCTTCAAATGCGTAAAGCGCATGGGTGCCGACTACGCGAAAATGCGGGCTCAGTCGGGTGCTGGCCAGGCGGGCCAGCAGCACCACCACCAATGGGTCCACCCGACCCACGCGCAGGGCGCGGTTCAGGCGCTGGAGTTGCGCAAGGGCCGCTTTGAGGCCCGACACACGCTCTGCACTTTCGCGCTTGCGCTGGGTGAAGCGCTCATAAATCGCCACGTTTTCTGGTGTGCGCGGGCCTAGGCTGGTTTCGGCCCCCGCGGGGGTGGTGCGCACCAGGTATTTGGCGTCGGGTGCAGACGCAGGCCCTGCATGCCAGTACATGCCGCCGCGCACCTGGGCGGCTTCCTCTTGGGCTTCTTCCTAGGCTTAGAAAAAGGGGCCAGGCTCGATTTATGCTACGTATTTCGTAGCTTCTTACGCATATTTCACGAGGGCTAGCGGCCTATTTGACATGCGATCCGTGGCAAAAGCCCTCTGGCTAGCTCAAGACGACAATACGACCGTTGTAGCCCATAGCGATGGCCTTGGCGATCACGCCCAGCCTGGACGGCCTGATGTGCGGCTGATGCACGACCAAGCCGTGACTTACTGGCTGGAGTGGACCCAGTTCTCCACTTCGAGCGCCGGCACGCGCTCGAATTCCGACATGTTGTTCGTCACCAGCACCAAGCCTTCGCTGCGTGCGTGGCCTGCGATGTGCAGGTCGTTCACGCCAATAGGTTGGCCGAGTCTTTCCAGGGCCGCACGGATGGCACCGTAGTGCTGAGCGGCCTTGGCGCCGTAGGGAAGAACTTCCAGGCGGCTGCAAAAATCCTCGACGGCGCACAGGTTCTCGCTCACGCGGCTGCTTTTTTCCGCGCCGTGCATTAATTCGGCCAAGGTGATGGAGGAGATTGCCATGCGGCTGGCGTTGGCGTTGAAGGTGGCCAGCACCTCGACGGGGCGCCGCTTCAACACGTAGATAACGATGTTGGTGTCCAGCAGGTAGCGCAGCATCAGAGCGCTTCCCGCTCAGGCTGGTGCTGGCTGGCGCGCTCGGAAAGGAAGTCGTCGCTCACAGTGGGGCCGCCTAGGAAGAAGCTGTCCCAGGTTTGGCCAAGGGGGGCGATGATGCGCTCGTTGCCCCTGGCGCGTATTTCTACCTTGTGAATACCCTCGGGCAGGCGCACGTCCAACGGGAGGCGAACGGCCTGGGTGCGATTGTTGACGAAAACAGTGCCGATTGACATGCCTAACTCCTAAGGAAGATGTATATGGCGATTGTATATCGCACTGCGGGCACACTCCATTCAGCGCTTTCCAAAGGGCTGAAGTCCATCCCTTACCATCATCCCTTCCCCGAAAAAGCCTCGAAAGAACCCCCTTGTTTCGCCATCTCATACTTGGTGCAATGCCTTGATCACCGACCCCTACTTCTACGCCGTCACCATCCCCGCCGTCCTCTTGCTGGGCATCAGCAAAAGCGGCTTCGGCGCAGGGTTCGGTTCCCTGGCCGTGCCCATGATGGCGCTGGCCGTGACCGTGCCGCAGGCGGCGGCCATCCTCATGCCGGTGCTGCTGGTGATGGACCTGCTCGGCATGGCTGCTTTTCGCAAGGACTTTGACCACACGCTGTTGCGCTTCATTCTTCCCTTCGGGGTGCTGGGCATCATCGTGGGGGCGCTGCTGTTCAAGCTGCTGAATGCGCACACGGTGGCGGCCATTGTTGGTGTGTTCACCTTGCTCTTTCTGGCCCAGCGTCTGGTGTTTCCGCCCGAACCCAACAGCCCCTTGCCGCCCAGGTGGCTGGGTGCGGTTCTGGCCACGCTGTCGGGCTTTACCAGCTTTGTGGCGCATGCGGGCGGGCCGCCCATCAACGCGTATGTGATCCCGCTCAAGCTGTCGCCCATCAAGTTCACCGCCACCATGGCGTTTTTCTTCTTCGTGGTGAATCTGTGCAAGTGGATTCCCTATGCCTGGCTGGGCCTGCTGGACATGCGCAACATGACCACATCGCTGGTGTTGCTGCCCATCGCGCCGATCGGGGTGTGGATTGGCGTGCACTGGGCGCGGCGCATCAGCCAGGTGCTGTTCTACCGCTTCCTGTATGCGGGCATGCTGTTGACAGGGCTAAAGCTGGTGTGGGACGGGTTGGTAGCGTAGGACGAAGGGCAACGCGTGACAATGTCCACAACATGTCCGAAATAGCGCTATCGCCCCACGCCGTCTCCCTTCTGCGCACCGCCCGCCTGGCCCGCAGCGCCAAGCCCTTCCGCGCCCGTGGTGGCACACACGGGGAGCGCTGCGCGGGCTGCCGTCTGCTGCCCAGCCATTGCATGTGCGCGTTGCGCCCGGCGGTGGCAACCGCGGCGGGGGTGTGCCTGCTGATGGCAGACATCGAGCCACTCAAGCCCAGCAACACGGGCTGGCTGATTGCCGATGTGGTGGCCGACACCTTTGCCTTCGGCTGGGCGCGTACCGAGGTAGACCCCGCGCTGCTGGCCCTGCTGGCCGATCCGCAGTGGCAGCCGTATGTGGTGTTTCCGGGAGAGTTTGTGGCGCCCGAGCGCGTGGTGACGCAGTTGATCGGGGGCAGCGACCCGCGTAGCGGCGGAGCGTGGGGGCGTCCGCTCTTCATTTTGTTGGACGCCACCTGGCCCGAGGCCCGCAAGATGTTCCGCAAGAGCCCGTACCTGAATCACTTGCCAGTGCTGAGCCTGGCCTCAGAGCAAATTTCGCGCTACAAGCTGCGCCGCTCCCGGCGCGATGACCACTTCTGCACGTCCGAGGTGGCGGCCTTGTGCCTGGACCTGGCAGGTGAGCCGCTGGCCGCGCAAACGCTGGAGGCGTATCTGGATGTATTCACCCACCACTACCTGCGGGCCAAGAACCAGTTGCCAGTGCAGTGGGATGGCGAGGCGCATGCGCGGTTGTGTGAGTTGGCAACCTGATGCGGCCTTAGCTAGAAACCCGATGGCGCTGGCGGCGACAATCTGGGTATTTACGAGCTGCCCACCATGACCCAAGACGCCAACCCTCGGCCCGAGCCCGTTATCACACCGCAGATGTGCGAAGCTTGCGCTGGTGTGCAGCAACACTGGCGCCGCGCCAAGGGTCACCCGGAGCTGATGCAGTGCACCCACCGCTCGGTGGCGCACCGCCATGGGTCAGTCACCATCACCAAATACCGCTGCGAGCGCTGCGGTACGGTGTGGGAATACGAGAACAACAAAGTCAACCGGCAAGCCGGTTGGTCGGTGTTGCAGAAATAGCCCTTACGCAGCAGCCAGCGCGTAGTCCGTGTAACCCTTGGCGCCGGGTGTGAAGAAGGTGCCCATGTCGGGTGGGTTCAAAGGCTGGCCTTTTTGCAGGCGCTGCACCAGATCCGGGTTCGCCAGGAAGGCGCGGCCGATGCCGACAAGGTCCACCAATCCATCGTCCACCGCCTGCTGGCCCGACGCCTGGTCAAAGCTGCCACCGATGAAGAAGGTGCGCGGCCAGGCCTTGCGCAATGCTTGCTTGAACGGTGTCGGCACGACCGGCGCACCCATGGCAGAGTGGTCCACGATGTGCACATACACCAAGCCGGCATTGGCCAGCAAGGGCAGCAGTTTCAGGTAAGTCTCTTCCACTTCGGGGTAAGCCACCATGCCGGAGTTGGTGCCGTATGGCGACAGGCGAATGCCCAGCTTGTCGCCACCAATGGCGGCTGCCGTCTCGCGCGCCACTTCAACGACGAATTTGATGCGCTTTTCCACGCTGCCGCCCCAGGCGTCGGTGCGCTGGTTGGTGGTGGGGCTGAGGAACTGCTCCAGCAGGTAGCCGTTGGCGCCGTGTAATTCAACGCCGTCAAAACCGGCGGCGATGGCGTTTTTGGCGGCCTGCACAAACTCGGCCTTGGCCTGGGCGATGTCGGCTTCCGTCATCTCTTGGGGTACGGGGTAGTCCTGCATGCCCAGGGAGTCGGTGTACATCTTTTCGGCCAGAGCCACGGCGCTGGGGGCCACAATTTTGGCGTCGGCCGCCATATTGGCCGGGTGGCTGACACGGCCGGTGTGCATCAACTGTGCGAAGATTTTTCCACCCTTGCCGTGCACTGCGTTCACAACCGGCTTCCAGGCCTGCACCTGCTCGTCGCTCCACAGGCCGGGAATGCGGGCATAACCCTTGCCGTTGGCCGACGGCGCGATGCCTTCGGACACGATCAAACCGGCGGTGGCACGCTGGCCGTAGTACTCGGCCATCGGTTCTTGCGGCGTGCCGGTGGCGTCTGCGCGGCAACGTGTCATGGGGTTCATGACGAAGCGGTTGGCCAACAGGGTGGTGCCCATGCGGTACGGTTCAAACAGGTTTTTGGGGGTGTTGCTCAATGGAGGCTCCGATTTCAGGGTTGATGAATTGAGATGCAGGTTGTGCTGCGAGGGCGAATTGCAAGTGCGCAAGCGCGGTCGTCTACAGCCGCCCCTGCCGGCGCAACAGTTGCGCCCGCTCGCGGATGCCGGCCTGGCCCTGGCGCAGCGCCTCGGCGCTGGTATGCACCGAGTAGGGCCCCATGAACAAATCGTGTAGATGTTTCACACCCGAGCCCACGACAAAGGCGGTGTCGGTCTGCGCTTCAAATGTGACGGCATGCCCGGATTCGTCAAAGGCGATCAGATCGCCGGTAGAAAGCCGAGCGGGCGCGCTCAATGCGCCTTCGCCCAGCGCGACCCAGGCCACGGTATGGCCGGCGGGTGGCTGAAAGCGCCAGGTCTCGCCAGCCTTCAGGTGCACGCCGAGGTAAACGATGTCGGAAGGCGCTGGGATGGGGCTGGTCTGCCCGCCAAAACTGCCCAACAGCACACGCGCCGGGCCGACCTGGGGCACGTTCTCAGGCCCCAGGTAGATGCTGTGGGCCGTGGCCAGCTCCAGTTCGGGCGGCATCGCCACCCACAACTGAAAGCCCAACACACGCTCGGTATTGAGGGGCGCGCCGGTGTGCCAGACGCCGCCGCCCGCCATCATCCACTCCACACCACCGGTGGGCAGCGTGCCACGCGCGCCGTGTTCGCCCGTGGTGTCTTCATAGTCGGCCTGCCCGTGGATCAGGTAAGTCAGCGTGGCAATGCCGGAGTGCGGATGCATGCCGAACTGCGGCGGCTGGCCGCCTGCGGGCACCTCAAAACGGTCCAGAAAGATAAACGGCTTGAGCACCTGCCCCAGGTCCGACGGGCTGACCAGCCGGGTGATGGGGCCGTGCGAGCTGCCGCGGGTGTGTTGGACCACCGACCGTGGTGCGGATTCACGGCGGAGGGGTGTGGGTAAATGCATGGTGCTGTTAGCGTAAGGTCGAAGGCATTACTTGAGTAGGTGCCACAATCGACATTCACTATGCCGTTTTTGTAAGGAATGCCATGCTGGACCTGAACCAAATGTCTCTCTTTGTGCAGGTGGTGCAAGCGGGCAGCTTTGCCGAAGCAGCGCGCAGGCTGTCCATGCCGCCCACCACGCTGAGCCGCCAAGTGGCGCAACTGGAAGACGCGCTGCAAGCCCGCCTGCTGCAGCGCACCACGCGCAAGCTGACGCTGACGGACGCGGGGCGTACGCTGTTTGACCAGTGCGCCACGCAGATTGACGCGCTGCGGAACGCCGCCAGCCAGTTGGCCGGAGATAACCAGACGCCCAAGGGCAACATTCGTGTGGCGGCGTCGGCCGGGTTCTTTGAGTTTTTCCAGATGGAATGGATCGCCGAGTTTTTGGACCAGTACCCCGGCGTGCAACTGGAGTTTGTGCTGGCCGATGCCATGGCCGATTTCATTGGTGAGGGCATTGACGTGGCATTTCGTGGCAGCCCCGAACTGCCGGACTCCAGCCTGATCGCCCGCAAGGTGGCCAGCAGTTACCTGGCTCTGGCCGCCAGCCCGGCCTATCTGGCGGCGCGCGGCACACCGCACCGTGTGGAAGACCTGGCCGCACACGACTGCATCCGCGCCGTTGGCCAAGCTGGTCCCACGACGTGGCGGCTGACCGGGCCGCAAGGCGCCACACAAATAACAGTGACCGGGCGCTTCAGCGCCAACACCGGTCCGGCGCAACAGAAGGCTGCCATTGGCGGACTGGGCATTTGCCTGTTGCCCATCAGCTCGCTACTGCCCAGCTTGCGTTCCGGCGAACTGGTGGAGGTGTTGCCCGGCATCGCCAGCAGCGCGGGCAATATGTATGTGGTCTACCCCAGCCGCCGCCATGTGCCGCGTGCGGTGACGGCTTTTGTGGAGATGACGGTGCAGCGGCTCGCACCGTTGATACAGCCACCGTTTGCCAGCGCCACACCATCAGTGTCAGCGTGAGAGCGAGAGCGAGAGCGAGAATTTGCTATTAAAACAGAAGCTACTTACGCTTATTCCACGTGGGCTAGCGGCACATATCGCTTTCATGAAATGTCTGAAGCGGCTGCCGTGCCCGAGCACTAGCACGTAGGTGACCGACACCGCCGTGGTTTGCTTCTAAGCTTGTGGCATCACAACTGTCCACTAACCCATTGTCTGGAACAAAGCCATGAACCAACTCTTTTCTCTCCAGGGCCGCACGGCCCTGATCACCGGTGGCTCCCGTGGCATTGGCCGCATGATTGCCGAGGGCTTCTTGAAGCAAGGTGCCAGGGTCTACATCAGTGCGCGCAAGGCCGCCGCCTGTGATCAGACCGCCGCCGAGTTGTCAGCCTTTGGCACCTGCGTGTCACTGCCAGCGGATGTATCTACCGTTGATGGTGTTCGTGCTTTGGTCACCGCCTATGCTGCACACGAAGACCAACTCGACATTCTGGTCAACAACGCTGGGGCCGCGTGGGGGGCACCGTTTGACACGTTTCCCGAGAGCGGCTGGGACAAAGTGGTGGATTTGAACCTGAAGACCCCGTTTTTTCTGACCCAGGCTCTGCATGGCCACCTGTGCAAGGCCGGCCAGAGCCGGGTCGCCAAAGTCATCAACATTGCCTCCATTGATGGTGTCTCCGTCAACCCGCAGGAGACCTATTCCTACGCGGCGAGTAAAGCCGGCCTCATCCACCTGACACGGCGCATGGCGTTGCACCTGGTCAAGGACAAGATCGTCGTCACGGCGATTGCACCCGGTGCCTTTGCGTCCGACATGAACAAGGACGCCCGCGACCACGCAACAGAAGTGTCGGCGCGCATTCCGGCCGGGCGCATTGGCACCGCCGAAGACATGGCTGGAGCGGCGATCTATCTCGCATCGCGTGCGGGCGACTATGTGGTGGGCTCCACGCTGGTGGTGGACGGCGGTGTGACGCACGCGCGGGGGTAGGCTGGGTCAGCCGCGTCAGGCCACCCGCACGCGTCGAAACGTCAGGTTGATGCGCCTACGACCCAGCAGCGCGTGCTCGCCATCTGCCAGCGGCATCACGCCGTGGTAGGCCAGGCGCGATGGCCCTCCCCAAACGACAACATCGCCATGCACCAGGCGGTAACGTTGTGCACGGTCTTTGCGACTGGCCGAGCCAAACAGAAACACGGCGGGCAAACCCAGTGACAGCGACACGATGGGTGCGGATAGATCCTTTTCATCCTTATCCTGGTGCAGCGACAGCTTGGCGCCGGGCACATATTCATTGATCAGGCAGGACTCGGGCGTGAAGTCGGCATAACCCGTCCGCGCTGCAGCGCACCGGGCCAAGTCCAGGAAACTGGCGGGCAGGGCGGGCCAGGGTTGGCCTGAGCGCGGGTCCAGAGCGGCATAACGATAGCCCCGCGCGTCGGACACCCAGCCCAGCGCGCCGCAACTGGTGGTGGCCACCGACATGGTGTAGCCGCCGGGGGTCTGCATATGGCGCAAGGGCGCAGCCGCCATGACGGCCTCTACGACCTGCAGCACCTCCACATCCGCGCCACATGCAAAGCCGCGCAACAGCATGGCACCCGGGGCAAGGGGCAAACACCCGGGACCATCTTGCTGTGGTGAATCGTCAAAGAGGCCTGCGGTCATCAGTGTGGTGTACAGCAGTTTGGATGCCAACGCCTGTTTTCGCAACCGGCCGGATGTAATCCTGATCCGAGCTTACGATCTCGACCCAGTGGGCTTGGCAACGGGCATCTGGTTTTTGTGCACGATTCCGCGAAACATTTCGGTAATCGTGTCAAGCTGCTGGCGGGCTGCCTTCTCGCCGTGACGTTCGGACAGCGAACGCAAGAGTTCGCTGCGCAAGTACCACAGCGTCTGGATGTCCGAGGCACGCATCACATCGCTCCAGATCTTGGACGTATCCTGCGTTGGACTGTCATCCACTTCTGCCAGCGCCTGCAGCATGGCGGTACGGATATTCTCCGTGCGACCATCCGCATCAATGACCGTGGTCTGGTCGGTCAGCAGTGCGGCAAAGCTGGAGGTGAATCGGGAAATGGTCTTTCGCATGGTGTTGCGTCTCTTGGGTAAGAGAATCCTATCTCCGCAACATTACGCTTTCCTTATGAAACGGTCGGTGCGTTAGCACTCCCAGTGCCACGTTGGCGCTCACCGCGTGCTGCGCGCCGTCAGCTTGAAGGTCCCGGAAGGCCCTTGCACCAGGTAGCCGGACTGCACCAACTTGACAATTGCCGCGCCTACAGAGCCACGTGGCAGCCCCACTTCGGTGACCACTTGCCTGCGGTCGATCCTGGCGAAATCGGTCGTATTGAGAATTTGCACCAGCCGTGCAAGCAGTTTCAGCGCGTTGCCACGCAAGTCGGAATGCCCAGTTTGGTCCGCGCGCGCGCGCCGCAGCATGGCCGGGCTCTTTTTGATCACGGCATCCGTTGCCTGAATTTCCTTCACCACTTCAAGTTCCCCGGACGCAACGCCTTGGGGAGAAGCCAGCGAGGGCATCGTCGCAAAGCCCGCAGCTGAACCAGTCGACAGGTCAGAGGCGGCATCGTAGATCTTGCGGAATTCAGCTTCAATCTGGGTGACCGCCTGTGCCAGACGGGCAACGGTTTTCCAATCCTCGAACAGCGTGTCATTGCCCAGGTCAAAGGGGTTTTGCAACATTGCCAGTTTGACCTGGTCAGCGTAGTCCTGTGCCGAGGTCTTCAGGGCCGCGTCAGCGGCAAAAATGGCGGCACCCGCAGTTTGAATGGCAGCAAGTGTGGTGGATGGCAATGGCATGAACGAATCCCTTTCTATAGCACCGAGCGCCCCCAGCAAATGGGAGCCCTGCAAAGCGCACTTGGCGTTTGGTGGAGCGGGAGCCGCGCAAAGGCCTTGGAACCCGCTGTTGCTCCGATTCTAAAGATTTTGCTTTTGGCCGCTCTTTTTGCTTGTGTGGTTGCATGGCCTGGGTCCGTGGTGCCTGGCACATGTAAACAAAGGTAAACACGGTCAACAGGCTTGAGTGCACGGCGTTAAAGGGCTTTACGAGAGACACCATGAACCATACGCACTCCCCACTGCAACACCGTTCTCCGTCACTCCTGCAAGCAGCGGGGCTGGGCCGCAAGGCATTGGCAGCTTTCGCGCTGACGCTGGCTATCGCTGGCACCGCGCAGGCACAGACCTATGCCAACGTTACCGTCGGTGGCGCTTTTGCGCCCGGCGTCTATGGGCAGATTTCACTGGGCAACAACCCGGCACCCCCGGTCTGGAACGCTCAGCCGATGGTTGTCGGGCGACCGGTCTATGGGGCGCCGGTGATGTACCTGCATGTGCCACAGCAGGAGTACCGTGACTGGGGACGTTATTGTGGCCATTACCGCGCCTGCGGTCGCCCGGTCCACTTTGTGCGGGTCGACAACAACAACCGCTGGTGGGACCACCAACACGGGTACCAGCGGGGTTACAACAATGACTACCGCAGGGCCGAAGAACGCAGAGACGATCGTCGGGACGAGCGCCGCTATGACCGTCGGGATGAGCGCAGGGACGAGCGCCGCCACGAACGTCGGCAGGACATCCGCGCCGACTGGCAGCAGGAGCGCTACAACCAGGCCACCGATCCCCGGTTTGAAAGCATACGCGGCGAACGCTGAAACGGCGGCGGGCGACACAGGGCAAAATAGCTGCATGAAAGCACCCCCCAGACTCCAGACCCTGATTGACGAAGGCCTGATCGACACCGTGGTGCGACAGCTGATGAGCGGCAAAGAGGCCATGGTATTTGTGGTGCGTTGCGGTGACGAAACACGCTGCGCCAAAATCTACAAAGAAGCCAACAACCGCAGTTTTCGCCAAGCGGTGGACTACACCGAAAACCGCAAGGTCAAAAACTCACGCTCGGCGCGCGCCATCGCCAAGGGCAGCCGATTTGGCCGCCAGGAGCAGGAAGCCGCCTGGCAAAGCGCCGAGGTCGACGCCTTGTACCGGCTCGCCGACGCCGGCGTGCGTGTGCCGCAACCCTTTAACTTCCATGAAGGCGTGTTGCTGATGGAGCTGGTGACTGACGCCCATGGCGACGCCGCCCCGCGCCTGAATGACGTGTCGTTCTCCCCCGAACAGGCCCGCAAACACCACGCCACGCTGATTGCCGAGGTGGTTCGCATGTTGTGTGCGGGGGTGGTGCATGGGGATTTGTCGGAGTTCAACATATTGCTGGCACACACCACCGGCGTCGACGATCAGGACGGAACCGACGGCCCGGTCATCATCGACCTGCCGCAGGCCGTGGATGCCGCCGGCAACAACCACGCCCAGCGCATGTTGCTGCGTGATGTGGCGAATTTGCGAGACTTCTTTGGCCAGTTTGCCCCCGAGCTGTTGCGCACCGACTATGGCCCCGAGATCTGGGCCCACTACCAAAGCGGCCTGCTCAGCAACGAAACCGTGTTGACCGGCCGCTATGTGCGCAGCAAGGCCGATGTGGACCTGGGCAGCGTGATGCGGGAAATTGACGATGCGCGGGCCGAAGACGCAGCACGCCGCCTGCGCATGGCCACGGGTGCTTGATCCGCCCCATGGTTTTTGTGCCGCGGCAGGTGCTACCCAAAACGGGAATCATTCTGGTCCTCAATGGGACCTCAAGTGCTGGCAAGACATCGATCGCGCGGGAGCTGCAATGGGTGCATACCGAGCCCTTTCACCATTTACAGTTGAATGCCTTTCGGGACATGGAACCGCCCGGGCATTGGGACAACTGGAAACAACAACCTGCCGAAACGATGGCGTTGAAGCTCGCAGCGCTGAATCGGGCCATGCATGCCGCCCTGGCCCAATACGCGCGACACGGGCAAAACGTTATTTTTGATACCGTCCTGTCGACAGCCGATTCCATGCACTACCTGCTGGAAGACCTATCGGACCTGCACGTGCTTCTATTGGCTGTCCACTGCAATGTCGAGGTGTTGGCCGCGCGTGAAAAGACCCGCGGTGACAGGCCTCTAGGGCTGGCCGCCAGCCAGGTTGGCCAGGTGCACACGGACAAGGCGTATGACCTGGAGGTTGACACTTCCGCGACCAGTGTGAACGAATGTGCGATGCAGATTGCCGCCTGGTTGAGCCAGTCACCCGTTGTCGACGCCTTCGCCCAACTGCGGGCAACCCATGCATCGCCAGTTCCCAAACCTTGCACATGACAACTCAGTTTCGCAGACATCGATGGAGTCTTGGTTCTGTATCGGTGTTGGCCGTAGCCGCGCTCGCTGTCGGCTGCGCCGATACGGCGTATTTGTTGCAGTCGACCACCGGCCACCTGAAGGTATTGCAGGCGGCACGACCGGTAGAGTCCTGGCTGGCTGACGACAGCAGCCCGCCCGCATTAAAACAACGTCTGCAATTGGCGCAGGCCGTACGACGTTATGCGGTTGATCAACTGAAGCTGCCCGACAACGCCAGCTACCAGCGTTATGCGCAGTTGCCCCGGCGCGCCGTGGTGTGGAACGTGGTCGCAGCCCCGGCCTTTTCGCTGACGTTGAAGACTTGGTGTTTTCCAGTGGCCGGGTGCGTGGGTTACCGTGGTTACTTTGACGAACAGGAAGCGAAAGCGCAGGCCGATCAATTACGCGCGCAGGGTCTGGAAGCCAGCGTCTACGGCGTGCCCGCGTATTCCACACTGGGGTGGACCAACTGGTTGGGCGGTGACCCGCTGCTGAGCACCTACATTCATTACCCGGAGGGGGAATTGGCGCGTATGGTTTTCCATGAAATGGCACACCAGGTGTTGTATGTGAAAGACGATACCGCGTTCAACGAATCATTTGCCACCGCGGTGGAGCGACTGGGCAGCGCCGGTTGGCTCGCCACCCGGGCCAGCCCTGCGGCACAAGCCGAGTACCAAGCATTCGATGCCAGACGCCGGGCGTTCAGGGCTCTCGCCGCCACGACGCGCAACACGCTCAAGGACATCTATGCCTCGGCGTCAGACTCGTCCACTGCAACCGGACAACAAGAGGTGCTGAAGGCCGCCGCCTACGCGGAGTTCCGTCGTTCCTACGCGCTGCTCAAGGACCAGTGGAGTGGCGACACGCGTTATGACGCCTGGGTTGCCAACGCCAACAACGCTGCTTTTGGTGCGCTGGCTGCTTATGACGATTGGGTACCGGCGTTTGAAAACCTGTTCAAGCGGCATGGCAGTGATTGGGCTGCGTTTTACGCGGCAGTGCGCCAAATCGCAGAGTTGCCGCGAGATGAGCGCACGCGCCAACTGCAAGACCTGATGGGCACAGCAGCCCGCTCCTGAAACGATAGCTGCTTGCGCTTATTACACGAGGGCTGGAGGGCATTTTGACTCATAAGTTTGCAGGGAACAGCCCACACTGGTCATCCGACCCCTTGTCGGCCAAAATTTGGCTCTAAACTGGCCGTACCCCTGCAGAAGGAATTCCCATGACCGCGTTATCTGACTTTCCTATCACCCAAAAATGGCCCGCCACCTACCCCGAGCGCCTGCAGTTGTATTCGCTGCCCACGCCCAATGGGGTCAAGGTGTCCATCATGCTGGAGGAGATTGGTCTGCCCTACGAGGCGCACCTGGTCAGCTTTGACACCCAGGACCAGATGTCTCCCGAGTTTTTGTCGCTCAACCCGAACAACAAAATTCCGGCCATCATCGACCCCAACGGCCCCGGCGGGCAGCCACTGGCGCTGTTTGAATCGGGCGCGATTCTGCTGTACCTGGCGGAAAAATCGGGGCAGTTCATCCCGCCCGACGCAGGTGGGCGCTACGAGTTGATCCAGTGGCTGATGTTCCAGATGGGTGGTGTGGGGCCGATGTTTGGGCAACTCGGTTTCTTCCACAAATTTGCCGGCCGCGAGTATGAGGACAAACGCCCGCGCGACCGTTATGCCGCCGAGAGCCGGCGCCTGCTGGGTGTGCTGAACCAGCGCCTGGCGACCCGTATTTGGGTCATGGGGGACGGCTACACCATTGCCGACATGGCCATTTTCCCCTGGGTGCGTAACCTGCTGGGTTTTTATGACGCCGGCGCCTTGGTGGGCATTGAGGAATTTCCCCACGTGACAAGGGCCCTGGCAGCGTTTGTGGAGCGGCCCGCCGTGGTGCGTGGCTTGGCCATTCCGCAGCGCGGCTGACCCATGACGCCCAAACCCCGCATTCTTCTGGTGGAAGACGAGTCCGGCATCGCGGACACCTTGCAGTATGTGCTGGCCACCGACGGTTTTGCGCCGGTGTGGTGCAGCACGGCCGCCGCGGCGCTGCGGGTGTTTGCCAGTGAGCCGCCCGCGCTGGTGGTGCTGGATGTGGGCCTGCCGGACCTCAACGGATTTGAGCTGTTTCGCCGCCTGCAGGCTCTGCCCGGCGGCCACCACGTGCCGATGTTGTTCCTGACCGCGCGCAGTGATGAGATTGACCGCGTCGTCGGCCTGGAACTGGGTGCCGACGATTACATTGCCAAACCCTTTTCGCCGCGTGAACTGGTGGCCCGCGTGCGCACCATCCTGCGCCGCAGTGCCCGCCCCAGTGGCGTGGGCCCCAGCACAGCGCCAGCGGTGATTGCCGGCCCATCGGCTGCCACCGCCGCGCCGGGCACCATCTGGCTGCTGGACGAGGACCGCCACCAGATTCGTTTCTATGGACGCGCACTGGAGCTGTCGCGGTATGAATACGGCGTGCTGCGTCTTCTGCTGCAAAAACCCGGACGGGTGTTCACCCGCGATGAATTGCTGCAAAAGGTCTGGGGCGACGCCAACGACAGCTTTGACCGCACGGTAGACGCCCACATCAAGACCCTGCGCGCCAAGCTCAAGGCCGTGGCGCCCGCGCTGGAGCCCATCCGAACTTTGCGTGGCACCGGTTATGCGTTGAACGAAGAGCTTCCAGCGGGTTAAAGTGTCCAAACGCACCCGCATATTTTTGGGCATCCTGCTGATTTATACGGTGGGCATTGCCTTTGTGTTGTACCGCGTGGTGTCGGACATTGACCCGCGCTACC
>ERZ724527.665-NODE-665-length-16794-cov-4.747834_pt1 | contig 16794 bp, 13 predicted proteins | sample MGYA00376060_ERZ724527 | MGnify/ENA primary metagenome ERZ724527 (study PRJEB28724, sample SAMN07190886) | activated sludge metagenome | isolation source: activated sludge of sewage treatment plant in Hong Hong | place: USA: Christiansburg, Virginia | collected...
TGCGTCATAGAAAGCCAGTTCATCGGACGTCAGTCCGAGCTCTGCGCCCTTCTTCGCGGCCTCATTAAATTCCTTTGCCATCTGAATCATCTCTTCGATGATTTGGGCGGTCTCAATGGCCCGGGCACGATAACGATTCAGCGCAGCCTCCAAAAGCTCTGAGAACTTGTTCTTTGACACCACGTTGGTCCGGAACTTAGCCTTGATTTCGTTCTTGAGCAGTCGCTCCAACAACTCCACCGCCAAGTTACGGTGTTCCATACGCCGCACATCTTCGAGGAACTCGTCAGAAAGGATGCTCAGGTCTGGTTTCTTCAAACCGGCAACTTCAAAGATGTCGAGAACCTCACCAGAGACAAGTGCGCCCGAAATGATTTGGCGCATGGCATGTTCCTTGGCCTCGTCGGTGAGAGCCTTTTTCGGGTCCACCTTAGTGAGAACAGCCTTCACTGCCTGGAAGAATGCGAGCTCCTCGCGGTAATCGCCGGCTTCCTTCAGTGTGCAGCACAATGAAAATGACTTACTTGCGGCCACCAAGTGGTCAGCGAATATTCGGCGGCCGTCTTTTTCCTTGTCCTTGTTTGTCTGTTTGAGAACGTGGTCGACCGCCTTGGGTAACACAGACAAGGCCTTAGTCCTGAACTCTGAGTAATCGCAACCGTGAAGGAGGTCGCGCAAGATACTCATCTCGTCGAGGAAGATTGACAACGCCTCAGACGCATCAATCGTGGGGCGCCCCTTGCCTTTGCTGGTTGTGTACTCCTTCATTGCCGCTTTGAGTTCATCGGCAATTCCAATGTAGTCCACCACCAATCCGCCAGGTTTGTCCTTAAACACCCGATTGGCACGAGCAATTGCTTGCATAAGGTTGTGGCCAGCCATGGGCTTGTCCACATAGAGGGTGTTGATGACCGGGGCATCAAAACCAGTCAGCCACATGTCACGAACGATGACGATTTTGAGAGGGTCGTTTTCGTCCTTGAAGCGCTTTTCCAGCTGTTTGCGGACCTCTTTGGAATGGGCGTGCTCGCGTATATGTGGCTTGTCGCTGGAGCTGCCGGTCATGACGATTTTGATGGCGCCCTTGTCAGCATCATCAGAGTGCCAGTCAGGACGCAGCGCGATGATTTCGTTATACATCTGCACACAAGCCTCGCGGCTCATGGCCACGACCAAAGCTTTGCCGGCCAGGACGTTCTGACGTTCCTCAAAGTGAGCAATCAGGTCCGCCGCAACCTTGGCCAGACGCGGCTGCGCTGCAACAACCTTCTCAAGCGCCGCCCACTTGCGGTATCTGGCCGAAGTTGTGTCCTCTTCCTCTCCTTCGTCGAGCTCCTCAACCATCTCATCGAGATGGGAGGACTCGCCGTCTTTTAGGTCTAACTTAACCAGACGTCCTTCGTAATAGACGGGTACCGTGGCGCCATCTGCAACTGCTTGCTCGATGTCATAGATGTGGACATACTCGCCGAAAACCGCCTGCGTATCTCTGTCTGTAGATGAAACCGGGGTTCCTGTGAATGCCAGGAAGGTTGCATTCACGAGGCCATCGCGCAGATGCTTGGCATAACCGTACTTCAGAGTCCCGTCATCTTTGAATTCGGCATTGAATCCATATTGGGTGCGGTGTGCTTCGTCGCAGGTAACGACGACGTTGGAGCGATTTGTCAGAACTGGAAACTGAGTCTCCCCGGGTTCCAAGGCAAACTTCTGAATCGTGGTGAAGATGATGCCGCCTGATTGGCGACCATCAAGCAACTTTCGAAGCTCTTCGCGGGAGTTGGCCTGCACTGGCATTTCCCCCAGCAGGTCAGCGTTCTTGCAAAAAGTTTCGAACAGCTGACCGTCAAGGTCGTTGCGGTCCGTGACCATCACCAAGGTGGGATTCTTGAGTTCTTGCTCTCTCACTAGGACAGAGGAAGAGCAGACCATCTCGATGGACTTGCCGGCGCCTTGGGTGTGCCACACGACACCTCCCTTACGGTCTCCACCTGGCGCAGAAGCTCGGATGACGCTGCGCGCAACGGCAAGTACTGCGTGGAACTGGTGGTAGCCAGCGACCTTCTTAACCAGTGTGCCTTCATCCTCAAAGAGGATGAAGTTTCGGATGTACTTGAGGAACAACCCTTTATCGAATAGGCCGCGGATAAGAGTCTCGAGTTCTTGATGCGGACCCAGCGGGTCAAGGTTCACACCATCAATGGTGCGCCATGACAGATAGCGCTCCTTGTTAGCTGTAAGCGACCCGAGCCTCGCGTGAGAAAAGTCAGAAATTACATTGAAGGCGTTGTGATTGAACAGTGCCTTGATGTCTTTCTTATAGTTCTGGATTTGGTCAAACGCCATCCAGATGTCCGCGTTTTCATCGGCGGGGTTCTTCAATTCGAAGACCACGAGCGGTAGTCCGTTCAGGAATACAACGATGTCCGGCCGGCAGGTGTGCTTGGGCCCCTGCACAGTGAACTGGTTGACGACCAGCCAGTCGTTCTTCTTCGGATTGGTGAAGTCGACAACCTGAACAAGCGTGGAAACCTGTTCGTCCTTCAATTCGTAGTCCACTTTGACGCCACCAACAATGAGGCGGTGGAAGTTCCGATTGGAGTGGACAAGTTCTGGGTTGTCGAAGTCAGACAGGACGGCTGCAGCCTTTTTTATTGCTGAAGGGGGAAGAGTCGGGTTAATCGTTGAAAGGGCTTGAATGAGTCGCTCTGTAAGCACTACTTGCTTGTTGTTCGAGCGTTCAGCATCGTGTTCTGTTGCTGTGATGTCAGGGCCATAGTCGTAGGCGTAGCCCAGCTCTTGGAACCAACCGATTGCAGCCTCCTCAACTGCACTTTCTACAATTTTGCTCATGTCGTTTTTCTTTGTACGTTAGGCCTAATGTAGCTACAGGCTAACCGGCGACTTGGACAGCAAAAAGGGGCGGAAAACCGCCCTTTCCTCAAACCGGCTCTGTATCCATTCCTGATGTTATCTCTACCACTGAGGCCTCGGCGTCTTCGATGCGAAGTTTGCCGGAAATCAGCCTTGGCAGAAGATGGTCACGTAAACACGCAAGCCTATTTGCAAGCAAAATGTTGACCTCAATCGTCTTGAACAGTGGCCCAGCAACTTCGCCAAATCTCTCCATTAGGTCTGCAGAGGGCAATGCAAACTTATATGACGGAACGCCATCTTTTGCGAGATGCAATACGGTAGTCCCCGTTGTAAAACCAAGGATGTGCGCAATGTATCGCTGCTCCCGCAGTAGACAGTACAAGAACTCTTTAGTTACTGTCTTTGTTTTGGGCCGCAAGATACCCACATCCAAGGAGGCAATGGTTTTGAACTCAGACGGGTAAACCATCGCAGGCCTACCAATTACCTCAGCATTTTGAGTTACGTCCGTAAGGGCGACGATACATTCTCCGGGGTTAACAACCTGGTTTTCGTGGAACCTTCCAACATACGGTTTGAAACCGTCAAGCCGGAATCCTCCACCTCGTTGAAACGACTTAAGCGTTACTAGCGCTACTGAAGAAGGCTGTAGCTCATCGCTCTTGTATGAGCGTCCTTTGATAAAGTTTGTGACATCCCCGAGGCTGGTTGACATCCATCCCTTTGGAATCAAACCCAAATCACTGTTTTCAAACTCACTTGGAAACAAACTGGTCAGTTCTGCTGACATAGCTTCAGGGGCATTCCCAGCGGTCTTAGCATGTACCGGGTCGAAGTTCACAAACCAAGAACGGAATAGAGTTTGGGCGATGGATTCGAGGGCGACGTTCTCTTTTTGCAGGGATGCAATGAAGTCGTCAATACCGCCCAGTAAATGAACTATCTTCTCTTGGATTGTTTTCGAAGGACGCAAGACGGCCATTGGGTGGATATGGTTTCTATTTAAGGTCGGGACCCCCGTTCCGACATTAAATTTTGAGAAATCAATCGACTTAAGAAGGTAGTAGCAATAGCGAGGAATGTTCCCTTTAAAGTCACGAACCCACAATGTGGTGTTTAAGGGCCAATAGTCCCCCTTGATGTATTGACCTCCGCCAATACTTCCGCTCCTGCCGATTACAACGCCTGGTCCCTTTGCTTGAAATTGGTCGTGGTATCCAACAATTCCATTCGATGCAACTACAGGGTACTTTCCTGCCACAGTACGGTCCCCTTTTGGCAGGTCCATTCCCCTTTGTAGGGTTAAGACATCGCCCAGTGAGCACTCGGTCCATTCAGAGCTCATAGCCAAGTCCCTTCATGCCGCGCTTCACTTCTAGCCGCAGTTCATCACTCCGGCTAAAGAGCCCTTTGAGTTCACCTACAAGTTCATCCAACCGTTCCTTGAAAGACTCCTCGTCGTCTTCAATATCTTCGGAGCCTGTATACCGTCCAGGTGAAAGTACGTACCCGTGGTTTTGAATTTCTTTCAAGGTCGCTGATTTACAAAATCCCGGGATATCCGCATACACAGGCGCCTCTGTTCCTTCTGGAACCTCAGCGCGGTTTTTGTCTTCACGCCAGAGATGAACAGTCTGAGAAATTTTCTGAACGTCCTCTTCCGAAAGCTCTCGGTTCACGCGTGATTTCATGAAGCCCAATTTGCGAGCATCGATAAAGAGCACCTCTCCCTTGCGAGCGCGCCCATTCTTGGTCTTGTCCTTTGCCAAAAACCACAAACAGCATGGAATCTGCGTATTCAGGAATAACTGGCCTGGCAAGGAGACGATGCACTCCACAACATCGGCCTCGACCATCTTTTGACGAATGGAGTCTTCGCCTCCAGAGGTGGTTGTCAGTGTCCCATTGGGCATCACGATGCCCGCTTGTCCTTTGTTACTCAAGTGATGCAGCGCATGCTGTAACCACGCAAAGTGCGCTGGCTTAGCAGGGGGAACCCCGTACACCCAACGTGGGTCGTCGAGCAATGACTCCCGGGGCCACTCGCTGTTCTGGCCAAACGGAGGGTTCATCTGAATATAGTCGGCCTTCAAGGTGGGATGCTTGTCGGCGGAGAAGGTATCTCCATTCGACTCACCCAGGTTGAAGTCCAAGCCACGGATAGCCAAGTTCATGGCTGCCAGTTTCCAGGTATTCGGATTGCGCTCCTGTCCGTATATGGAAATGTCGCTAGCCTTGCCGCCGTGTCGCAAAATGAATTTCTTGGACGAGACAAACATGCCACCCGCGCCGCACGCTGGGTCGTAAAGTTTTCCAACGTGCGGTGCCAGAATTTCCACCAAAACGTTCACGATGGAGTGCGTTGTGAAGAACTCCCCTGCGTTCTTGCCTTCGGAGCCGGCGAAGTTTCCAAGGAAGTACTCGTAGACATCACCAAGCAGGTCGCCGCCATGTTCATCATGAGTGAAATGGAGCGAAGCGGCCAGGTCGACCAAGGCTCCCAAAGTGTTGGGTTCCAAGGCGGTGCGAACGTATACCTTTGGCAGTAGGTTGTTGAGCTTCGGGTTGTCTTCTTCAATCAGGCGCATTGCGTCGTCGAGGAGCACGGCGATGTTGGACTGTTTGCCGTTTGCTTGGAGATATGGCCACCGAGCCTTTTCCGACACCCAGAATACGTTCTGCATGGTGTAGTAATCGCGGTCTTCCATCGCTACCAAACGGTCATTGGCGTCTTCAATGAAAAATTCGTTTTCTGGGTCCGCAAAGGCTGCAGCCAACTGCTCCTGGCGTGCAAAGAAGCTTTCCGACACGTACTTCAAGAAAATGAGTCCGAGTACCGGGTACTTGTAATCAGACGGGTCAACGGAGCCACGAAGTTTGTTGGCTGTTGCCCAGAGGGCGTTTTTAAAGTCTTGGTTCATAGTTCTGATATTCCCTGATTACTTTTGCTGATTTTTAGGATTGATTGGCTGCGCCGTGATAACCGTAGCGGCTGGTGCCAAACAGAGTTTCTTTGCATGTTCACGCACCATTACTTCAAACATGTTGGTCAAACTGCGGTGCTCCTGTTCAGCACAGCGCTCCCAGAGGTCCCGAATCTCCGGGGACATCTTCAGAGTAGTGGCTTCAGTTTTGATTTTTGGACGTGCCATAGTAGGGCGTTTAGCGTATGTCATTTATATTTCAAACGTATATACGTTATTTTCTTGTCCTTCAGTTCAAAGGTGCCCGATTAAAGGGAGAACGCTCCCGGATGTAACGGCACCAACGTAGAGACCTGTCGGCATTGGGGAAGTACCGACAATCACCAAAAGCATGAACGCCAATTCATGCTGAGATTTAACAAAAATGTCACGCATTTCGCGCTCGTCGATTAAGGAAGGCAATGGAATCTCTTGCGGGTGCGTATGCCAGTCACCTAGGTAATGCAACCCCTGCTTAAAAAAGGAATTCACATCCGCACGTTCTGCGGTCCTATCGGGGAAAAACCCAAAACGGGTGCGCCGCGACTTACCCTTTGTTATCGTCGCAACTGTCACTTCTAGGCATTCGGACGTAAACCGTGCAAATAGCTGACCACCGATTTCTTTCGCGCGCCATCCAATCTGGCGCTGTGAACTAAGCACAGCCAGACAATCGTCTGTAAACCTAATCAGCAACCCTTGATGTGAATATTGCATATCAACCTTTGGACGGGTGAACTGGGATATCAAATCGGCGACTAAACCCTATGGTATTCAGCCGCTCCTGCCATTTCGGTACAAGCGCTAAATGGTTTTGCATGAACTCTGAAGCAGCCCCAACCCAGACCCTATGGGCGGCCACGGTCTGTCTACCAAGCAGCGCATCAATCGCGAGTTCCCCTACCAATGCAACTCCGTGCAAAGCGCTAATCGCTGAATAGGGTTGATAGAAAGCTCCGCAGGAAGCTTCCTGTGGAAGATTTGGATGGGCATCCCGGTCGGTGACAGGTTCAAGAAGCAATCCACTCTCATCTGTACAGTCTTGCAGACTTCCGCTTTCAGCTAAGCTGAGAATTGCATGCGCCGCAACACCAAAGGGCTCCAACCATCCAAACACAACTGGAGGCACTCGCATCTCTCGAGCCAGCCAATCAAGGTGCAGATTTGAAGCAGCGTCCCCAGTAACAGAAATTAGAAGGTCCGCCTTCTCAAATACGTCCTTCAAAGCCTCAGCTTGGTATTGAGACTCCCAAGTGCTTGGAAAAGCATCTACCTGCATGTCTGGGAAGCGTTTCTGGATTGCGTCTTTGAGCGCCATTGCTTTGTTTAGGCCCACATAGCTGCCGTCAAGAACATGACGACCAATATTTCTCCAATCGAGGATGTCCTCATCAAAAAGGGTCAGTTTGCCGATTCCGGCTTGCGCGAGATGCACGGCCAGCTGGCCTCCCAGAGCGCCACATCCCGCCACACCTACATGCATGTTCGCCAAGGCTCGGCCAGCGTCACCAGTGGTACGCGAAGTTAGGTACTCCCTGTAAATCGGTATTACTTGCAAATGCGGAAACCGTTGAGAAACTTGCGTCAATGCGGCAAACATTGCTTTCGGGTGAATCCTGCCCTTCTTCCGAAATCCAGGAATACCCCGATGTTTTGCACCGGTCATCAATACTGCTGAAGGAGGCAAAAACGCCGCACCCAAAACAACTTCTTTGCCATCATGTTCAAACACCAAAACAACAGGAAGTAAAGCCATTGCATCCCACCGCCGCACGACAGCATCGAGTAGCGTGCCTGCACCTGCTGCACGTATAAGCCTCTCTAAGTCTTTCATCGTCAGTGGATATGCCTCCGGCAAAAGAGGCTTGTCGAGTCGTACAACCAAGGCAGGTCGACAATCGGTTAATTTTCGTTGGGCTGCGGTTGCCCATGTTTTTAATTGAGCGGCATCCGGCGCCAAGACTATCTTGTTCTTCCACTCGGCTGAAATCCATGCTATGTGTTGACGTGGAGCCCGCGACGTAAGCCATATTGACTGAGGGCTTGCCGCAACAATCCGCCAATAGCTATTGGCTTCAGTCAAGAACTCGTGCTGGTTTTTATTTGCAAGCCCCTGCTCAATTAATTCCAATGCTTCACCAAACAACTGTTCAACGTGCTCAATGCCCACAGGCAAGCTATAAGCTGCCGACTTTGGGGCCAGACAAAGCACTCCGTCTGCTTCAACATGAGGCAGTGAAATGGCATTCGTTGCTTCGGGCAACGCAATGACCGGTAGCACCCAAGGGTGCCCCTGATTAAGGCCCACCAATACCTCAGATGGACTTGTGTCCAAGATATCTGGGACCCTCCAAACCTTCAGAAATTCCCGTCGATTAGGAAAGCGAATTGACACCTCAGCCGCCGAGAGTTCCTGAGTACCAGGCCATCGTTCGCTTAACGCCAGACCAAATTCAGTGGGGTTTAAGGCAGCGAAACCAATATCAGGCATATTGACCAGAGCCGCCTCGCTTGTCTACTGGCTGCTTGGGCGTAGCCGCACCTTTGGCGCCACCACCTCCTCCGCCTTCTTCAAGCTCCTGAATACGAGCATCAAAGTAGTCTGTGTAAAAAACACTCTTAAGTGCTTTCAGCGCCATCAACTCGTCACAGTCAGAACGTTCAATTCTCGACAATTCAGAAATCGCGGCTCCCAACTCATCTTTCATCTTCTGAATCCGGGAGTAAGTTCGAGCGGACGTAATTTCATCTCTCGGAGACACTGGCCGGTACACTTTTTCGTCAATAGAAATGCGATTTTTTATTTGACGCATTACCGCGAGAAGCGCTTGGTCGTCCCTGTCCTTCCAGCCGCCAATTTGGTACGCTTCATCAGCAAGTACCGACAGAACAAAACCGCTAGGCATGTTCCAGCTTGAGCGGCTCTTTGACCAATATTTAAGTAAACGCACAACACGACGCATTTGCCGTCCGTTTGTTGTGTCAGGGCTTTTGTCTGTCACTTGCCCTTTGAACCAATTTGTAATGTCTTCCGGTTTTGAAGTCACCCAAGTGCTGGAAGCCAGCTCCTTAACGCTCACCCCATTTTCTTCATAGGACCTGTACACCGGTACATCTACATGAAACCCATCGTTATAAAAAACACGCACGCAATTGCTTCGTACCTCTGGCGGAGTTTTAAACGCTGCTCCAGAGGCCAAAGCCTTCCGAACCATTTCTTTGGAGTCGAATGGCGACTTATCACCGCCTCGGTCTCCCTTTAGGGATTCCCTGGTAAATACCGCGCCGTCATCAATGTCAGACGTCTCCGTCTCGGACTTGACCATTGTCTCCATGGCATACGAGCCTTGTTGGACATGTTCTGAGGGCTGTGGTTCATTGTCCTTCTCAAGACCTGCTTTCAGCCTGTCCCTGTTAGCTTTGCGACGCGCACGGTAGGTGCCCTGTTCAGCCTCCGTGACAAAAACTCTGTCATCGTGAAAAGAAACCAGATGCTTATTTGCGTCATACGTCATTTTTTCCTCCCCTTTTTGAGTTACAGATTTGAAAACATGTCACGAACTGCGCGAGACGTCGCCTCATCTACTTTTCCAGTTGTTAAAGCGCTGTAGTTCAGGTCCGTTGCCCGTTGCGCCATTGCCTCCAACAGGTTGAGTGATTTTTCTCCCGCTGCGTCTAGTGCGAGGTACCCCGCCTCCTCAGTGCCCGGTATTGGGTCTAGAAGCCGATGCATAGTGACCCGTCCACCCATAGATTTGGCAAAGCGGCTAGCTAAATACGGAACGACGGACGCTTGAGCCTCTAGCGACATACCGACAATCTCGGCACCTCCCTTCCAACCAAGCACTCCGCGCTTTGACTCAGCTTGAGATATGGGCTTTGACTTAGGTGCGCCACCAGTGCCCACCGACAGTACATGTATGGGCCGGTCTGTAGGAGCGAACTCAAGCGCTTCTGCCAAGCCGATAAGAACAGGATCATTCGCCCAAAGACCACCATCAACAAACCATGTTGTGGCGTTCACGCCAGGTTCAGGCGATTTCACGCCATGTAATGGAAAGTAGACAGGGGCTGCCGCTGAAGCCATGCATGCATCTACCAGCTTGTAATTGTTGTCACGGGTCAATCGAGGTCCATGGGCAGTCTTAAATACCCACGCCCTTTGCGTTTCAGCATTTATGGTGGGTATGCATACGGCTATCTTCCGTCGCTTGTATAAGTCATCAAAATTCTCGTCACCCAGCACCTTCTCCAACGCCAGACGAAGTGGCAGACTTTGGTTCGCTGGTGACTTCACGCGCAATGCCGTCCAAAGCCATCCACGAACCTTGTCTGACAAGCAACCGTGCTGCAAAGGCATTTGCTTCGTGAAAATTTTGGAGCCTTCAGTGCGGTACATCCCGACCACCTGTTCAAGGGGGACTCCAGCCGCCAAGGCCATAGCCAAAATTGACCCGGTGCTAGTCCCCACAATCAAGTCAAATTTCGCACCCAAATCAAGGGCGCCCGTATAGGTGCGGCCTTCGAGTCGCGAAAATCTCAGGCTTAATTGATGGAGAAGTGAGGCGGTGTACAAACCGCGTATGCCTCCGCCATCCAAGGACAAAACACGGTAGGGTTTAATTTCACTCATTGGGATTCGCCATAGTTCAAGATGTAGCTCTTGGATTTATTTGTTCCAAAAAGGTATGCGTTTTCAAGGCTCCAAAGGACTGGCCGAGCCTTCCACAAGTCGATTGAAGAGCACAACTCTTGACTCATTCACAAGGGCCCCCAATGCTCTTTTGCTAGAGCTTCGATTCCCCGTTGTGCGACTTTGAGGTCTTTTTCCAAGCCGCAAATTCGAGCATAGGTGTCGGCCACGCTTGACTGCTTTGCCGCAGCCTCAACCGGCACCAAGTACTGTTCCAGCAAGGTGGAGATATTCAAATGCTGAACAGTAGCTCCGACCTTGAGTGATTCAAGTTGCCTTTGTCCAGCATCAGAGCGGAGAAACATCAGCAAGTACTCCGCGAACCAAGTAGGCAACCCGGGCTTGTTTGGATTCAGGCGCAGCCCAATGCAACTCTGAGACGGAATCAGATGATTTGGCAGACTACCGCCAATGACTCCCGCTCGTCCAACAGTACCCTTTACGGACAGCAGAATGTCATTTTCTTGGAGGAAATTGACCTTTTTTCCTGTTGTTCGCACTCGAACCTTTTTAGTGAATGGGCCACTCAACGGTTGCCACTGACCCAACTCTGGAATGCCGATTTCAAGCACTTCAGTATCGAATTCATCCTTGCTCAGCACTGGAGGGCGAATGACTTCACAAAGTTCGTCCAGCGCGATGGCGTTAGCGCCCAATTCAATCGGCTGATAGATGTATCGAGAGGGCGCAAAAGTGCAATCTTTATCAATGATTTGCTGCCGCGTAACTAGTGCGCTACGCGGTGCTTCTGGCAATGCGCAAACGATGGACTCTTTGCTGGCTGCAACCAGCTCTGCCAGTTCTGCCGAACTGCGCTTTGAAGCGCCAAGGTCGGCCATCATGACAAACTCATTTATCGACGGTCCAACCGCAACAATTGCAGTTGATATGTGGGTGGAAGAAAAAGCGCCTGGCGGTAAAGCTACCACGGTGCGCAAATCACAACACTCACCTCCTCTGTGGGCAATTGCTTTTCGCAGCCGCTGCTCTTGTCCACCAGTAAATAACAGTCCTTGAGGAACCAAGAAAACCGCGGTACCGCTAACCCTCGCCAAAACCTCCGCAACAACCATAGTCTCACTGCGGTCATAGTCTAACGACCCGCTCTGAGGCGTACTCCATTGGGCGAGACGACTATTTCTTACCGCCACGCCCAAGGGCGGAACAACAAGTGCGTGTTCGACCTGAGTAAGTGGACGTCCCTGGCCATCCCGCTCAATAGACGCTTCCACCGACTCATGGTCAGGACGTCCTGTCTCAATGGCTAGCATTAGCTTCAATTCGTTGGTTGAACTTGCGAGCATAGGAGCAGCACAGACACGCTTGTTTCGACGCAGAGCTCGAATGGTCAAGGTGCCCCAAGGGTCAAATGGAATCCATATTGTTTGGTGGTCATTGCGCTGGAAAAGGTCCAGCATGAGCTCGGCAACAGGCTCGGCAACTTCCCAATCAGAGAAGACTCCCCGGGTCCGTGCAGCAGCTAATGAGGGCAGAACGTCCCAGGAACCTGAACCAATCTCGTCAGACAAAGTACGCACAATTGCGACTGCAGCTGCCACCTGGGACAGATTTGCCGCTTCCAGTTTTCCGTCCTTAAAGCCAACAACACTGTCGTCAATCGGAAGGCCTCGGGACTTGAGCATCTGCCAGCTTTCCTGATTGGCAAGGTCGCTAATTGAAGACATTCCCGAAACTGTCCCTGCACTGACCATGCGGGCGGCAGCCAACCAGGTCATTGCGAAGGTCATAGCCTTTTCGGGACTCAAAAAATCACGAGTCACGTCTATCAGCGCAGAAAACGCGCGGGGGATTGGGAGCTGATTTGTGTACACAGTCTGTTCTGGTTAGTTGTAACGGTGTCCGACTGTGATGACGGTACTTCCATCAGTGCTCACCACGGCATACATATTTTGGAGAGCCTCTACTTGCTGGGTAAATCCCACCACCCGGCGCAGATTGGCAATGGCAGCCGATGTCATGAGGTAACGAATACCTCCTTTTCCGTCGTGCTCCTTTTCCCCATAGGCGGTGATGAGCGGGATGCTGAGCTCAGAAATCCCACGTTGGCATCCGCGCTTTTGGGCGTGCTTGCTTAGCTGACGCCTTGCCGTTGCCTTTGACTCAAAATACCAATTTTCCACAGTCATGATGACCTCTGCTTCGTCATGAAGGTAATCGTAGCACGCTACAAACGGAAGTCAACAAGTATTGTTAATATTGTCTAAATTATTATCTTTCGCACAAACACAACCAGGGGTCCTCTCGTCCCTAGTGGGGGTCCTCTCGTTCCTAGTGCGATTTAGGACGTTTCGGGAGCCCCTGTTCATGCGGGTTTCCAGAGGGTGGTCTCTCACAACCCGCATGAATGCTTGTTTTCCTGACCCCCTCCAATTCCCGTTTTCATCGCGATTCCACGCTTCCCCGAGCGGGTTGAACGAGGCTAGACACGTTCCGTGGACCGAATAGCTCTGATAACAATAATTTTTAGACATCGCAACACACAAGCAGGCGGACTAAGCGTTGTCTAACGTAAGGAAACAGCGTTAGACAGCTCGCGGGCTCGTGTCTGGACCTGTTTTTCGAGATGGGAAGGCAGTTGCAAAGGGCAAAAACAGAGCCATTGGGGATTCAGGCAGCGCAACGAATCCGTGATGCTTGTAGAAAGCCACAGCAGTTTCATCGATAGCGTCAACCATCAAAGCATAGGCGGCAATTTCTGAACGGGCCGCACGATCCAGTGCATCAGCGAGAAGCGCGCCGCCCAAGCCTTGCCCCTTGAATGAAAGGTCTACGGCCAAGCGCCCCATGCGTACCGTCGGCACGGTGGGATACCTGGGCAACTTCTTGGAGATACTCGCTGGAAGGTCGGCCAGTAGCAGACTCGCCGATGCCAAGGTGTAATAGCCAACGATACGCTGCTCGTCGGTCAGCGCGACGAAGCAAGCAGCGACACGACGACGTATGTCTTGGTTGACTTGCTCTCGTAAATATCGGTCTAAAGATTCCGATCCGCTCTTGAAAACGGCGCGATCATGCGCGCTGTCGAGCGGGAGGACCCGCAAGGATGCATCATTCATTCAGAGCGCAAGAGCTTGCTTTTGCGATCGAAAGCACGCTTTAGAGCTTCGGTTTGAGGTGGCGGAGAAAGAAGTGATTTTGCAAAACACTCTTGATCGGCCAGGGACAGACGAATGACATCTGCCTGCTCGATGGCGTTTCGGGCAGCGGTTTGTACAGCAGCAACCACAAAGTCGGTCATGGTCCGACCTTGCAGTTCAGCCGCGCGTTTAAGCATCGAATGCAGATCAACGCTGATTCGGGCTTCAAGACGTGCGGTGGGATTTGCTTGCGACATAGATGTCTCCTTCTGAAATTATACGGCAACTTGCCGTACATAGCCAACTCTCAATACTCGCAAGTCCACCAATAGTCATCTGTTGGGGTCAGAGAAGCTAGCATCCATAAGGGTTGCGAGAGACCACACCTTGGAAACCCTCAGAAAAGGGGCTTCTGAAACGTCCTCAATTGCATCATAAACAAAGGGCCCCCGAATTGGAGCTTGCCACGGCCCGCGCGACCCTCAAAGCCCAAAAGGGCATTACTGACGCAATTTTGCGGCGATTCGATGGTGGTGATGCCGACCTGGCCCGGACACATGTCGAGCCACAGGGGCAGTTGCCGCTTGTCGAGGCAAAAACGACAAAAAATCGTTCAAGAACATAGGCTTAAGTCAATTTTTGCCGGAAATTACATGAATCCCGGCCTACCCTCTAGTTGAAGACCTCTTAATCAAATAAGAAGTCTATACACAGCAAAACGGCCTCAATTGAGGCCGTTGCTTTGTCTAATACCCATTATTTATTGGGTTTATTCGCTTCTCTCGCCATATCCTCTTTAATGAGGGTTTTCATTGAATTAATAATTTCACGACCCAAATTGCCCGTAATGTATTCAGCACAAGGATAGGAAAGCCTTGTTTGTCCTACACCCAGATAAACTTTGCACTTGTCTGAAAAGGCACCTTGTTCATCAAAATAATCATTGTCTTCAATTTTGAGAATGATGGATACCGTTCCATAACCCTCAATCAAAAACATGGGGGACTTATCGGTAACCCATCGAGTCACGATGAATTGCCCGCCTTCTCGGGTTTCATCCACGCTTGATTCCCATACTCCAGTTTGCTTTGCAACACGATTTGAAGCGTTTACTTTTTCTTGTGGGTCTCCCATACGCATGCCCATGTCTTTAAGCTCTCTAAATAGGCCATGGTGTACGGATATGGTTATTTCTTGGATGGCTCGATAAACAAAGTAGTAGTTTTCGGATTTCAGCTTTTTAAATTTCTCACGGTCCTTTAGCATGCGTTGAGCGTTAGCCATATCCGCTTCGCTATTGCTGGGTGCAGGTGCATTCAATGCCTTTATGACGACCATGGAGTCCATCATGACCTTTGCACGGTCGGCATAGGCTTTCTGCCAATGGCCTGTGCTCTTGTAGGTATCCAGAAAGTTTTCAATGCATCGCATTTGGCCTTGAAGACCCTCTAATGCATCAAGGGTTGGTGGTTTGGTACTTACAGGGCTTGAAGAGCATTCCTCCAAGATTGACTTTTCCTTATCGCTTTGGGATAGCTGCGGAACGACAGCTTGCGGTTCGGGTACAGGAGCAGGCGGAGCGAAGCTTGGAATGGATTGAGCTACGGGCGGTGTCTCTGTATTGGGCTTATTGCATGCGGTCAATAGAGCCAAAGCAGCTGTAACTGAAACCCATAGATACGTCTTCATTGTTGTCTCCCTTTGTAAGCATTAAATCTTAAACGACCCACAATGAAAGACACCCTCGATTGAGGGTGTCTTGAGGGAGTGCCTTGGGTTAGACCCTACCGACTCGGGGAGCTAAAAAAGCAACACGGGAAGAGAGGGGCTTGCCCCACACCGCACTTTAAAGCAATGAGTGGAGACGGCTTTGGTGGTGCAAGACTGTGGCCGGCATCTGGGGACGCCACCATAGCCAGCACTACCCTGGACCGGTTAGTGCAACGCTTCACGATGCTGGAGTTCCCGGGCAAGAGCAACCCGCTTAAGGAGGCGGCGTGCGCGAACGGTAGTCAGCGCTGAAACGTCATACTCCGGTTGTCTCGACTGGGGGCGTTTGAAGCGATCATCTGGGGTCAATCTGCTTTTGCACCAATTCCCTTGGCAGTTTGAATTGCAGGCGGAGCGGCATGAAGCCTCTCCATTTTGATAATCGCGTCATAGCCAGGCGCAACGTCTCGGGTATCAGTGTTTAAGTCTCTTACCCCACACTTCATTGTCTCAATACTTCTGCCATAACAACCCCAAGCTTCCCCTCCAACGGCGGGCATGAATCTGGCAGAGAAGACAGGAAGGAATTTCTCGATATAACTGGGCATTCTGTTGTCCTCGCTGTTTTTCTCCGCATGTAAATTGCCGGTCAAAACAACAACTTGATGATGCTCATATTGCAAAGCTCGCATCGCAATATTGACGCCCATCATGAAATCCCGAGGAATCATCTTTTCAGAGTCTGAGATTTTTTGATGACTTCTTTCCTCCGAGCCGTCAAATGCAAACAGTAAAACAGGATAACCACTCATTTTCAAACTACGTTCCTGCTCGACCAAGGCGAATATGGCGGAGCTGGCTTGCCCATAATCCTTGGCAGTGGTCCAAAATTCCGCTGCAAGCAGTCTTTCACGGTCATCAGCGGTACCTTGTGAGGCCATGAATTCATTGAAATGCGCTTGCATGCTTGCTGGCATTTCCAACCCGAGAATCACGGCGCGTTTTTCCTTAGCGAAATGACACACCAGGTTGCCGACAAATGCTGGCATTTCTACTGAACCATGAATCTCACCAAGCAAGATCACCCGAGCATTTACTGAGGACAAGAAAGTTTTGTTGATCGCTTCACAAGCAAAAGGGCTTTGGCGCCCCAGCAACAATATGACGACCAAGCTAAATTTCAATAGAAGTGTTTTAGTAATACGCATTGTTCATCTATTGATGAGTGGCAAATCTACGTCTTCCAAACCGATGGGACCGTGGTTGCTGATTGCAAGTTGAAAGGGCATCCCGGCTTTTGTTGACAGGTTTGGTAAACATGAAGGGGCAGCGTTTGGGCTATTCGCATGTGTTGAGCCTGTCACTGGCTACTGGTACGCTCTATCAATATAGCGCTGGGCGGGTGATTGCGCAAAGCCTGCAGGCGCACTGCATTGGCGCGGCCAATGCAGAC
>ERZ724527.672-NODE-672-length-16722-cov-5.891402_pt1 | contig 16722 bp, 12 predicted proteins | sample MGYA00376060_ERZ724527 | MGnify/ENA primary metagenome ERZ724527 (study PRJEB28724, sample SAMN07190886) | activated sludge metagenome | isolation source: activated sludge of sewage treatment plant in Hong Hong | place: USA: Christiansburg, Virginia | collected...
AGAGCGGGCTGATCGGTGAAGGTTTGCCGACCCATCGTTCGACATTCAAACGGGTTTCCGGCCCAACCGAACTGGCCGAAGGCAGCAACGAAATCAAGATTCGCCTGGAAGCGACAACGGCAAACGGCGTCAAGGTGGCCAAGATATTGACCTTCGCCCGTGCCTCCTATCTCATCGATGTGGCTTGGGAAGTGGTCAATGGCAGTGACAAGCCACTGACTTCACACGCTTATTTCCAGCTTCAACGTGATGATGTGACGCCGGAAGGTGAATCAAAAATGGTTTCCACCTTTACGGGTGCTGCCGTTTATACCGATGCGGACAAGTATCAGAAGGTTGATTTTGGTCATATTGCTGACAACAAGGCCAAATTTGCCAAGACAGCAGACAACGGCTGGCTGGCCATGGTCCAGCACTATTTTGTTTCTGCCTGGGTACCCAAGGAAAATACCCTGCGCGAGTACTACATGCGCAAGGTTGAAGGCATCAATGCTTTCCAGGCTGGCGTCATCGTGCCGCTGGCAGAGATAGCACCGGGCACAACGGGCCAGTCGTCGGTCAGTCTTTATGCCGGACCGCAGGAACAAGCCACGCTCAAAAAACTCGCACCGGGGCTTGATCTGGTCGTCGATTATGGCTGGCTGACTGTAGTTGCAGCGCCTATTTTCTGGGCCTTGCAGGCGATTCATAGTCTGGTCGGCAATTGGGGCTGGGCGATCGTCATTCTGACCATCATCATCAAGGGTATTTTCTTCCCGCTATCAGCTGCTTCTTACAAGTCGATGGCCAAGATGAAGCTGCTGACGCCGCGTCTGACACAGTTGAAAGAGCGTTTTGGTGACGACAAACAGCGTCTGAATCAGGAAATGATGAAGATGTACCAGACCGAGAAGGTTAATCCTCTCGGGGGTTGCCTGCCGATTCTGGTCCAGATTCCAGTCTTCATTTCACTCTACTGGGTGTTGCTCGGTGCTGTTGAAATGCGTGATGCGCCATGGATTTTGTGGATCAAGGATCTGGCCTCGGCTGACCCGTTCTACATTCTGCCGGTGATCATGATTGCTTCCATGTTTGTCCAGACCAAACTCAATCCGACGCCACCGGACCCGATTCAAGCCAAGGTAATGATGATGATGCCTTTCATGTTCGGCATCATGTTCCTCTGGTTCCCGGCCGGTCTGGTGCTTTACTGGGTGGTCAACAATGTGCTCTCCATTGCCCAGCAATGGCAGATTACGCGGATGATCGAAGGTGGTGGCAAAGCCGCCAATGACGCCAAGGCCTAAGGTGTGAGTGGTGTAAAACCCGCTGACACCATTGCCGCCATTGCCACGGCCCCAGGTCGTGGTGGTGTCGGCGTCATTCGAGTATCGGGCAGCGCTTTGCTGCCCTTTGCTTTTGCGCTAAGCGGCAAGACCCCCCAGCCACGTTACGCCACTCTGGCCGAGTTCAAGACGGCTGATGGCACCACCATAGACAGTGGTCTGCTGCTCTACTTCCCTGATCCGCATTCCTTCACTGGTGAAGACGTACTTGAGTTGCAGGGTCATGGTGGCCCCGTGGTCATGCAGATGCTGCTGGCGCGCTGCCTGGACCTCGGTGCCAGGCTTGCAGAGCCCGGCGAGTTCAGTCGTCGGGCCTTCCTTAACGGCAAAATTGATTTGGCTCAGGCCGAGGCCGTAGCTGACCTGATTGATGCCGCTACAGCAAGTGCCGCACGTTCGGCGGTGCGCTCCTTGCAGGGCGAGTTTTCAAAGGCTATTCACAGCCTGACCGATGAACTGATCAATCTCAGGATGCTGGTTGAGGCAACACTGGATTTTCCCGAAGAAGACATTGATTTCCTGCAGGCCGCCAATGCCTTTGGCCGCCTTGAGCGGCTGCAAATTCGTTTAGCCGAGATTTTTGACCGCGCCGGTCAAGGCAAGCTGCTGCAATCCGGATTGCATGTGGTACTCGCCGGACAACCGAATGTTGGTAAATCTTCCTTGTTAAATCGCCTGGCTGGCGACGATCTGGCGATCGTTACGCCGATCGCCGGCACGACACGTGATGCGCTGCGGTCAACCATACAAATTGAGGGAATTCCGCTCCATATTATTGATACCGCCGGCCTGCGCGAAACCGATGACGAAGTCGAAAAAATTGGCATAGAACGTAGCTGGAAGGAAATCGAAAAATCTGATGTGGTGCTGCTACTGGTTGATGCCAGAAACGGCGTCGCCACAGCGGATCGTGAAATCCTTGCCCGCCTGCCAGAGCGGCTTAAACGCATTACCATCTATAACAAAATTGATCTTTGCGGGGCCCAGGCCGAACGCCATGACGAGTCCGATGGCAGCGCAATATCGCTCTCAGCCCGTTCTGGCGAAGGTGTAGAGCTATTGCGCCAAGAGTTGCTGCAGATTGCCGGCTGGCATCAAACCGATGATGTTTTTATCGCTCGCGAACGACATTTGCGCGCCCTGGCCAAGGCTCAGGAACATATTGCCTCTGCCCGGCGAGTCGTTGAAGGCCCTCTCCCTGCGTTGGAGCTATTTGCCGAGGAACTCCGCCTGGCCCAACAAGCATTGGGTGAAATCACTGGCGAATTTACCGCCGACGATCTCCTGGGTGTCATTTTCAGCCGCTTTTGCATCGGAAAATAATGCTGGTTTCACGGGTTTTCACCCTGTAGACAAACCTGTGGGGAAACTATTGGTAGTTTGGGGATAAATCGTCAATTCCCAAATAGTTAAAAATAGTCCCCATTTCATCCACAACGCTTATGGGTAGTTTTCAAGAAGGGAAATTACTACTCAAATAATTGAATAAAAAACAATTTTTGGTTTTATCCACAGAGTTGTTGTTGAGTTATTAGTTATAGTTATTTAATTTATAGTTTTATAAAAAACCGTAAACAGCTGAACTTTTGGGCTGTTTGCCGACTTAACCGGTAGCGACACTTTCTAGCACCACTAAGTGAATTAGTCTGCTTGGCACTGCAAGTGTGACTTGGCCATCATTGGTTTTTATGATGGTTTTGGTCACAGAATCTGGCTGACGCTAAAGCATGGCAGCAGATTTTTTCGGCGGGTATTTCTCCTGGTTGTCAGTCTACTGATCGTCAAATTTGCCTGGGATACTTTGGCACTTTTCCACTAAAATTCAGGGACTTCGTTCAAGGATCGAGCCATGCGTATAACGCTTGTTCACCCGGCAGGTTTCAATTTTGTCCCTGGCCAGCCCGATTTTTCGGTACTCGCCAATCGCATGCCGCCGATTGGCATCATGCAACTGGCTTCATGGCTGGAAAAATTTGGTCATAGTGTGCAACTGCATGACTGTCTTGGCCCTTACGCACCCCCGACTATTGCCGAAAATGCCGAAATTGTTCTCGCCACTGACCCGGAAATGGTTGGTTTTTCGGCGACTACTTCCGGTTTCATGGATGCGGTTGAAATTGCCACCTACATTCGTCAGCGTCGGCCGGAAATCAAGATCACCTTTGGCAATGTGCACGTCTCCTCACTTGGTGCGCCAATTCTCGAAGAGTTTCCGGAAATTGACTATCTGGTGATTGGTGAGGGTGAAGGCGCCCTGCTCGATTTGGCCGATGGCAAACCACTGAAGGAAATCGGCAACCTGATCTACCGCGATGACAGCGGAAAAATTCACATTAACCCGCGGCGTGATCGCATTCTTGATCTCGACGAACTCCCCTTCCCGGCTTACGAAAAGCTGGCTGGTTTCCCGCACGCTTATCACCTGCCACTGTTCGCCTACGAAAAACGTTACGGGGCCACGATGATCACCTCGCGTGGTTGCCCCTACACCTGTTCCTTCTGTGATCGCACGGTGTTTGAGCGTCTGTACAAGACCAATTCGGCGCAATACACCTACGACCACATGAAGTATCTGCGGGACAAATTCGGCGTCTATCACATCAACATGTATGACGATTTGTTCACCGCCAAGAAGCAGCGTGTTTTCGATTTGTGTGAGTTGCTGATTGAAAAGCCGCTCGGTATCCAGTGGAATTGCGCCATTCGTACTGGTCATACCTCGGATGAAATGCTCGCCCAGTTGAAGAAGGCCGGTGTATTGATGGTGTCGATGGGTGTCGAATCGGCCGATCCGGGCATGATGGAACGTCACAAAGCCGGCGTGACGCTTGATGCCGTACGCGATACGGTACGTCAGATCCACGCTGCCGGGATGCGTGCCAAGGGTCTTTTCATTTTCGGTATGCCGGGTGAAACACCAGAGACGGTCAAGGTCACCAGCGATTTCATTCTCTCGCTCGAACTCGACGAAATGAACATGACCAAGTTCAGCCCGCTGCACGGCGCGCCGATCTGGGAAGAATGCGCCAATCAGATTTCGGGTGACTTCATTGAAGACTGGCGCCTGATGAACTGCCTGAATTTTGTCTTTTTGCCGCACGGCTTCCAGTCGCGTGAAGAGATGGACGCCTTGTACAACTGGCACGTCAAGCGCTTTTACGACAGCAAGGGCTATCGTCGACGCTTTGCCAAGCGCCTGTGGGCGCATCGCTGGAGTTTGTGGCATGTGCTGAAACATCTGCCGGAAACCATCGCTGCCGCACGTTATTTCAGTGCCAACAAGGAACAGCTGGAAAAGGCCAAGCGCGAGTTTGCTCTTCATCCGCGTCAGCCGCTCGGTCTCAAGCCCTATCTGAGCCCGGATTTGCAGGTGGATAACATCGTCTCGATGTCGCCAATCAAGATTTCGCGGCGTGACGCGATGAAAGCCATTATCCCGCCGGTTGAATCCACCTCGTGCTGTACGCCGCCGGCACTGCAGGCGGCGGTATAATCCCCCGCTTAATTCAGGGATAAGAATGAAAAACAAGGTCTTTTTGGGTCATTTTGGGCTGTTGACCGCAACAGTTCTCGTTTTGGCACTCAATGGCTGCGGCAGTGGCAATGCAGCGATCAAGGCGGCTCAGGAAAAAGAAGCCAGCGAGCTGGCCGCTACTGGCGGTCGGGTTTCGTCAGCCAAGGGGCTGCGCATGGGCTATGCCTGCTGCAATTTACGTTACAGCGGTGATTGGGTAAGCGACATGGGTTCTGGTGAGTTGCCCTTTATTCCGCTTGGCACGCAGTTGCTGGTGCGTGAAGTTGAAGGGGCGCGGGCCAATGTCGAGGCAGGTGACAAGTTTTATCGTTTTGGTCACGATTATGGCAAAGCTCAGGAAAAAACGCCGGAGTGGGTCGATAAACTGGTCGTTCTTGATGATCCCACGCTCAAGCTGGCCAAGTTTCCGGCCAATATTCGTGCCGCGATTGAGGCTGGGAAAATTCTCAAGGGCATGACCAAAGAGCAATTGATCATGGCCATGGGTTACCCGGCAACCAGCGACACGCCCAAGCTGGAAGCGGCGACCTGGAAGTATTACTGGTTGCGTTACCCGATCGTGATTCATTGGGATGGCGGGCGGGTCAGCAAAATTGAAGGACGTCCGGAAATTATCGCCAAAGCCCAACCGGCGGGTGCGACACCGACGGCAGAAATCAAGTCGAAAACCGAAGGAGGCAAGGGTGGAAAATCAGGCAAGGGCAGCAAGTAGCCAGACATGTGATGTTCTGGTCATCGGCGGTGGTCCGGCCGGGACAACGATCGCGCCCTTGCTCGCCGAGAAGGGTTATCGCGTCGTTTTGCTGGAAAAGGCGCGCCACCCGCGCTTTCACATCGGTGAATCCTTGCTCCCCGCCAATTTACCGCTCTTCGAGCGCATGGGCGTGGCCGAGGAGATCAAGGCGATCGGCATGGAAAAATGGGGCGCCGAGTTTGTTTCACCACTCCACGACATGTCGCAATCGTTTGAGTTTGCCGATGCCTGGGATAAATCGATGCCCTACGCCTATCAGGTCAAGCGTGCCGAGTTCGACACTATCCTGATCCGCAATGCCGAGAAAAAAGGGGTTGAGGTCCATGAGTGCTGCAAGGCCAAGTCGGTCGATTTTCTGCCCGACAACAGCGGCGCAGTGATCAAGGCACAGCACGACGATGGCAGCGAGTTTGAATGGAAAGCGCGCTTTGTCGTTGATGCCTCCGGACGCGACACCTTCCTCGCCAACCGTTTCCAGATCAAGCATCGTAATCCCAAGCACAACAGTTCGGCCATCTACGGCCACTTTGCCGGCGCCAGGCGCCATGAGGGGCAGGCGGAAGGCAACATCACCATTTTCTGGTTCGAACACGGCTGGTTCTGGTTCATTCCAATGCAGAACGACGTTACCAGCATCGGCATGGTGACCTGGCCGTATTTTATGAAGACCAGGGGCCAGCGCAGCATCGAGCAGTTCCTGATGGATGGCATCGCACTGTGTCCGGCGCTCACCGAGCGTTTGAAGATGGCGACGCTGGTTAATGAAATCGAGGCGACGGGCAACTTTTCCTACGTCTCCGAGCGTAATCACGGCGCGAATTACCTCTTGCTGGGCGATGCCTATGCCTTTATCGACCCGGTATTCTCATCGGGCGTATTGCTGGCCATGAACAGCGGTGTGATTGGCGCCGAAGCGATTGATGCCTGTCTGAAAAATCCAGCCGCAGCGCCGGCGGCGCTCAAACGTTTCGATACTTTGATGAAGCATGGGCCTAAGGAGTTTTCCTGGTTCATCTACCGGGTGACCAACCCGATCATGCGCGATTTTTTCATGCATCCGAAGAACATCTTCCGCGTCAAGGAAGCCCTGCTGTCAGTGCTGGCCGGTGATATCTTCGGCAAAACGCCGATCTGGCGTTCGATCCTGATGTTCAAGACGCTCTATTATCTGGCCAATATTTTCCAGCCAAAACGTGCTTTCATGGGCTGGAAACGTAGACGCTTTAATATCCGCCGGGTTGATGATACGGCGCTGAACTCAATCTAGTGAACCTGACCCTGCTGACTGCCAGAAGCAAGGAACCGTTGCCCGATTTCACCGGCGCGACGGCGCGTGTGCTGGGTGCCAGTTTCATTGGTTTGCCGTCGGTTGATTCGGTGGCTGGTTGGCCGGTTCAGACCATTGCAGCACCTTTGCTGGGTGGCGTGGGTGATAGCCTGCAGGAAATCTGGCGACTCGATATTGAATCTCGTGCCGGTACCAGCGAAGGCATTGCTTTTCGCCGTGCCGGCCCCTTGCTCTATGGCGTGATCGAACTTGATGAGGCAGTGTTTTCAAATGCCCCATCGCCATTGCAGGCCGCGACCGAGGAAGCCTATCGCCGGATTTTTCGTCTGCTTGAGCAGGAGGGTTTACCGCATCTCTGGCGTGTGTGGAACTACCTCGCCGGGATCAATCTTGAAAACGATGGTCTGGAGCGTTACCGACAATTCAATATCGGTCGCCAGGATGCCTTCATTGCCTTTAAGCGGGGTGCTACGGGTAATGTGCCGGCGGCCTGCGCCATCGGTCTCGCCGGCGGCCCGCTGAGCATCGCCTTCATGGCGGGCGAGCAACCGGCGGTGCCGGTGGAAAATCCACGCCAGATCAGTGCCTACAACTACCCAGCCGCTTACGGTCCGCGCAGCCCAACTTTTTCACGTGCCAATCTGGTCTATTTGCCTGCTCAGGAAATCCTGTTCATTTCCGGAACGGCCAGTATTGTTGGCCACCAGACGGTGCATCCCGGTGATGCCGCCGGACAGTGTCGGGAGTCTCTGGGCAATGTCGCGGCAGTGGTCGACGCGGCCAGTGCATTGAGTCGCGGGGCGGCGTATGGTCTGGAAATGCTTTCCTACCGCGTGTATATCCGGCATGCCGAAGATTTTTCTGCGATTCGCGAGTGCCTCGCAGAACGCCTTGGTAGCGCAGAAATAGTCTATCTTCAGGCCGACATTTGCCGCTCCGATTTGCTGGTTGAAATCGAAGCCGTGGCTGCACAATCTTTAGGGAATTGCTGATGTCGCATTTATTCAAGCGTGCCTTGATAGCCTTGGGTTTGCTTGCCGGTTCGGTGCAGGCGGCGGAAGAAAAACCCTTGTGGGAGATAGGCGCGGGGGTTGCAGCCTTCAGTTTTCCGTCATATCGCGGTTCCGATCAGACCAATAATTTTCTGATGCCGGTTCCTCTTTTCTCCTATCACGGCGATTTTTTCAAGGCCGACCGCCACGGCATACGAGGCAGTTTTTTCGATTCCGACCGCGTTGATCTGACGGTAAGTCTGGCGCTTTCACCGCCCGCTGATAGCAACGAAATCAAGGCCCGCACCGGCATGCCCGATCTCGAGGGGACTTTCGAAATTGGTCCGCAGATGGATCTCACCTTCTGGCGTTCAGAAAACCGGGCGCGTTTCGTCAAGCTCCTGTTGCCGGTGCGTGCTGCCTTTACGGTTGAGAGCTCACCCAAGAATATCGGCTGGGTTTTCCATCCCAAACTGAATATGGATATCACCGATTTGCCGGGCATGCCGGGCTGGAATCTTGGCCTGCTGGCCGGCCCGCTATTCGGCGACAAGCGCCAGAACGCCTACTATTATTCGGTTGCCCCGCAGTATGCGATGGCGGGTCGGCCGGCTTATGAGGCAACTAGCGGCTACGGTGGGATGCAATATCTGGTCGGTTTGTCCAAGCGCTTCCCCAAGTTCTGGGTGGGGAGTTTCCTGCGCTATGACAATCTGTCGGGCGCAAGTTTTGCGGACAGCCCGCTGGTCAAACAGAAGGATTACGTCGCGGCTGGCTTGGTGATCACCTGGGTGTTTGGCGAGTCAGCGACCCGCGTGCTGGTTGATGACTGAACCGCGCCGGCCGAGCAGCCTGCTCTGGTCTGCCTATGAAACCTTCGCCATGTTTTTTGGCCTGGGTTTGCTGGCGCTCATCTGTTTGCTCTGGCTGCCTTTTGCCATGTTGCTCTTCCCGCTCCTGCCGGCTCGCTGGGGGCAACCAATAGGCCGGCGTTTCATCACCTACGGTTTTCGCTTCTACCTGCGCTGTCTGGAAATTTTTTGTGCCTGTCGTTTTGACCTCAGCGAACTGGATCAGCTACGCGGTGAAGGCCCGCTGATTCTGGCGGCCAACCACCCTTCCCTGCTTGATGCCGGGCTGATCACCTCACGCCTGCCCAACGCCGTTTGCGTCATGAAAGCCGCCCTCATGGACAACCTGCTGTTTGGCGCGGCGGCTCGCCTGGCGCGTTACATCCGTAACAATGCGCCGCTGGAAACCATACTCAGTGCGCGCGAGGAGTTGCGCCGCGGGGCACATCTGGTGATCTTTCCTGAAGGTACGCGCACTGAGCACTTTCCAATCGGCCCCTGTCAGAAAAGCACTGGCCTGATTGCCAGCCGCACCACTGCACCGGTGCAGACCTTGCTGATTGAATTCAGCACGCCCTATTTGGGTAAGGACTGGCCACTATTCCAGCGTCCTGCCTTGCCGTTGACGGTCAGCGTTCGCCTGGGCCGGCGTTTTGCCCCGCCCAAGGATGTGACCGCGTTCACCCATGAGCTGGAAGCCTATTTCCGTCAAAAATTCGAGCAAAATTCGCCGTCGACCGCAACAGAGCAGCCGCTGACTGGCAGCCCCCGGTGATTTTCCATGCCTAACGCCTCCGCCAGCCATCTTGTTCTGATTCCGAGCTACAACCCGGGATCCAAAGTGCTGGAAACCGTCAGCGCCGCGCGCGCGCAATGGACCCCGGTCTGGGTGGTGGTTGATGGCAGCACCGATGGCAGTGCCGAGCAGTTGCAGGAAATGGCCGCCGGTGATCCGGGCTTGAAGGTTATCGTTCTGCCGGAAAACCGTGGCAAAGGTTCAGCCGTTCTAGAAGGTATCGCGCAGGCTGCAGACCAGGGGTTTACGCATGCCCTGACGATGGATTCCGATGGTCAGCATCCGGCTTCGTTGATTCCTGCCTTCATGGCCGCTTCGCAGCAACAGCCGCGGGCGATGGTGCTCGGCAAGCCGGTTTTTGATGCCGCTGCGCCGGCCTTGCGCGTCAATGGGCGCAAGGTGTCGAACGGTTGGGCCAATCTCGAAACCCTGTGGATGGGCATCGGTGATTCGCTCTATGGCTTTCGGGTTTATCCGATTGCGCCGCTACGTTGTGTAATGCAGGAAAATCGCTGGATGCGGCGTTTCGATTTCGATCCGGAAGCAGTGGTTCGCCTGTGCTGGGCTGGCGTCAAGCCGGTCAATATGGATGCTCCGGTGCGCTATTTTCGGGCCGATGAAGGCGGTGTCTCGCACTTTCGCTATCTGCGCGACAACACCTTGCTGACCTGGATGCATACCCGCCTTTTCCTCGGTTTCCTGCTGCGTTTGCCGGTGTTGCTCTGGCGACGCCTGCAGTCCGCCTCCTGAAAGTATCGTTTCATATGGTTGATCCCCTTACCCGCAATGCCGCGTTAAAAGTCGATGCCCGGCTGCAACCCTACTTCAGCAATGAGGACGAACGGCGGGCCGTGACGCAGGCGATGTTCAATCAGGCGGCGCCGGGCTATGACCGGGCAGAAAGCCTGACTGCCCTGGGCAGCGGTTCCTGGTATCGGCGTGATGTATTGCGTCGCAGCGGACTCCAGGCTGGGATGACGTTGCTTGATGTGGCGGCTGGTACCGGCCTGGTGGCGGTCGAGGGCCTGGCTCTGATCGGTCCGGAGGGGCGCTTGCTGGCGCTCGACCCGTCGCCCGGCATGTTGGCCGAATTACGCAAGAAGCTCGATGTGGAAACCCTGGAAGCCTATGCCGAGGCGATTCCGCTGCCGGATGAGCACGTCGATTTTGTCTCCATGGGCTACGCCCTGCGCCATGTGAGTGACCTCGATTTGGCCTTTGGCGAGTATTTCCGTGTACTGCGCTCCGCTGGTCGCGTCTGCATCATGGAAATCAGCCGGCCGCAAAACCGTTTCGCCCAGCTACTGTTGCGTGGCTATATCGGCGGTGTGGTGCCTTTCCTTGCCCGTCTGCGGCGCAGCGAGGCCAGCATTGCCCAGCTTTGGGCCTACTACGGTGAAACCATACAGGCGGCGGTCGATCCCGAGCCGATACTTGAGGCCTTGCGACACGCTGGTTTTGAGCAGGTCGAGTGCACCGTCACTTTCGGTATTTTTCGCGAATACACCGGGCGCAAGGCCTGAATTTTTTGAGCCTTTTTAGCCGTCGACCGCAACAATGTCCCTGTTTGAACTGATTTACGAAGATTCTGCCCTTCTGGTCGTCAGCAAGGCACCCGGCCTGCTTTCCGTGCCCGGCCGCGGGCCCGACAAGCAGGATTGCCTGATCCATCGCGTACAGGCGGTCTATCCCGAGGCGCTGAGCGTGCACCGCCTCGATATGGGCACCTCCGGCCTGCTGGTGGTGGCGCGGGGAGCGGCGATGCACCGCGAACTGTCGATGCTCTTCCAGGAGCGCAAGGTCGCCAAACGCTATATCGCCATCGTTGATGGGCGACTGCAAGCCAATACTGGCGAGATCAGTCTGCCACTCATCTGCGACTGGCCAAATCGTCCGCGTCAGAAAGTCGATCATGAGATCGGCAAGCCCTCACTGACGCGCTATCGCCTGCTCAACTACGATGCCCGCACGAATAGCAGCCGGGTTGAACTGGAACCGATCACCGGTCGCTCACATCAGTTGCGGGTGCATCTGGCCGAACTTGGCCACCCGATTCTCGGCGACGAACTCTATGGCTCGGAGAGCAGCGCCCCTCGCCTCCTGCTGCACGCGACGATGCTCAGCTTCCCGCTGCCGGGGACGAATGAAACCCTGACTTTCGAGTCCGCCCCGGACTTCTGATCCGGCGCTGCGTAACCGTATAATTCCCGCCATCTAAACCATTTTCGGGCAATACGGACATGCTCATCTGGTTCGTCGTCATCTACCTGCTGGCCTCAATTGGCATCGGCCTCTACGCAGCCACCCGCGTCCATAACGCCAAGGACTTTGCGGTGGCCGGGCGCAGCCTGCCGATGCCGGTGGTTACCGCCACCGTATTCGCCACCTGGTTCGGCGCGGAAGCGGTATTTGGTGTCTCCGCCACCTTCGTCAAGGATGGTCTGCGGGGTGTTGTGGCCGACCCCTTCGGTGCCAGCATGTGCCTGATCATTGCCGGCATTTTTTACGGTACCAAGCTCTACAAGCTCAATATTTTGACGCTGGGTGACTTCTTCCGCCTGCGCTACAACCGCACGGTCGAAGTCCTGACCACGCTGTGTATCGTGATTTCCTACCTGGGCTGGGTGTCGGCGCAGATCAAGGCGCTCGGCCTGGTCTTCAGCGTCGTCACCGATGGCGCAATTTCGCCGACTGCCGGGATGATACTCGGCGCTGCCATCGTACTTACCTACACCACCTTCGGCGGCATGCTCTCGGTCGCCATCCTCGATTTCGTGCAAATGGGCGTTGTCATGGGCGGTATGCTCTACATCGGCTATCTGATTTCCGGAATGACCGGCGGCGTCGAAGCCGTCGTCAGCCAGGCCTCGGCTGCCGGCAAGCTCGACTTCTTCCCCGCGGCAGGCGCTGCCGAATGGCTGACCTTTATCGGCGCCTGGATGACCATGATGCTTGGCTCGATCCCGCAGCAGGACGTTTTCCAGCGTGTCACCTCGGCGCGTAGCGCCCGCATCGCCATCTTTGCCTCTATCCTTGGCGGCGTGCTCTACTTCTGCTTCACCTTCGTGCCGATGTTCATCGCCTACTCGGCAACGCTGATCGACCCCGAAAAATTCAACAACCTGATCCAGACCGATTCGCAACTGGTGTTGCCTACCCTGGTCCTGCAACACACTCCGGTTTTCGCCCAGGCCATCTTCTTCGGTGCGGTGCTGGCAGCGATCATGAGCTGCTCTTCGGCCACCCTGCTGGCGCCTTCGGTGGCTTTCTCCGAAAACATCCTGCGTGGCTTTTCCCCCGGGCTGACTGACCGGGCCTTCTTGCGCATGATGCGTATCACCATCGTCTGCTTCACTGGCATAGTGCTGCTCTTTGCCCTCAACACCAATGCTTCCATCTTCAAGATGGTCGAAAATGCCTACAAGGTGACGCTGGCCGGTGCCTTTGTGCCACTGTTTTTTGGCGCCTACTGGTCACGCGCGAGCACGCAAGGCGCGCTGGCCGCCATCATTGGTGGTCTTGCCTCCTGGTTGCTGATTGAATTCATGCTTGGTGAAGCCAGCCTGGTGCCGCCGCAACTGATCGGACTGGGCGTCAGCATGCTCGGCATGGTCCTTGGCTCCCTGCTGCCGCAATGGGTCGGCCGACCGACGCCGCACGAAGATCTCCACCACGCCCTGCATCACCGAGCTGCGGCGGAGACCCATCATATTGGTGCGAATCAGCACCAGCGCTGAGTTTTACGCTTGACCGAACCGGCTTCGCGGCCTATGGTCAAAGTAGCAGGGCATCGTGCCATCCTCGCCCGGAAAGGAGTCGCTCCATGCGTGCGCTCATCTCCCTTAATCCTGCGCTGCAATGCATTGCAGTGGCGAGTTGCCTTGGTGGGGCGGAACCCGGTTGTGAGCGGGCTCCCGTTACGCTCAAGGAACTAGGACTGCTGTCGGTTATTCGCCATAGTGGTCTGGAAGCGCGTTGGCGTTGCCTGATTGAGGCGGCCAGCGCTGATCACGATGCCCTTGCTCAACTATTGCAGCGGCTTGCCGTTGAAAGCGAGCTGGTGGTTGCCGAAGGTGACCGCCTGCTGATTATCGGTGGCGACCATTCGATTGCTGCAGCCAGTTGGCGCGGAATTGGCCAGGCACTGGGCAAGGCGCCGGGTTTGATCTGGATTGATGCGCACCTCGATGCCCACACCCCCACGACAAGTCCCACAGGTAATCGGCATGGCATGCCTTTGGCTGCGTTGTTTGGCTTGGGTGATTCGTCGATGACGGCGCTGCCCGGCCCTTTACTTGATCCGGCGCGGGTGGTCGTGATCGGCGCCCGCAGCTATGAGGCGGCTGAGTTGGTGCTATTGCAGGCGCTTGGTGTACGCATTTATGAAATGGCAGAAATTGCTGAGCGCGGGCTGAGCAATGTCTTTGCCGAAGCACGCCAGATTGTCAGCGGCAGTCCGTGGGGCATCAGCTTTGATCTCGATGCCATCGACCCGCGGGCGGCACCGGGTGTCTCAACACCGGCCGCCGATGGCTTGGTACCCGCTGAACTGATCCATGAGCTGAGAGGCGTCTTGCGCGAGCGGTTATGCGTGGCGCTGGAGATCGCCGAGTACAACCCCGGGCGCGATGTGAGTCAGGCCAGCGGTGAACTGATACTTGATCTGATCGAGGCAGCGAGCAGTCCGGATGGTGCAGTCCTGCGCCGCTGGGAGGAAGGCTTCGGTGCCCATAATTATTCGCCACTGCCGGTGGTACTCAAGGAAGGTCATGGTTGCTGGCTGACGGATGTCGATGGCAAGCGCTATCTTGACCTGATGTCGGCCTACTCCGCTACCAGTTTTGGTCATGGTCACCCGCGCCTGTTGGCGGCTCTTGGTCGTCAGGCGGCGCGTCTTGCCGTGACCTCGCGGGCCTACTTCAACGACCGCTTACCGCGTTTCCTGCGTCGCCTGACTCTGCTGACCGGCTATGAGCGGGCATTGCCATTGAATACCGGCCTCGAGGCGGTGGAAACCGCACTCAAGGCCGCCCGCAAGTGGGCTTATCAGATCAAGGGCGTGCCGCATAACCAAGCCGAGATTATTGCCTGTGAGGGGAATTTCCACGGGCGTTCGATCGCCATCGTCGGGCTATCCTCAGAAGCTCAGTATCGGCGAGGTTTTGGACCCTTTCCGGCGGGCCTCAAGCGGATCCCGTATGGCAGTGCACAAGCCTTGGCGGCGGCGATAACCCCCAACACGGCGGCTTTTCTCGTTGAACCAATTCAGGGTGAAGGCGGCATTATCCTGCCGCCCTCTGGCTATCTCGCAGCCTGTGCAGCGATCTGCCGGCAGCACAACGTGCTGCTGATTGCCGACGAAGTGCAGACTGGATTGGGGCGTACCGGCAAGTTGCTGGCTTGTGAGCATGATCACGTACGGCCGGATGCGGTGATTCTGGGCAAGGCGCTGGGTGGTGGCCTGTTGCCGGTTTCGGCTTTTCTCGCCGACGATGCCGTCATGCAGGTGTTCACCCCCGGCGATCATGGTTCAACCTTCGGCGGCAATCCCTTGGCTTGCGCCGTCGCACTGGCGGCGCTGGATTTGCTGGAGGAAGAAAATCTTGTCGCGCACTCGGCCGAACTCGGGGAACTCTTGCTCAATCGTCTGGCCCAACTGGCGGAAGCCTCACCATTGATCCGGGCGGTACGCGGGCGCGGTCTGTTTGCCGGTATTGAACTTGATCCTGATCTGGCCAATGCCCGGCAACTGGCAGAAGCCCTTCTGGCTCAGGGCGTATTGACCAAAGATACGCACAGTACGGTATTGCGTCTGGCACCGCCGCTGATTATTCGGCGTGAGGAGCTGGAATGGGGGCTAGTGAGAATTGCCGAGACGCTCGATAAATATAGTTGCCGATCGCGTTTGGCGGCATAAACCAAACGACCATTAGAGCCGTTAAGTAACATAAGGGAGCGTTACCGGAGGAAGTCCCAGCTGCAACAAATGCCGAAGGAGGCCGTCATGTCGATATTTGCCCGCTACCAGAGCCGCTACGAAGCGCTACAGGAAGAGGAATTGTCGGTCCAGGAATACCTGGATGTTTGCAAAAACGATCCCACGGCCTATGCCAGTGTGGCCGAGCGCATGTTGCTGGCGATTGGCGAACCGGAACTGGTCGACACGCGCAGCGACGCCCGCCTCTCACGTATCTTTGCCAACAAAATGCTCAGGCTCTATCCGGCCTTCCGCGAGTTTTACGGCATGGAAGAGGTGATCGAGCATATCGTCTCCTACTTCCGTCATGCGGCGCAGGGACTGGAAGAGAAGAAGCAGATTCTCTACCTGCTGGGGCCGGTGGGCGGCGGCAAATCGTCATTGGCCGAACGTCTCAAATACCTCATCGAGAATGTACCGTTTTACGCGATCAAGGGTTCGCCGGTGCATGAGTCGCCACTGGGGCTGTTCAACGTGATTGAAGACGGGCCAATTCTTGAGGAAGACTACGGCATTCCCCGGCGTTATCTGGGGACCATCATGAGTCCCTGGGCGGTCAAGCGGCTCAAGGAGTTCGGCGGTGATATTGCGCGCTTCAAGGTGGTCAAGTTGCGTCCTTCCGTGTTGTCGCAGATTGCTGTTTCCAAGACCGAGCCGGGCGATGAAAACAACCAGGATATTTCCTCGCTGGTCGGAAAAATCGATATTCGCAAGCTGGAAACCTATTCGCAGAATGATCCAGACGCCTATTCCTACTCCGGTGGCCTCTGCCTAGCCAATCGCGGTGTGCTGGAGTTTGTCGAAATGTTCAAGGCACCGATCAAGGTACTGCACCCATTGTTGACCGCAACGCAGGAGCAGAACTACAAGGGCACCGAAGGTTTTGGTGCCATTCCTTTCGACGGCATGGTACTCGCCCACTCGAATGAGGCCGAGTGGTTGACCTTCAAGAACAATCGCAACAACGAGGCTTTCCTCGATCGTATCTATATCGTCAAAGTGCCTTACTGCCTGCGCGTGACGGACGAGATGCACATTTACGAAAAGTTGATGTTCAACTCCTCGCTCTCAAAGGCGCCGTGTGCACCGGATACCCTGCGCATGATGGCGCAGTTTTCTGCACTCTCTCGACTCAAAGAACCGGAAAATTCCAGCATTTACAGCAAGATGCGGGTCTATGACGGCGAAAATCTCAAGGATACCG
>ERZ724527.673-NODE-673-length-16721-cov-6.755910_pt1 | contig 16721 bp, 12 predicted proteins | sample MGYA00376060_ERZ724527 | MGnify/ENA primary metagenome ERZ724527 (study PRJEB28724, sample SAMN07190886) | activated sludge metagenome | isolation source: activated sludge of sewage treatment plant in Hong Hong | place: USA: Christiansburg, Virginia | collected...
GATCGCGTCGTTATTTACATGCCGATGACCATTGAAGGCATCTGCGCCATGCAGGCTTGTGCCCGCCTCGGTGCTATCCATTCCATCGTTTTCGGCGGCTTCTCCGCTCAGTCCCTGCGCGATCGTATCAACGACGCCGGCGCTGTTGCCCTGATCACCTCCGACGGCCAGTTCCGCGGCGGCAAGGCCATCCCGCTCAAGCCGATTGCTGACGAAGCTTTCGCCATGGGTGGTTGCGAGTCCGTCAAGAACGTTATCGTCTTCAAGCGCACCGGCGCTGAAGTCAATATGGTTGCTGGCCGTGACACCTGGTTGCATGACGCCGTGGCCAACCAGTCCGACGTTTGCGAACCGGAATGGGTCGAAGCCGAACACCCGTTGTTCCTGCTTTACACCTCTGGTTCGACCGGCAAGCCAAAGGGTGTCCAGCACTCCACCGGCGGCTACCTGCTGCACGCCATCATGACCATGAAGTGGACTTTCGACATCAAGCCGTCGGATGTCTTCTGGTGTACAGCCGACATCGGCTGGGTCACGGGCCACACCTACATTACCTACGGCCCGCTGGCCTGCGGCGCGACCGAAGTAGTCTTCGAAGGCGTCCCGACCTACCCGGATGCCGGCCGTTTCTGGAAGATGATTCAGGACCACAAGGTTTCCATCTTCTACACCGCACCGACCGCCATCCGTTCGCTGATCAAGTCTTCCGACACCAATGCCGCTGTGCATCCGAAGAGCTACGACCTGACTTCGCTGCGCATTCTCGGTTCGGTTGGCGAGCCGATCAACCCGGCAGCCTGGACGTGGTACTACGAAAACGTTGGTGGCAGCCGTTGCCCGATCGTCGATACCTTCTGGCAGACCGAAACCGGTGGTCACATGATCACTCCGCTACCGGGCGCTACGCCGCTGGTTCCTGGTTCATGCACCCTGCCGTTCCCGGGTATCCAGTTCGCCGTGGTCGATGAGACCGGTGCAGATCTGCCGTGGGGCCAGGGTGGTATCCTGGTTTGCAAGAAGCCATGGCCGTCAATGATTCGCACGATTTGGCAAGACGACGAGCGTTACGTCAAGTCCTACTATCCGCAAGACTTCCAGGGCAAGTACTACCTGGCTGGCGACGGTGCGATCCGCGACAAGGACACTGGCTACTTCACCATTACCGGCCGTATCGACGATGTGCTGAACGTTTCCGGTCACCGCATGGGTACGATGGAAATCGAATCCGCACTGGTTTCCAACCCGCTGGTTGCCGAAGCAGCTGTAGTTGGCCGCCCCGATGACCTGACTGGTGAAGCCATTGTCGCCTTCGTCGTGCTCAAGGGTCAGCGCCCGACCGGTGATGACGCCAAGCGCATCATCAAGGAACTGTCTGACTGGGTCGGTAAGGAAATTGGTCCGATTGCCAAGCCGAAGGACATCCGTTTCGGTGACAACCTGCCGAAGACCCGTTCCGGCAAGATCATGCGTCGTCTGTTGCGCGGTCTGGCCAAGGGCGAGGAACTGACGCAAGACACCTCGACGCTGGAAAACCCGGCCATCCTCGACCAGCTCAAGGGCTGATTGAGGCTGTAAGCAAAATAAGGGGTAGCGAGCTTGCCAGGCTACCCCATACCAAGTAAAGGCAAGGTGGAGACAATGGTGGCCCTAAAGGAGGCCCCCCGTGTAGGTCTGTTTGACTGCATGCCAACGGCCGGCACGCGTAGCGTGTTGGCCGTTTCCTTTTCCGGAGGTCGCCATTGAAGCGAGCTAGCCCGACCCGACAACGATTGACAGCACTCGGCCTGCTTGGTTTGCCGCTGCTGACTTTCCCCATACTTAGCCTGCCCAGCGGCCAGTTGTTTGGTCTGCCGGGTTCCTACGCCTATCTTTTCGGTGTTTGGAGCGGACTAATTGCGCTTGCCGTCTGGGTCGCCGAGCGTAAGGACAAATAAGTGCTTTCCGGCTGGTTCATCCTGCTCTTGGCAACCGCCTACCTGGCAATCCTCTTTGCCGTGGCACGCTTTGGCGATGCGCGCGCCGATGCCGGCAAATCGATCATTACCGCCAACGTCTATGCCCTGTCGTTGGCCGTTTATTGCACCTCATGGACTTTCTACGGTAGCGTCGGCCGTGCCACTTCCGGTGGACTGTCCTTCCTGACCATCTATATCGGCCCCACCTTGATGCTGATGATGACTGGCGTCATCCTTAAAATGATCCGCATCAGCAAGGTACACCGCATCACTTCAATTGCTGACTTCATTGCCTCACGCTATGGAAAAAGCCAGTTGCTGGCCGGCCTGGTCACCGTCATCGCAGTAATTGGCGTAGTCCCTTACATCGCTCTGCAACTGAAGGCCGTCTCGGCCAGCCTTGATGTCCTGCTGGCTGATAACAAAACTGATCTGCTGCCCTGGTGGCTGGATTCCACGCTCCTGATTGCTGCGCTACTGGCCGTCTTCACCATTCTCTTCGGCACCCGTCATCTGGATGCTACCGAACGCCATGAAGGTATGGTCGCTGCCGTCGCCTTCGAGTCTGTGGTCAAGCTGGTAGCCTTCATGGCCGTTGGGGTCTTTGTTACCTACGGGATGTTCGGCGGCTTGAGCGACCTCTTTCAGCGAGCAGCGAGCAGCCCGGAAATGGGGCGTCTGCTGCAACTGGACTCTGCCCGCGCCGGCACGTGGACCGCACTGATTGTGCTTTCCGGCCTCGCCATTATTTTTCTGCCACGTCAGTTCCAGATCATCGTCGTCGAAAACGTCGATGAATCGCATCTGAAACGTGCTGTCTGGCTATTCCCGCTCTATCTGGTACTGATCAACATTTTTGTACTGCCTCTCGCTTTGGGGGGGCTGCTGCATTTTCAGGGACAGGACTTCAATGCCGATACCTTCGTCCTGACCCTACCGCTAGCCCGTAGCGCCGAAGCAATGGCGCTGCTGGTTTTCATCGGTGGACTTTCGGCGGCCACCGGCATGGTCATCGTTGAAACAATTGCGCTGTCCACCATGGTCTGCAACGACCTCGTGATGCCCTGGCTACTACGCTCCTCACGACTTGGCGAGCGAAAGGATCTGTCGCGTCTGCTGATCGGTATCCGGCGGGCAGCCATTACCCTAATCCTGCTGCTCGGCTACATCTACTTTCGTGCTGCAGGCGAAGCCTATGCGCTGGTCGGCATCGGCTTGATTTCTTTTTCAGCGGTGGCGCAATTTGCTCCCGCCATGTTTGGCGGCATGTACTGGAAACAGGGGACGCGCGCCGGCGCCGTCGCCGGTTTGCTGGGTGGCTTTGCCGTCTGGCTCTACACCCTGCTGCTCCCCTCTTTCGCTCGCTCCGGCTGGATTGGTAATGGTTTTGTCGAGAACGGCCTGTTTGGCATCGCCGGCCTCAAGGCCCAGGCACTCTTTGGCCTGGGCGGACTGGACGAGATTTCACACTGCCTGTGGTGGAGTCTGCTCATCAATCTCGGTCTGTATATCGGCGTCTCGCTCAACTCGCGGCCTGATGCGGTCGAGGCTGGCCAAGCAGAGCGCTTTGTCGATGTATTTCGGCACTCGGCGCAGGAAACCGATACCCGCCTGTGGCGTGGCCGGGCATCAATGAATGAATTGCTCGGCTTGCTCGAACGCTTTCTCGGCCCGGCCCGCGCCCACCAGCAACTAAGCGCCTACGCCCTTGAACGCGGCACCAGCAACTGGCGACAACTGCCGGCAGATGCCGACCTGGTCCATTTTGCCGAAGCTCAATTGGCCGGTGCAATTGGATCGGCTAGTGCCCGGGTGATGGTCGCCTCAGTAGCGCAAGAAGAAAACCTTGGTCTGGAGGAAGTTCTCGACATTCTTGATGAAGCCACTCAAGTGCGAGCCTACAGTCATGAACTGGAAGCCAAGTCACGCGAACTGGAGGCGGCAACTGCAGAGTTACGAGCCGTCAACGAGCGTCTACGCGAACTCGACAAGATGAAAGATGACTTTATCTCCACCGTGACTCATGAATTGCGCACACCATTAACGTCGATTCGCGCACTATCGGAAATGCTGCACGAAGATCCCAAACTGGAACTAGCCGATCGCAAGCGCTTTCTCGGCATTATCGTCAGCGAGACTGAACGCCTGACACGCCTGATCAATCAGATTCTCGACATGGCCAAGCTCGAATCCGGGCGTGCTGAATGGACGACCAGTGAAGTCAATATCGTTGAAGTGGTACGTGAAAGTCTGGATACGCTAGGCCAGCTCTTCCGTGAAAAAGGCGTCAGTCTGGAAGGCGAACTGCCCGAGCATTGCCCGAACGTGCTCGCAGACCGCGACCGCCTGACTCAGGTGATGATCAATCTGCTCTCCAACGCCGTCAAATTCGTCCCAGGGCAAACCGGCAAGGTTCATGTCAGGCTGAGCGCTGATGATGAGCGGGTACGCGTTGAAGTTTCCGACAATGGACCCGGCCTGACGGCAGATGAATGCACTGTCATTTTCGAGAAATTCCGTCAGGGTGGAAACACGATGACCGACAAACCCCAGGGAACCGGGCTCGGCCTGCCAATCAGCCGGCAGATTGTCGAATATTTTGGTGGTAATCTCTGGGTTGAAAGTGAGCCCGGAGCCGGAGCAAACTTCATATTCACGGTACCCTTGCCGGGGCCGGAAGAACAACAGTAGGGAGACAAAAGACATGGCCCACAAAATTCTTATCGTCGATGACGAACCCAATATCATCATCTCACTCGAATTTCTGATGAAAAAGGAAGGTTTCGAGGTTGCCGTCGCCATTGATGGCGACGAAGCGCTGGCCAAAGTCGCCAGTTTTGGCCCCGACCTGATGCTGCTAGACGTCATGATGCCGAAAAAGTCCGGCTTTGAAGTCTGCGAAGCCTTGCGCGCCGACCCGACCAATGCCGGCTTGCAGATTGTCATGTTGACGGCCAAAGGCCGCGATACCGAAGTGGCCAAAGGACTCGCCATTGGCGCCGATGCCTATGTAACCAAACCCTTTTCAACCAAGGAGTTGGTCGCCAAGGTCAAATCCATGCTCGGGGCTGCCTAATCCCTTTGGTTGCACCCCAAGGGTTCTTCCTGCAGGGTGCGGTCGACGGCCCTAAACGGCCAAAAATTGAGTCAGAAACTCGCTCTGGATAGATACCATGAAGGCCAAACATCGTTTCGCACTCGCAGTTGTAGTGCTCGGTCTGCTGATGACCGGCCCCTTTTTTGTGACATCGCTGCTCGTCTGGCTCGACATGAAAGAGGCCGAGCGCGCCATGCTGACTGATCTCCTGCTCTCGCGCCTGCCGGTCGGCACGATGATGACGGTTTTCGGCTTTGCCATTGGCGTGCTGGTGCTGCACAAACTGTTCAAGCAATATGTCGAAGGCCTGCTACGAATGGCTGAAACGCTGCGCATGATGCTCAGTGCCAACCGTAATTTCCGGGTCACCCTCGACGGCCCGCCAGAAGTCCAGCAACTCGCCCGTGCCGCTAACGATCTGGCGCAGCAGCGTGATGAGTTGATGGATGATGTAGACGCCCAGATCTCCCGCGCCAAAGCTTCGGTTGAAGAAGAGAAGAATCGCCTCGCCGCGCTGATGTCCGAGCTGGCGCAGGCGGTTGTCGTCTGTAACCTTGACGGCCGCATCCTCCTGTACAACAACCGCGCCCGCCTGCAGTTCAAGGCCCTGGCCCAAGGGCCGACTTCAGTGTCAGGGGGCGCCTTGATCGGACTTGGCCGCTCGATTTTCTCCATTCTTGAAAAAAACCAGGTCGAGCATGCTCAGGAAGTCATCGCTCAACGCTTGAGCGCAGGGAAGACAGCACTCTCCAACTTCATCACCACAACACGCGGCGGCCAGTTGCTGCGCGCCCAGATGGTACCGGTGCTTTCCGCTGCCGGCAGTGATGCAAAAGCCATGTCGGGCTACGTGCTAACCGTCGAAAACATTACCCGCAGCCTTGAACAAGAGGCACGTCGCGACCAGGCCTTGCATTCGCTCACCGAAGGCAGCCGCTCCTCATTGGGCAGCATCCGTGCAGCCGTCACCAATCTGATCGATTACCCGGACATGGAACCCGAATTGCGCGAGCGCTTCGTGCATGTCGTCGATGACGAAGCGGCGCGCATGAACCAGCGTTTGGACACGACGATGGCCGAATTTTCGGACTCGATGAAAACGCGCTGGCCACTCGAAGACATCCTCGGCATCGACGTCATCGCTGCTGCCCAGCGCCGCATTGAAGACAAGTTGAAGCTGCCGATCAAGATGGAGGAGCTCGACGACACCCTTTGGGTGAAGGCTGACAGCTTCTCTCTGGTTTTCGCCCTGACCTTCCTCGCCGCCAAATTGCAGGATCACTATGAGCCGCGCGAACTGCGCTTCCGCCTGAGTTCGGAAGGCAAACTGGCCTACCTCGATCTGATCTGGGCCGGCGCCGCCATGTCTTCTGAAACTTTCTACACCTGGGAACAGGAAACCATGCAGGTCGGTGCTGAAACCTCACCACTCAATCTGCGCGACGTGATCGACCGTCACGGTGGCGAAATCTGGTATCAGCGCGAGAAGGCTGCTCACCGCGCCTTCTTCCGCTTCGTGTTGCCAGTCGCCACACCGGAGATCGCTCATGAACAGGATGAACGCAGCCGCGACAGCAACCGCCCTGAGTATTACGACTTTGATTTATTCAACTTTGCCGACAAGTCTATCGACCTCGACCGCAAACTGAGCGATCTGACCTACACCGTTTTCGACACCGAAACCACCGGGCTCGAGCCGTCTAATGGTGACGAAATCATTCAGGTTGGCGCGGCACGCATCGTCAATAACCGGATGCTGCGGCAAGAGACCTTCAACCAGCTGGTTGACCCTGAACGCCCGCTCAAGCCGGAGTCGATTCCGATTCACGGGATTACTGAAGACATGGTCCGCGGCCAGCCGAATATCGATGTGGTGCTGCCTGCCTTCCACGAATTTTGCGAGGATACGGTGCTGATTGCCCACAACGCCGCCTTCGACATGCGCTTCCTGCAACTCAAGGAAGAACGCACGGGAATCAAGTTCAGCCAGCCGGTGCTCGACACGCTGCTGCTCTCTGCCGTCGTTCACCCCAATCAGGAATCGCACAAACTGGACGTCATCCTCGAACGCTTAGGCATACAGATTGGCAGCCGCCATAACGCACTGGAAGATGCCCTGGCCACTGGCGAGGTATTCCTCAAGATGATTCCCCTGCTTGAAAATATGGGCATTGTCACCGTCCGCCAAGCCCTTGAGGCTTCCGAGAAAACCTATTTCGCCCGCGTCAAATACTAAATTGCCTTTCTCAAGTGAACTTATTTTCCCCTGCAAACAACTGGCGCAAACGGAATCTGCACTAAGCGCGCTGGATGATTTGCAAGCGGCACCAGCCCTCGCCCATCAGCTGGCGGAGTTTTCCCGTCATCTGGCCGCTTGTGGCTTGAGCGGTGAGGCAACGACGCGGATTGTTTCCGGCTTGAATGATCGCCTGACCAGCCGCCTTATAAAACTAACTTCCAAACTGCATCGACTACCGCCAGTAGCCTGGTGCTGGTTGGCGCTCGGTTCCGAGGGACGTCACGAGCAAACCTTTGTCACTGACCAGGACAACGGCCTGATTTTTAGCGCGACTGACCGGCAGGAAGCCGATATTTTGCGCGAACTTTTTCTTCCCTTCGCCCAAGAGGTGAATCAGCACCTCGCTGCCTGCGGCTTCAAGCTGTGTTCAGGCCAGATCATGGCCGGCAATCCCGCCTGGTGCCTGTCCCACGACGAATGGAAGAGCCAGTTCATTGACTGGGTCCGGCGCCCGGAGCCGACGGCACTGCTCAACGCCAGCATCTTCTTCGATCTGCGCCCGCTTTACGGTGATTTCAGTCTGGCCGAAACCCTGCGAACCTTGCTGCTTTCGATGACCACGGTAACCTCGGGCTTTCTCCACCTGATGGCGGCGAATGCGCTGCAAGCAATGGTGCCGCTCAGCTTTCTCGGTGAAGTCAGCGACAAGGGAAAAGATGGCGACGGGATTGATCTTAAAAAATACGGCAGCCGGATTTTTGTAGACGCCGCACGAATTTTTGCTTTGGCCGGCGGCTCACGAGCCGTCAACACCTCCGATCGCTTGCGCCAAGCCGGCCTCGCCTCAGGCCTCCAGGAAGACGAGATTGTTGCGGTCGACGCTGCTTTTTCGCATATTTTGCGCCTGCGCCTCAACCATCAACTGGCTGACATGGCGGCCGGTGGCGATGGCGGACACGGGATTCGATTGGCGCAGCTTCACGATCTGGACAAAGCTATCCTGCGTGAATCACTCAAACAAGCGAGGCGCCTGCAACAGCGCCTCAAGTTAAACTACTCACTTTAAAGAAAACAAGAGGTTGTCGTGACTACTACAGACCAATCCATCGCTCAAACGGAACAAGCACTACGTCAGGAAGGACGTCAGCGGATGGCGGGAGCGACCATCACTTTCCTCAAGAAGCACGCACCATTCAACAAGATGACGGCCGATGCCCTGCAGGATTTTGCGCAGAAAGCGCAAATTGCTTTCTACCCCGCCGGCAGCACAATTGTCGGCACGGATTCCGGCAACGTTCGCTTCTTCTACCTGATTGAATCCGGCAAGGTGCAAGCCCGTCAGGCCGGTGAAGTCACCGTCACCGAATACTCCATCCTCAGCCTGAGCGCGGGTGAATGCTTCCCGATTGGCGCCGTCACTGCAGGTCGTCCCTCGACCAACAACTACACTGCCGTCGAAGACACCTTCTGTTACAAACTACCGGCCGAAGATTTCATGGTGCTGATGACCACCAGCCCGGAGTTCACCCTCTTCTGCACCCAGTACATCGCCAGCCTGCTCAATCAGTCACGCCAACAGTTGCAGCAGCAATTCGCCCAACTCGCCAGCGACCAACAAACACTCAACTCGCCGCTCTCCGGTATCGGTTCGCGCTCGCCAGTGAGCATTTTGCCGGAAACACCGGTGCGTTCGGCACTGGAAACCATGTCGCAAGCCAAAGTTGGCTCCCTGGTAGTAGCTGGAGAAGACAGAAAACCGGTCGGCGTATTCACCCGTTCCGACCTGCTTGATCGCGTCGTGCTGGCCGACCTGCCCCACACCGCGCCAATCAGCCAGGCCATGTCGCCAGCGCCGTTCATGCTGGAAGAACAGGCCACCGCCTACGATGCCATGCTGGCGATGGCCACTCATGGCATCCGCCATGTGCTGGTCACTGATGCTGAAGGGCGCTTGACCGGTGTTGTTTCCGAACGCGACCTCTTTGCCCTGCAGCGCGTCGGCCTGCGCCAGATTCGCCAGACCATAGAAGAAGCCGTCACAGTCGATGCCTTGCTGCAATCAGTGAGCGACGTTCGCCAGCTATCTTTCAACATGCTGGCCCAAGGCATTGGTGCCGAACAACTAACCCAGTTCATCTCCGCCCTTAACGACGCCATCACCCGCCGCGTCCTCCAGCTCAATCTCGAAAAGCACAACTTTGATGGCATCGAATGGGCCTGGCTGGCTTTTGGTTCAGAAGGACGCGACGAACAGACCTTCAGCACCGATCAGGATAACGGGATTGTCTTTGTCTGCGAGGACGCTGCCACCCTTGACAACCTGCGTCAGCGCTTCCTGAGCTTTGCCCTGGACGTGAACAAAGACCTCGACCGCTGCGGCTTTCCGCTGTGCAAGGGCAACATCATGGCCAGCAACCCGCAATGGTGTCTGTCGCTCGATGAGTGGAAGGACCAGTTCAGTCAGTGGATCCGCCAGCCGCACCCCGATGCCCTGCTCAACGCCACTATTTTCTTCGACTTCCGCCCGCTTTTTGGCAAAGCCGATCTGGCCGAAGCCATGCGTCGTCACCTGCTGCAGCAAACGGCCTCAAGTCCGATGTTCCTGCGTGCCATGGCCAAAAATGCGCTGGACGTAGAACCGCCACTAGGCAAAATTCGTGACTTCCTGACCGATCTTGAGCCGGGTCAACCGGGCAAGATTGATCTCAAGAAATATGGCTCACGTATTTTTGTCGACGTGGCCCGTATCTATGCCCTGGCCAGCGGCGTGCACAACACAAATTCCGTGCAGCGCCTGCGCATTGCGGCCAAACGGCTGTCGATCCGCGAAGACGAAATCAACGCCGTTCTGGAAGGCCTCGACTTCATCCAACTGCTGCGCTTGCAGCATCAATATCTCGAAGGTGAGCCGGGTCGTCAGGGCGACAACCTGATCAACCCCGACAAGCTGAACGAACTGGATCGCCGTATTCTCAAGGAATCCTTCCGCCAGGCGCGCAAGCTTCAGACCCGCCTCAAACTCGATTACCAGGTGAATTAAGTGTTTGGGCTAAAAAAAATCCTCTCGCGCGGCAATTCGGCAGTCAGCGATTTGCCGGCCGACCTTCAGCAGGCGCTAACCGCCTGGCGCGCCACCGCCGCTCCCAGTCTTGCTGAAGCCCACTATCACACACGCTATATCGTGGTTGATCTGACAACCTCCGGTTTCAAACCACAGGAAGACGATCTGCTCGGTATCACTGCAGTCGCCCTGACCAAAGGCGGCAGCATCTTGCCTGACGACGTGATTTCACTCGATTTTTCCGGGCTTGCCGGAGAAAGTGATGCGGTCGACCGTCAATTGGTCGCCTTTTTGAACTTCACTGCCAAGTGTCCGCTGGTTTCCTACCACTGGCCCTTTGTCGGCGCTTTTTTGCAACGCGCCTTCAAGGAGCGTCTGGGACTTGATTTCCAGCCGGCATGCATCGACCTGGCCTGGCTCCTGCCCTCGCTCTTTGAGGACAAAGCCCATTCCATTCGACCGCTCGATCACTGGCTGGAAGCTTTCGGCATGGAAGCGGAAGGACGGCGTGACTCGATGGCCAATGCGCTGGTTCTCGCCCGCTTCATGCAGCGCCTACTGGTCCGTGCCACCAACAAGGAGATTGATACCGCAGCCAAACTGGTCGATGAATCCAAAGCCAGCAGCCACTTGCGCCGCACTCACTGATCGCACCTGACTTTGCCATCGCTAACCCGGATCCAGCGTTACTACCTCTACTACACCGGTAGTTTTCTCGCCTTTGTTGCAGGGTTGGCGGTGCTCGAAGAGCATGGCATGCCGCCACGCTGGATCGGCTACGCCTTCCTCTTCTTCACCATTTTCATGTATGCCGCCATCGGCATCGTCAGTCGTACCTCCGACGTCTCGGAATATTACGTAGCCGGCCGGCGCATCCCGGCCTTTTTCAACGGTATGGCCACCGGTGCCGACTGGATGAGCGCCGCTTCCTTCATCGGTCTGGCCGGAACGCTTTACCTCTCGGGCTTTCAGGGCCTGGCCTATGTTATCGGCTGGACCGGCGGATTTGTACTGGTCGCCCTCTTGCTTGCCCCCTACCTGCGCCGCTTTGGTGAATACACCATCCCTGACTTTCTCGGTGCCCGCTATGGTGGCAACGCCATCCGCATCGTTGCCGTCTGCGCCGCCATTCTTGCCTCCTTTGTTTATGTCGTTGCCCAGATTTATGGCGTCGGGGTGATCACCAGCCGTTTCGTCAGTCTGCAATTCGAAATTGGCGTTTTTGTCGGCCTCGCCGGCATTCTTGTCTGCTCCTTCCTCGGCGGCATGCGCGCCGTCACGTGGACCCAGGTTGCGCAATATCTGGTACTGATCGTCGCCTATATCACCCCGGTCGCCATCCTTTCATTTTCGGTGACCGGCAACCCGGTACCGCAGCTGGTCTATGGCGAAGTCCTCTCCGAGGTTCGAAGTCTCGAAGACAAGATATTCCAGCAACCGGAGGAAGCACAGGTCAGGAAGCTATTCAGCGAGCGGGCCGATCTTTATGCCCAAAAAATCATTCAGCTCCCCCAGTCGCTAGCTCTGGAGCGCGAGCAGCTATCGCTGGATATCAACAAGCTCAAAGCCAGCGATGCCCAGATGAAAGACATCGTTACGCTGGAGCGCCAACGTCGCGAGCTACCGCACGATCCCGACCAAGCCAAGGCGCGCTGGGAAAGCGCCATGTTTGCCGCCGGTGAGCGCGCCAAGCCGCCGGTTCACCACAGCGAAGCCTTTCCAACGACTAACCCGGATGAAAAGCTGGCCCAACAGATCAACTTTCTCGCCCTGGTCTTCTGCCTGACGGTTGGTACCGCCTCCCTGCCCCATCTGCTGATGCGCTACTACACCACACCGACGGTAGGTGAGGCGCGCGACTCGGTATTCTGGTCCCTGCTTTTCATTTTGCTGCTGTACATCACCGCACCAGCCTATGCCGTGTTTGCAAAACACGAAGTGCTCTCCCATCTCGTTGAAATACCCATCACCCAACTACCCAGTTGGGTTGCTGCGTGGAGCAAGGTAGGCCTCGTCAATATCGAAGACATCAACCGTGATGGCATCCTGCAACTGGCCGAACTGGCACTCAACCCTGACGTAATCGTCCTCGCCACACCCGAGATCGCCGGCATGCCCTTTGTCGTTTCCGGGCTGGTCGCCGCCGGTGCACTTGCTGCTGCCCTATCAACCGCCGATGGCTTGCTGCTGACTATTACCGGCGCCCTGTCGCATGACGTGTATTACCGGATTTTTCGCCCCGACGCATCGACCCAGCGTCGTTTGGTAATTTCCAAATCGCTGCTCCTGCTAGTTGCTGTCCTCGCCGCCACGGTAGCCGCCCAGAAGCCCGGAACCATCCTGTCCATGGTTGCCTGGGCCTTCTCGATCGCCGGCTCGGCCTTTTTCCCGGCTCTGGTCCTCGGGATTTTCTGGAATCGTGCCAACAAACAAGGCGCTCTGGCCGGCATGTTGGTTGGTTTGGCTGTCGCCATCTACTACATCGTTCGCGTCGAATTCGACAGCATTCCCTGGCTGGCAATTACCGGCATTCAAATGGAACCGTGGTTCCATGTGCATTCAACCTCGGCTGGTATCTTTGGCGTTGCCAGCGGATTTCTCACGATTCTTATCGTCAGTCTGCTTACCCCAGCATCTGGCAGTAAATCGCTCGACTTCCTCGAACGCATTCGCCGCACTTCCGCCGGGGAGCAGCAATGAACCCGAGCCATACCTACTGGAAGAAAACCCAACGCATCACGCTGCTGCTGCTGCTCATCTGGGTCGTCGTCACCTTCGTTCTTAGCTGGTTTGCCTCCTGGCTCAACCAATGGCACTTTCTCGGCTTTCCTTTAGGCTTCTATATGGCAGCACAAGGGTCGCTATTCATCTATCTGCTGCTGATCTGGATCTACAACCGCCGCATGCGCCAGCTAGATGCTGAATTCGGCATCGACGACGAGTAGCGTTTGGCCGTGCTTGTATTTGCCATCAGCGCACTCCGTGCCATCATAGAAATGCTTGGCCTCTGCCTGCTTGGCCAAGCTCTTCTCTATCTGCTCGCAGGAAAACGTAGTCAACAAAACCCCATTTACAATTTTTTCGCCCTGCTGACGAGTGGACCGCGACAGTTAATCAGTCACCTCTGTTCAGGGAAAATATCCGCATCACTGGCCGGAACACTTTGCTTCCTGATTCTGTTTATCTTCTGGATTGCACTCGCCTGGCTGCGAAAGTCGCTTTGAGGATTGAGCACGCTCTGCTACAATGCGCGCCTCTTGGAGCGGTGGATGAGTGGTTTAAGTCGCACGCCTGGAAAGCGTGTGTAGGGTAATCCCCTACCGCGGGTTCGAATCCCGCCTGCTCCGCCAAGATATAGAAAAAAGCCCATGCTTCTATGGGCTTTTTTGTTTTCTAAATTCCGACAACAAGCCGGTAAGTTTTATCTCAAATCCGGTCGAAATATTCATTCATAACGCCCGATTTATGCCAAAACAACTGACCTACACTGTCGATGAAGAGGATGGCGTTTTCATCGCACGCTGCATCGAGCTAGACATCGCTTCCGATGGATTGACCAAAGAGGAAGCGATCGAAAACTTAACGGAAGCCCTCGATTGCTACTTCGCCAATCCTGACGTACGACTGGATCAGTATCTCGGCAACGATCAGGGCGACGAATAGCAGGCACCGTGAGCCGGGTGGCCCCAACACCTTAGGCGCGAAGTAACGAGGCGTGGTAGCGCAAGTGCTCCTCGATAAAGCTAGCAATAAAGAAATAGCTGTGGTCGTAGCCCGCCTGCACGCGCATCGTCAGCGGGTAGCTATTTGCCTTGGCTATTTCGCTGAGCGTTTCGGGCTTTAGCTGGCTGACCAGAAAATCGTCGCGGTCACCCTGGTCTATGAGAACAGGCAGCTTCTCGGAGGCATTGGCGATCAGCAGGCTGGCATCCCACTCGCGCCATTGTGAGCGATCTGCCCCAAGGTAGCGTGAAAAGGCCTTCTCGCCCCAGGGCACCGCCATCGGATTGCAGATCGGGGCAAACGCAGAAAGCGATTGATAGCGCCCCGGATTACGCAGCGCACAGACCAGGGCACCATGCCCGCCCATCGAGTGGCCGCTGATGCCGCGCCGCTCCGAGACGGGGAAGTTATCCTCAATCAGCGCCGGCAGTTCGTGCACCACATAATCGTGCATACGATAGTGCTGCGCCCATGGCGCCTGTGTCGCATTCAGGTAGAAGCCAGCGCCGAGGCCAAAATCCCAGGCACCATCCGGGTCACCCGGAATCTCAGGGCCGCGTGGACTGGTGTCGGGAGCGACTATGATCAGCCCCAACTCGGCAGCCATGCGCTGGGCGCCGGCCTTTTGCATGAAGTTTTCATCGGTGCAACTCAGGCCGGAAAGCCAGTAGAGCACCGGTAGACTCTCGCCGAACGCAATCTGCGGCGGCAGGAAGACGGAAAAAACCATGTCGCAATTGAGCGTACTGGAGCGATGGCGGTAACGCTTGTTCCAGCCGCCAAAGCTCTTTTGGCAGGCAATGTTTTCGAGGGTCACAATGCAGTTCTCCGTTTAAAAGTGAATCACTGTGCGTATGCTTTTGCCTTCGTGCATCAGATCAAAAGCCGTATTGATCTCTTCCAGCGGCATGGTGTGGGTGATGAAGGTATCAAGCGGGATTTCACCGCTCTGCGCCTTGGCGACATAACCCGGCAGTTCTGTACGGCCTTTGACACCACCGAAAGCTGAACCGCGCCAGACGCGCCCGGTTACCAACTGGAAGGGACGCGTGCAGATCTCCTGACCAGCCCCCGCCACACCGATGATGGTTGATTCGCCCCAACCCTTGTGACAACACTCGAGCGCGGCACGCATCAAATTCACGTTGCCAACACACTCGAACGAGTAATCGACGCCGCCATCGGTCATGTCGACGATGACCTCCTGAATCGGCTTGGCGAAATCCTTGGGATTGATGCAGTCGGTAGCGCCCAGTTCGTTGGCGATTACAAACTTCCCCGGATTGATATCGATGGCGATGATGCGCGATGCCTTGGCCATCTTTGCACCAATGATTGCCGCCAGACCAATGCCACCCAGGCCAAAAATGGCAACCGTAGCGCCTTCTTCCACCTTGGCCGTATTGAGCACTGCACCGATACCGGTGGTGACGCCGCAACCCAGCAGACAAACCTTTTCCAGCGGCGCATCCTTGGGGATTTTGGCCAGCGAGATTTCCGGCAGTACGGTGTATTCGGAAAAGGTCGAGCAGCCCATGTAGTGGAAAATCGGCTGCCCCTGATACGAGAAGCGGCTGGTGCCGTCCGGCATCAAGCCCTTGCCTTGTGTGGCACGCACCGCCTGACAAAGATTGGTTTTGCCCGACAGACAGAACTTGCATTTGCCGCACTCCGCTGTGTACAGGGGAATCACATGATCGCCGACCGCGACTGAAGTCACTCCCTCGCCGATAGCCTCGACAATACCGCCCCCCTCGTGGCCGAGAATGGACGGGAAAATACCTTCCGGATCATCACCGGACAGCGTAAAGGCATCGGTATGGCAGACGCCGGAAGCCACTATGCGGACCAGCACCTCACCGGCCTTCGGGGCTTCGACATCAACCTCAACAATCTGCAACGGTTGATTGGCCGCAAAGGCGACGGCAGCGCGTGATTTGATCGACATGGCAGGGCTTTCATTTAAGTGACTATGGCGGCCAGTATAATTAGCACCCATCAGCGGATAAATGACCAATCAAGGATTGATTGTTGTCATACAGGGATAATAAGATTTCAAATCAGCACAAAGGAGCCGGCCAAAAATGAGTCGTTGGGAAGGGCTGGATGAATTCGTTGCGGTTGCCGAATGCGGCAGCTTTTCCCGGGCGGCCGAACGCCTGCGCTTATCCTCATCGCACGTCAGTCGGCAAGTCGCCTTGATCGAAGAACGACTGCAAGCGCGACTGCTCTATCGCACCACCCGCCGCGTCTCGCTGACTGAAGCCGGACAAACCTTCCTCGTCCGCTGTCAGCGCCTGATTGAGGAACGCGACGAAGCCTTTCTAACGATCAGCGATCTGCACAGCGCACCGACTGGCTTGCTGCGCATGACCGCGGCCATCGCCTATGGCGAGCGCTTCATCGTACCGATCGTCAATGATTTCATGGCGCAGTATGCCCAGCTAAAAGTTGAGATCGATCTCACCAACCGCACACTGGACATGGTTCATGAAGGCTTTGATCTGGCCATTCGCCTCGGCCGGCTCAGTGAATCGAGCCTGGTTGCCACACGCCTGGCGCCGCGTGCCATGCACCTGTGCGCGGCTCCAGCCTATCTCGAAAAGTATGGTCGGCCGCACACCCTGTCGGAATTGGGGCAGCACA
>ERZ724527.674-NODE-674-length-16717-cov-4.611631_pt1 | contig 16717 bp, 10 predicted proteins | sample MGYA00376060_ERZ724527 | MGnify/ENA primary metagenome ERZ724527 (study PRJEB28724, sample SAMN07190886) | activated sludge metagenome | isolation source: activated sludge of sewage treatment plant in Hong Hong | place: USA: Christiansburg, Virginia | collected...
ATTCAACGCATCCAGTTGTTCCTTGCTCAGGATCTTCGCGAGCGCCGCCTGCGTCTCCGAACGGATCGCGCAGAACGCGGCATCGTTCGCCGCACGCTGCGCCTCGGCGCCTTCGCGCAAGGCCTCGTGCTTGCTGCGCGCTGCCGCAAACGTCGCCAGCACTTGCTCGCGCAATTCCGGGCTCAGCCCGAGTTGGGCCACTGCCTCTTCCGGACGCGGCGGCTGTGCCCACGCCACGGTCGACATCGCCAACGCGACACCGAACATCAGGGAATTCATCAGTTTCATCGCAACGCTCCGCAGTCACCGAACCACTCGGTAGCACCCACATTGACCTGCGAAATGCCAGCCACGATGGAGAAAGTGTGGAGGTTGCGTGCGGATCGATACCGGTCAGCGATGCCGGGCGCGCATCGCACCGAACAGGTAGCCGCCGCCGACAAACAGGCAAAGCGCCGACGTGGCGACAAGGAACAGGCCAGCCTCCTCACACTTGCCACAAAGACCCGAAAGCACGTGCGGACGCCATGCCGCCAAGGGAACAAACAGCAAGCCGCGCGCGACGAGCCCGAGACCAATCAGCGCGAGCGCGCCCCGCAGCGCAGGCAGCTTGCGAATGACCCCGGCGCCAGAGCATGCATAGGCCGCACATGCGAACAGCATCAGGGCGATGACAACGCAGCTGATCGCAGGGCGCAGCGAATCGGTATCCGCCAAGGCGACCAAACCCGCCGGTGCACCGAGAAACGCGTACCAGTCCGGCCCGCCGAAGATTGCGGCAAGGTGGACAAGGCCACCGAACGCCAGGATCACGCCCGAGGTCAGCAAATAGTTGCGATGGAAATGTGGCAATTCTGATCTCTCGTAAATCGGCACCAGCGGCTTGGCGGAATTGCGGCAAGGCTGAAAACTATGTCGACCCTGAGGTCGCTCGAACGATAGGCCCCGCACCTGCGGATTCCATGATGTCCCGGCGAATGATCCCGCCACTTCGAGAACGGATAGACGACTGCGCCGATCCACCCGTGATGAAGCAGAACAGGATCAATCAGGTTGACGTAGGGGAGGAGTCCATAGACACATAGTTAGGCCCGCACGAGAGCCTTGGCGGCAGGACTAAGTAGGGGCCGCAGCACCCGATTGAGCTTTACTTGATGCAAGTGTTCCAAAACGCAGGTATCCACGGCATTCTCTCGATCACCACCCGCAGCTACCTCGCGACTGAAGAGATCGGCGACTTGTCGCCATTGATGCTGCGTCAGCGCCGAAGCCGAAAACAAGGGTAGGAAGGACATGTAAACCGAGTGAAGCGAACCGCTTCTAAACTCTACCTCCTCGTTGTCGGCCGCCCAAACGGCAACGAACTCTGGAAGGATTTTGCTGAGGTCGTCTACAAGCTGAGTTTGCGAAAGCGCAACCATGTGGGCCTAACGCCAGTTCTCCGACGAAATCGTCGGGATCTCGCGGGAGTTTGGTCGGCGGGGTTGGGGTGGGTCAAGAAAGTTCATCGGGAAATGCAGCGTTGCGGCGATGCATTGATCGGGCGGCGCTGGGGTGCTGTCGGTCGCATCAAACTTCGTAGCGATAGCCGACGCCATAGACCGAGTTCACCGGATCGAAGTCCGGGCGGGCTTCGGCGAGCTTGCGGCGGAGGTTCTTGATGTGCGAGTCGACGGTGCGGTCGGATACGACGCGATGATCGACGTAGATCGCGTCCAGCAGCTGCGCACGCGACAGCACGTGGCCGGGCTTGTCGTGCAGCTTGGCGAGCAGGCGGAATTCGACCGGGGTCAGGGCGAGGGCGTGGCCGTCGATGCGCGCTTCGAAGCGCTCGTGGTCGAGTTGCAACGGGTCGGCGTTGGCGGGCAGGGCGGACCACTGGCGCGTGCGCCGCAGCAGCGCGCGCACGCGGGCCACGACTTCGCGCGGCGAGTAGGGTTTGCACAGGTAATCGTCGGCGCCGAGTTCGAGGCCGAGCAGGCGGTCGATCTCGTCGACGCGCGCGGTCAGCATGATCACCGGCACCGTCGAAAACGCGCGCAGCTCGCGACAGATCGCGTAACCGTCCTTGTTCGGCAACATCAGGTCCAGCAGCACGATGGCCGGGTCGATCGCGCGAATCCGTTCGATCGCCGCGCCACCGTCGTGCACGGTGGTACAGACGTAGCCATCGCGTTGCAGATAGTCGGTGAGCAGGGCGGCGAGCTTGGGCTCGTCCTCGACGATCAGCACATGCATCGGCATCGGGTTCATGGCGCGTTGGCCGCCGGGAATTCGACGCGGATGGCAAGTCCGCCGAGCATGCTCGCGCTGGCGCCGATGCGACCGCGATGCGCTTCGACGATGCGTTCTGCGATGGCGAGCCCGAGGCCGGCACCACCGTGGCTGCGCGCGCGCGAGGTGTCGACCCGATACAGGCGCTCGAACAATTTCGGCAGCGCATCGGCCGGTACGCCGGGTGCGGAATCGGCGATCGTCAGCTGCCAGTCGCGACCACTGCGCTTGAGCGCGATCTCGACGCGGCCGGGTGCATCCGTGTAGCGCAAACTGTTGCCGAGCAGATTGTTCAGCAGCTGCATCAGGCGCTGGTCATCGCCGTCGATCCAGGCCGGATCGCTGCGCACATCCAGCGTCAGCGGCAGTCCGCCGCGTTCGTATTGCGGTCGCCAGGTCTCGGCGGCATCGCGCATCAACTCGGCCAGATCGACGACTTGCATGCGGTAGTTCAGCGCGCCGGTGTCGCTTTGTGCGAGCAGGTGCAGGTCTTCGACCAGGCGTGTCAGTCGTGTGACTTCGCCGGACAGCGAATCGATCGCGGCGCGGTCCAGCGGTCGCACACCATCCTCCAGCGCATGCAATTCGCCGCGCAGGATACCGATCGGCGTGCGCAGTTCGTGCGCGACATCGGCGATGTAGTCGCGCTGGCTGCTGCGCTGTCGTTCCAGGCTTTCGGCGAGGCGGTTGAAGTCGGCAGCCAGCGCGCCGAATTCGTCGCGGCGCGGGGCATCGATGCGGCTGTCGTAGCGACCGCTCGCCAGTTCATGGAAGCCCTGCGCGAAGTTCGACAGGGGACGCAGCGCGAGGCGCGCGAACAGATAGGCCGCGAGCAAGGCCAGCGGCAGCAGCAGCGCAGCGGTCCACAGTCCGCGCCGAGATTGCGAGCGCGCGAATTCCTGGTCGAGTTCGGCGGCCGGTGCGGTAATGGTCGCGAGGCGCAGTTCGCCAACGCTGGCACCGTCCACGATCAAGGGCCAGCGGGCGAGCTGCGCATCCGGCGGCACCTGCGGGGCACCGGCGACCCGTTCGCCCGAGGCATCGAACAACTGCAGTCGTCCGCCGAGTTCGACGCCACCACCGCGCGGTGGGCGCGGACGTTGCGGATCATCGCCGGGCGGTGACGGGCGCAACTCGGGGCGGTCGCCGCGACGTGGCGGAAAGGGCGCGTCGTCCTCGTTCATGCCCGGACGCAGCGCGCGCTGCGGCAGCGGCAGACCGCTGAGTTCGGCCCAGCGTCGCGGGTCGCTGCGCATCGACCACCACTGCGGGTCCTGGCGGTAGTAATCGATCAGGCGATCACGGATCTGCTCGACCCGCTGCGCTTCCAGCGTGTTGAGATAATCGACGAAACCGTTTCGGAACGCCTGTTGCTGGGCGAACAACACCGCGACGACGGCCACCGAGCCGACACCGGCGATCACCAGGAATAGTCGTTGCCATAGACGCATGCGCAGCGACGATAGCCGCGGCTCGCGATCACCGGAAGCGCGGTCCGGCCGAATCCGCAATTTCTCCGCAATCGGACCGGATCGTCGCAGCCCACTGTGTCGGTGGGTCACGAACGGCTATCGTGCGGACCTTCAGGACTGGGGAGTGGGCGATGCGGCATGCAAGCGGATGGATGCGGATGTTGCTCGTGGCCGCGGCGCTGACTGGGTGTGCCACCCGACCCGATCCGGTGCCCGATGCGCCGGTTGCGGTCGCGATGTCCGAGGGCGCGCGCTGGCAGGCGCAGGCGCAACGCGTCGAGATCATTCGCGACGACTACGGCGTGCCGCACATCTACGGCAAGACCGATGCCGATGCGGTCTTCGGCCTGCTTTATGCCCAGGCCGAAGACGACTTTCCGCGCATCGAGCGCAATTATCTGTGGGCGATGGGAAGGTTGGCGGAAGTGCAGGGCGAATCCGCGCTATACAGCGACTTGCGCGCCAATCTGTACATGACCCGAGCCGAAGCCGAAGCCGCCTACGCAGCGGCGCCGGAATGGTTGCGTGAACTCTGCCGCGCCTTCGCCGACGGCCTGAACTTCTACCTCGCCACGCATCCCGACGTGAAGCCGCAGCGGCTGACGCGCTTCGAGCCATGGATGCCGTTCTACTTCTTCGAGGGCTCGATCGGCGGCGACATCGAATCGGTCCCGCTCGACGGCATCGCGGCCTTCTACGGGCGCGGGCGTGCGAACGAAGCGGATGTGCCGATGGTGCAAGCGGCTGCGGTGACGCCGCCGATCGCGGCATCGGTCGCGATGCTGTCGACACCGGAATTCACCGAACCGTCGGGTTCGAACGGCTGGGCGATTTCCGGCAGTCGCACGCGCTCCGGCCACGCCATGCTGCTGATCAATCCGCATACGTCGTTCTTCTTCCGTGGCGAAGTCCATGTCGTCAGCGAGGAAGGATTGAACGTCTACGGCGCGGTGACCTGGGGACAATTCTTCGTCTACCAGGGGTTCAACGAGACCACCGGCTGGATGCACACGACGACCCGCGCCGATTTCATGGACGAGTACGTGCAGCAGGTCGTGCGCGACGGCGATGCGCTCAAGTACCGCTACGGTGACGTGTTGCGCACGCTCGAAACCTTCGACGTCACCCTGAATTACCGCGACGGCGACACGCTGCGCAGCCGCAGCTTTCCGGTGTATCGCACCCATCAGGGGCCGGTGACGCACGTGATCGACGGGCATTGGGCGACCACACGTATCAACTGGCATCCGGTCGATGCGCTGCGCCAGAGTTACCTGCGCATGAAGCAGCGCGACTACGTCGGGTTCCGCGACATGATGCAGATCCGCAACAACTCCTCGAACAACACCGTGTACGCGGACGCCTCCGGCAACATCGCCTACTTCCACGGCAATTTCATGCCGAAGCGCGATCCTGCGTTCGATTATTCGAAGCCCGTGGACGGCAGCGACCCGCGCACCGACTGGGCCGGCGTGCATGCGCTCGACGAGATGATCACGCTGCTCAATCCTGGCAACGGCTGGATCCAGAACTGCAACTCGACGCCGTTCACTGCCGCACTCGCGTTCAGCCCGAAGCGCGAGGACTATCCGGCCTACATGGCACCGGATGCGGAAACCTATCGCGCCATCCATGCCGTGCGCTTGCTGACGGATGCGAAGGACCTGACGCTCGATGGCCTGATCGATCTGGCCTACGACCCCGAATTGCCCGCGTTCGAAGTGCTGTTGCCGGGCCTGTTCACCGCGTATGACCACGATGCCAAGCGCTGGCCGCAGCTGGAACGGCCGATCGCCGTGCTGCGGCGCTGGGACCGCAAGGTTGCGCTCGATTCGGTGGCGATGACGCTGGCGCATTTCTACGGCGTCGCGATGCTGCAACAGCGGCTCTCGGCGGCGGGTTTCGTGACGATGGCCGAGGTCGAATGGGCCGGGCGCGAGAGCGCAGCTGCCGACCGATTGGCGGCATTCGCGGCCACCGTGTCGAAACTGCAGGCCGACTTCGGCACCTGGGCCGTGCCGTGGGGCGAGGTGAACCGCTACCAGCGCCTCGACGGGGCGATCGAGCAAACGCATGACGATGCCAAGCCCAGCCTGCCGGTGGCCATGGCCTCGGGCAGCTGGGGGGCGCTCGCCGCGTTCGGCGCCGTGCCGGGCGCCGGCACGAAGCGCATCTACGGCCAGAAGGGCAACAGTTTCGTCGCTGCGGTCGAATTCGGCCCGCGCGTGAAGGCGAAAAGCCTGCTCGCGGGCGGTCAAAGCGGTGATCCGGCATCAAGGCATTTCGCCGATCAGGCCGAACGTTATGCCGAGCGTCGGTTCAAGGAAGTCGCCTTCTATCGCGACGAGGTCGATCGCCGCGCACAGCGCCGTTATCACCCGGGCGACTGAATGCCGGACCGCCATTGCCCGGCATTTGCCTTGCTCTGTCTAGGGCTTCGCCGGACAATCGCCGGCATTCCCTGATCTCATCCTGTCCATGATCGATGCCCAGCGCTATCCGCGGCTGGCGCAAATCACCGTCCCCGGTGATCTGCGCCGCTTCCCCGAGTCCGACCTGCCGGCGATCGCCGAGGAGCTGCGCGGCTATCTGATCGATTCGGTGGCGCAGTCCGGCGGGCATTTCGCGGCCGGGCTCGGTGTGATCGAGCTGACCGTGGCCCTGCACTATCTCTACGACACGCCGAATGACCGCTTGGTCTGGGATGTCGGGCACCAGTGTTATCCGCACAAGATCCTGACCGGGCGGCGCGACCGCATCCATACGGTCAAGCAGAAGGACGGCGTCGCCCCGTTTCCGCGCCGCGAGGAAAGCGACTACGACACCTTCGGCGTCGGTCATTCCTCGACCTCGATTTCGGCCGCACTCGGCATGGCCGTGGCCTTGCAGCGCCAGAACGATCCGCGCCGCGTGGTCGCCGTGATCGGTGATGGCGCGATGACTGCGGGCATGGCTTACGAGGCGCTGAATCATGCCGGCGGACTGGTGCCGGAGCCGGACCTGCTGGTGGTGCTGAACGACAACCAGATGTCGATCAGCGAAAACGTCGGCGGCCTGACCAAGATGTATGCGCGCCTGCTCGCCGGACCGACCTATACCGCACTGCGCGAAGGCGGCAAGAAGCTGTTCCCGCGCTCGAGCCGGGTCGGGCGTTTCCTGAAACGCTGGGAAGAACACTGGAAGGGCATGGCCCTGCCTTCGACGCTGTTCGAGGAAATGGGCTTCCACTACGTCGGTCCGGTCGATGGCCACGACCTGCCGCAACTGGTGCGCACGCTGGCGACGATGAAGGAGCAGCGCGGGCCGCAGTTGCTGCACGTGATCACCAGGAAAGGCAAGGGTTACGAGCGCGCCGAGGGCGACCAGATCGAGTATCACGCGGTCGGTCCGTTCGATCCGAGTGTCGGCGTCGTCAAGAAGCCGGGGCCGGCGAAACCCACGTACACGCAGGTGTTCGGCGACTGGTTGTGCGACATGGCCGCAACCGACGGCAAGCTCGCCGGGATCACCCCGGCGATGCGCGAAGGTTCCGGCCTGGTGCGTTTTTCGCAGGAATTTCCGCAGCAGTATTTCGATGTCGCGATCGCCGAGCAGCACGCCGTCACGCTCGCCGCCGGCATGGCCTGCGAGGGCCTGAAGCCGGTGGTCGCGATCTATTCGACCTTTCTGCAGCGCGGCTACGACCAGTTGATCCATGACGTGGCGCTGCAGAATCTCGACGTGCTGTTCGCGATCGATCGCGGTGGCGTCGTTGGTCCGGATGGTGCCACCCATGCCGGCAGTTTCGACCTGAGTTTCCTGCGCTGCATTCCGAACATGCTGGTGATGGCGCCGGCCGACGAAGCCGAATGCCGACGCATGCTCACCACCGGCTATCGCCATCCCGGTCCGGCGGCGGTGCGTTATCCGCGCGGCAGTGGTCCCGGGGTCGCGGTCTCGGCCGAACTCGACGGGTTGCCGATCGGCGAAGCGGAGGTCCGCCGACGCGGGCGCGGGCTGGCGATCCTGGCCTTCGGCGCGATGGTGACGCCGGCCCAGCAGGTCGGCCAGGAACTCGATGCGACCGTGGTCAACATGCGCTACATCAAGCCGCTCGACGAAAAACTCGTGCTCGAATTGGCACGCACGCATGCCGGCATCGTCACCGTCGAAGACAACGCGATCATGGGCGGCGCCGGCAGCGCGGTCGCCGAACTGCTCTCGGCCCACGGCCTCAATACCCCCATCTTGCACCTCGGCCTGCCCGACACCTTCATCGAACACATGTCGCGGGAACAGCTGCTCCACCAGGTCGGCCTCGACGCCGCCGGCCTCAAGGCCAGCATCCTCAAACGCTGGCCGCAACAGCCCGTGCCGGTGCGCAGTGCTGCGGGCTAGAAGCCGCCAGCGCTTTTAACACGAGTCCAATGCCAGGCGGTTCAGGCCAAGTCTGGCGCTGAATCACTTGAACCCAGCCGCCGTCACGACTATCGGGGCGGTTCCATGAGTCTTCGGTGTGAGGACGCGTTCGACTAGACCGAGCGCCATGAGTGCATTGAGCGCTCGGACAATTGCCCTAAACAAGTCATTTGTAACAGATTGCGGCATGAAATATGGTGCGCGCCGCTGTGACTCATGCATTGGGGTGTCGGTCGCAGAATTCGCTTTAAAAAATGGGCTGGAGCCCTTCGGAGTATTCATGTTGTCTCGAATTGTCAGCCGTTCGGCTCTTTGTATCGCACTGCTTTTTTTGGAGCCCTGGACGGTAGTTCTTGCCCAGACGACTACGACGACCCAGAACGAATCGCACAAGCTAATTCGCGCGAATGACACCGTCGGAAGTTTAGGCGTTGATCTTTTCGGAGACGAGGTGAATCTCTACTCAGGTGCGCTCAGCTTTGCTGCTGTCGATGTCGATCTTCCGGGCAATGACGACCTCCCGATGCGCATCGCGCGCAAGTTTTCGGTGGAGTCGTTTGGCGGAGCGCGCAGTTCAGCGCTCTACCTCGCAGGCGCATTCGGCGACTGGGAGCTGGACTTGCCTATGATTCACGGCACTTTCTCGGAATTGGATGGGTTCAAAGTGGCCGGCCCAAGTTCACTCGGTCGCGAACGATGCACGGGCTTTGATGAACCACCGCCTGCCGCTGGCAGCCCGGATGGATTCTTTTCATCACATGAGTTTTGGCATGGCACGTCGCTCTATGTGCCCGGAATAGGAGATCAGGAAATTCTCCACCGATCGTCCGTAAACATGTTGGCACCTGGCGGAGATGTAGCTGCTTATCCTCTGGTGACACGAGATCATTGGCAGATCGCGTGCACAGTAGTTTTGCAAAATGGCGGTGAATCAGGAACTGGCCGCGATGAAGGTTATTCGGTGCTTTCGCCATCCGGGATTCGATATCGATTTGACTGGCTTACATACCGGTTGGTACAAGGTATTACCAAACCCAAACCTGATTCGACGAGTTCCGCAATCCTTGCTCCAGTTGGGTCGGTGCTTGCGCGCAAAGAAGCGCGCTTGTATCCGACACTGATCACGGATCGATTCGGCAATAGCGTGAATCTCAACTGGGTCGGAACGCAGCTGCGGTCGATGACCGCCAGTGATGGGCGCGTAATTACTTTGACCTATGTAAACGGTACAAATCGTATCGCAACTGTAAGTGACGGCGGGCGTTTGTGGCGGTATGCCTACGATGCAAATAACAATCTCGACAGTGTTACGCGTCCGGGCGGCACGGCATGGTTGTATGACTTGACGCCGCTATTTCACGCGAGGGTCGAATATTTCAGCCCGGGTTTTTGCAATTCTGGGACAATGGCCAATACCAGTTTTACAGGCACGATTACGCATCCATCAGGCGCTGTCGGCACATTCACGGTGGCACCTACGCGCCATGGCCGCAGCTATGTGCCCTACAACTGCATAACAACCGGCCCAAATTTTGGGCATCTGACTCAGCCAGGCACATTCGACACGCTTGCGTTAACCAATAAGCAAATTGCCGGTCCTGGCCTAGGATCAATTGGTTGGGAATATACATACAGCGTAGCCGAACCTTGCTATGTGTCCGGATTCGGAGGGCAAACGCCACCCAATCCCTGTCCCTCCACGCTCGAGTCGAAGCCGAAGTCGGTGAGCGTGAGATTATCCGAAGTGCCGTTGTCAGGTTCTCCACGCGACACAGTGAGCCTATACACCTTTGGAACGCGGTTCGAAATCGACGAGGGCAAATTGCAGAAGCTCCAGGTCGGCGATGGGGTTGTCTGGGATCGGATTGATGAATTCACTTATGCCTCATCTGCCGGCAAGGCATTTCCGAATCCTGTTGGCTACTCGGACAATATTCGCGGCGATGCCGATTTTTCGCAGCGAATTGCGCCCCAAGCCATGAAGCGCAGCACGTTCAACGGTGTTCTCAACGGTGTCTCGTTCACTTGGACGGCATCGAACTGGGACATCTACGGCAATCCGACAGAGACGAGCCGCAGCAGTGGCGCGAAGACGAAGATCGAGACGACTACCTATGCATCGAATACGGCAGCGTGGGTATTAGGGCTGATCGATCAGGTGAAGGACATCAACACAAATGTCGTCGAACTCGACATCGACTACAACAGCAGTGCGCTGCCGATCACGCGCAAGGTGTTTAGCCGCCTCGACCAGACGATGACATATTGCTCGCTCCCGCTCGTGTCGGGTTGCAATGCGGCAGGGCTGCTGCGCACCATCAAGGATGGTGGCAACAAGACGACGACATTCGGCAACCACAAGAGTGGCATCCCGCAGAGCGTGTCGTTTGCGGACATGCATTCGATCTCCGGCGTGGTCAACGACTACGGCTGGGTCACCGCATACACCGATGAACTCGGATACACCACAAACTATCAGTACGACGATCTGGGCCATTTGAAGAAAATCATCCATCCGACCAGCGACAGTACGGCGTGGATCGCCACCGACATCACGTTCGCGCCGGTGTTGAACACGACGGAGTTCGGGGTGGGGCCGGGGCATTGGAAGCAGTCGATCACGACCGGTCGCTTCCGCAAGGACATCGTGTTCGACGCGCTCTGGCGACCCGTGGTCACCAGCGAATGGGATACGAATGCACCCGCGGAAACGCGACAGGTCGCGCGTCAGTTCGACGCTGACGGTCGAGAGGTGTTCGCCTCATACCCGACGACCGGCTTGGGTGCATTCAACGCTGGATCGCTCGCCGGAGTCACCAAGCAGTTTGACGCGCTGGGACGGTTGGAGCGGACGATCGCGAGTTCGGAGTTCGGTCCCCAGACCACGTTGATCACTTACGACCGGTTGACCAACAGCAGGACGATCACGAACCCGAATCAGCAGTCCACGACGATCCAGTATCTGCAGTACGACAGTCCGTCGGAAGATCATCCGATCGCGATTTCGGCGCCAGAGGGCGTCAACATCACCATCGATCGCGATGTCTGGGGCAAGCCGAAGTTCATCACCCGATCCAAGACGGGCGGAGAAACGGCGACGCGATCGTTCTACTACGACACCAATCAGCGGCTCTGCAAAACCGTGGAACCTGAGCGTGGCGCCGAAGTCTTCCATTACGACAGCGCGAATCGCATCGACTGGAACGCTGCGGGATATGACGTCTCGACGGCGGCGGGCTGTGGAGACGTTTCGCCCGCGTTGCGCATACTGCGCACATATGACAATCGTGATCGTCTGACAGGTGTGAACTACCCGGGAACGGCGACCTACGACGAGACGCGCACCTACTACCTCGACGGGGCATTGCAGACCGCCGTGCTCGGTGCGGGGCAGGCGAACGAAGTCAAGTGGGAATACCAGTACAACAAGCGCCGCTTGCAGACGGAAGCGCGCATCTACATCGGTGGCGAATCGTCGGCGATGAACTGGACCTACAACGGTCTGGCACAGGTGTCGAGCGTGCGTCAGCTCAACGGCTTCAGGCTGGACTATTCGCCGAACGCCTGGGGTCAGCCGACGCAGGTTTATTCGCCGACGCGTGTGCTGACCTATGCCAACGGCATCAGCTACTACCCGAATGGTGCGCTGAAGCAGTTCAACTATGGCAACGGCGCCGTGCATCAGATGACGCCGAATACGCGACAGATGCCGTCGCGCAGTTGGGATGTGAAGGGTGGCACGACCATCGTCGACAACAGCTACACCTACGATGGCAACGGCAATCCGAAGTCGATCGACGACGCGCTGAACTTCGACGACAAATGGCTGGAGTACGACGGACTGGATCGACTACGCGTGGTACGCGAGTCGGAACTCGGACCCGTGAAGGCGTCGATGAGTTACGACGCACTCGACAATCTGACCCGTTACCAGGTTGGCAGTCGCGATTGGACTTACGTTTTGAACACCGCCACCCAACGCGTGACATCGGTGAAGGACACGGCGACGAATGTGGTGCAGGTGTCGTATCAGTATGACGACTCAGGCAACGTCAATCGCCGCACGCAGGGCACGTTTGATCGTCGTTATAGCATCGATATCGCGAACCGGCTGACGGCGGTTCGCACCGGCGCCAACAGTCTGATCGTGGGTTACGTGTACGACGCGCAAGGCCGTCGCACGCGCACCGACACGCCGTCGACCTCGGGCAACACCGACCTGCGCTTCCAGATCTACACGCCGTCGGGCGAGTTCCAGTGGGAAAACGACATCAAGTGGAACTCGACGGGGACGGGTGGTTCGTCGAAGCAGGTGAACTACGTCTCGCTTGGCGGCACGCTGATCGCGAAGCAGTTCGGCAATTCGACGTACACGACCGACACGGGCGCGCGCATGGCCGCGGGCACGCTGGGCTTCAATCCGTTCGCGAACCCGTACGAAGGCGCGACGCCGGGCCAGGCCGACGGTGATCACGGCAATGCCGGCGGCAACGGCAATGGCAACGCGGGTGGCAATGGCAACGGCAATGCCGGCGGAAACGGCAACGGCAACGCTGGCGGCAACGGCAATGGCAACGGTACCGGCGGCAACGCCGATCCGAATGCCGTCGCCACCGCCGCTGTGGTCAGTCCGGAAACCTACAGCGTCGAATACGTGCACACCGACGCGCTCGGCAGTCCGGTGGCCTACACCAGCAGCACCGGCAGCGTGCTCGCGGGCCGTCGCACCCAGTACGAACCCTACGGCACCCCGACGACCACGCCGCGCAACGGCGAACCGAGCTACACCGGCCACCAGTACGACCAGACCACCGGCCTGATCTACGCCCAGGCCCGCTTCTACGACCCCGCCCTCGGCCGCTTTCTCAGTCCTGACCCGATTGCGGTGGACACCACCTCCGCCTTCAACTTCAACCGCTACGCGTACGCCAACAACTCGCCTTATCGGTTTACTGATCCTGATGGCCGAAATGCATTTGCTGCACTTGAGCTCACCCTTGGTGCGGTTGCAGTCGATGCCGCGACGCCTGATCCAACGGATGTTGCTGCCCCGGCAAAAGGCTTGTCGTACTCCGCGGCAATTGTGGGCACGGCAATCGGCGGATCCCTCGTTTGGGCATACAACAACGCTTTGAACGAGTCGACGAAACCGGAGAGGCAGCCTGCAGCAGCCCCGGATCTTCCGACCGGATTGGTCGGTGAAAATCCGCGACAAACCGGAAAGAACGGTGGCAAGGCGATTGGCACAAGCTTGCCCGCAGACAAGCTCCCAGAGACTGTGAAGGAATTGACGGGCGGAACTCTTGGTCCGCCGGACAAGAACGGACGTCGCGTCTCGCCGAATGGGGTGGCGGTTCGACCAAATGGCAAAGATGGGCCGAGAATCGATATTCCTGAGAACGGAACCAAGCCGCCTGAAATCATTCATTTTCCACCGGGAACACCTGTTCCCGATCCATTGTGAGCACTCCATGAAAAGGAAGATGTTCTGTCCAGAGTTGCAATCGTTGCTCGGCATGACTGAATTCTCAGGTGGCGAGCTCTTGATGGATCCGTCAAATGAGCCGCCCTTGGGCGTCCTGCATCTTCGGTCGGTGCACGGCAAAGTCGCGACCGCGTCATGGGATTTCGCCGACGTGGAATTTCGCTTCGAGGTCTATTTCGTCAGAGTGGAATCTGCGGAGAATCTCGATGTCAGTGCGCTCAATTCGCTCTCAAAAGTTCCCGTGCTTGGGATCTTGGAGTATCTCTTCCGGGCAGAATGGTTGCGTCCAGCGGCGCCGGGCGAAGTTCCGGAGCATTTTGAGCAAGTTATTGAAGGCCGTGGAAGTCTCGCCAACGTCCCGGCCTCTGCTACCGCAGTGGGCATTGCATTTGCCGGCGTTGTATTTCGATCTGAAGCAAGCGACGAATGCGTGGGTTTGTGCATCGACGACGTCAACAACTACAGCCTCAGGATAGTCAACGGCGTGCAAGTTGATGACGAATTGCTGGCGGGGTTCGATCGAGTGCCGTTGTCCGAGTTGAAGGCTTGGCTGGAGAAGTGGAGCTATCACGGGCCATCTGACGATCGAGCGCAGGCTTCATGAGCATGGCTACCGCCAGCCTCGCGCTGGCGGTTTGCTTATGGGCGGTCGCGAAGATCAGCGCGCGGATTGCGCGATGAGGGAATCGATGACCTGCATGGCGGACCGATCCCATGATTTGGGCGCTGCGTGCGCGACAATGACGTATGCGTCCGGTGAACCCACGTTCCGCTGAAGCGGCGGCCGTGCTTACGCCGAGGTCGGCTGCCAGGTATGCGGCAGCAATTCGCCGAGCTTGCTGTTGAGCTGCGTGGGCAAGCGCGTGAGCACGTCGCGCAGGTAGGCGTGCGGATCGTGGCCGCAGGCGCGGGCGGTTTGGATCAGGCTCATGATGTTGGGTAAGCGTCCGGTGAACCCACCTTCCACCGCCTGACCTCGCCGCGCACGCTCGCGCATTTCGTAAGCGTCCGGTGAACCCACCTTCCATCGCCTGACCTCGCCGCGCACGCTCGCGCATTTCTGCGAGGAGAAGGCGATGTCGAAGGAGAAGCAGTGGGCGAAGCGGATGCGGGCGTTCGAGCGCAGCGGGCTGAGCCGGCGGGCGTGGTGTGCACGTGAGAAGGTGCCGCTGTCGACGCTGGACTACTGGCGCATGCGACTGCGGCGGCGTGACGCGGGATCGGCCCTGGTGCCGGTGGTGGTCGATGCGGCGCCGAGGGCAGAACGTATCGAGATCGCGCTGGGCGATGTGCAACTGCGGCTGCCGACGACGGTTGATGCCGAGTGGCTGTGCCGCCTGCTGCGCGGACTGCGCTGATGCTGCGGCCGACCGGCCTGTGGCTGGCACTGAAGCCGATCGACCTGCGCTGCGGGATGGATCGGTTGCTCGTGCTGGTGCAGACGCAGTTCGGTCGCGACGGCTTTGATGGCGGGGCGTACCTGTTCCGCAATCGATCCGGTTCGCGCCTGAAGATCGTGTGCGCGGATGCCCAGGGCGTGTGGCTGTGCACGCGCCGATTGCACCGCGGTCAGTTCACCTGGCCGCGTGCCGGTGAAGCGATGTTCGCGATCAGCGCCGCGCAGTTCGATTGGCTGGTCGCAGGCGTAGATTGGCAGCGTTTGTCGGCGCGCATCGAGGACGTACCGCGGCTGCTGTGATGCCGCGGAAAAGCCCGTGTTTTGCCGGCTTACGGCCATCGCGCGCACGCGCGCGCGAGATAAATTGCGGCGATGAATGCAGCCGCTCTGGACCCCACCGATATCGATGCATTGCGTGCGGCACTGGCCGCGCGTGATGCCGAGATCGCGAAGCGCGACCTGCGGATCGAGCAGCTCGAACACCTCCTTCGCCTTCTGAAACGTCAACAGTATTCGGCCAGCGCCGAGAAGTTCGATCCGACGCAGCAAGCCTTGTTCGATGCGGCTGCGGATGAAGAGATCGCGTCCGCGCAGTGCGAGATCGACACCCTGACGCCGCCACGCGAACGTGCGCAGCCGAAGCGCCAGCCGTTGCCGGAATCGTTGCCGCGCGTCGAGGAACGCATCGATCCCGTCTCGTGCACCTGCAGCGCCTGCGGCGGCGAACTGCATCAGATTGGCGAAGAGGTCAGCGAGAAGCTGGACATCAAGCCGGTCGAGTTCTTCGTGCGCCGGGTCATCCGCCCGAAGCTGGCCTGCCGCGGCTGCGAAACGATCCATACACCACCGACACTGCCCGCGATCATCGAACGCGGCATGGCAGCGCCCGGCTTGCTCGCGCATGTGTTGATCAGCAAGTACGCCGATCACCTGCCGCTGACCCGCCAGCGCGAGATGCTGGGCCGCAGCGGTGTCGACCTGCCGGTCTCGACCTTGTCAGAATGGGTCGGCGCCTGCGGCTTCGCACTGCAGCCGCTGGTCGATGCACTGCGCAGTGAATTGCATCGGTGCAGCGTGCTGCATGCCGATGAGACGCCGGTGCAGATGCTGGCACCGGGCAAGGGCAAGACCCAGAACGCGTATTTGTTCGCGTATCGCCGAGGCGAGATCGCCGAACCGCCGATCATCGTCTACGACTTTGCGGAGAGCCGCAGCGGGGCCAATGCACGCCGATTCCTTGCCGACTACGGCGGCGCGCTCGTGGTCGACGACTACGCAGGCTACAAGCACCTGTTCCAGTCGACGCCGATGCGCGAGATCGGCTGCTGGGCGCATGCGCGCAGAAAGTTCTTCGAACTGCATGAAGCGAACAAGAGCACGCTCGCTGCCGAAGCGCTGACGCGCATCGGCGCCATCTACGCAGTCGAGCGCGACACCGATGGCATGGATGCCGAGCAACGCTTCGCTCATCGCCAGGCATACGCGCAACCAAAGGTCGAGGCCTTGATCGCCTGGCTCGAATCCCTGCGCCCAAGCATCAACGGTGGATCAGCCACTGCGAAGGCCGTCGACTATTTGCTGCGCAGGAAGGCCGCGTTCACGGCCTACCTCGACGACGGCCGCTTCCCGATCGATAACAATCCGGTCGAGAACGCCATCCGACCGGTCGCGCTCGGCCGCAAGAACTGG
>ERZ724527.676-NODE-676-length-16701-cov-3.718431_pt1 | contig 16701 bp, 16 predicted proteins | sample MGYA00376060_ERZ724527 | MGnify/ENA primary metagenome ERZ724527 (study PRJEB28724, sample SAMN07190886) | activated sludge metagenome | isolation source: activated sludge of sewage treatment plant in Hong Hong | place: USA: Christiansburg, Virginia | collected...
GCGTAAATTCGGCCATGACGGACCTCAATGCTGATCAGGGTGCTGGCCGGCGAGATTGCGCGCCCAGCCACCGGTGAAGACGAAACGGGGGAAAGTGACGAACTGCTCGGTGAAGATGCGGCCGATCACGTCGAGCGGACCATCGAACGGAATCGGCGCCTCGGCTTCACGCCTGTGGACGATTCCCTGCAGGAGAAACGCAACCGCCGAGACGCCGAGCATCACGGCGGCCTGCACGAACAGCCCGAGCGAGAGCAGACGCAGCGACGACAGCACGCCGGCGATGAAGGCCGGCACCGTGAGGAAATGCACGACGAGACTCAAACGATCGCGGTGGTTGCGCTCGTAGGTCGCCCATTGCCATGCGATGAGTCCGCCGGGACGAGACATCGCGACCTCAGTACTTGCGTTCTTTCGGCGGGATCGGATCGACGCCGCCGAGCGTGTTCATGTGCACCGGTCGATAGTCGAACGAGCAATCACCGCGTTCGCTGACGTTGACGAGCGTGTGCTTCATCCAGTTCACGTCGTCGCGGGTCGCGAAATCTTCGCGGGCATGCGCACCTCGACTTTCGGTGCGGTGTTCGGCCGAGTAGATCGTCGCGACCGCCTGGCCCAGCAAATTCTGCAGTTCCAGCGTCTCGACCAGATCCGAGTTCCAGACCATCGAACGATCCGAAACCTTGACGTCAGCGAACGAGGCGAACACCTCACTCATCCTGGTGCAGCCGTTCTTCAGCGATTCACCGGTGCGGAACACCGCGGCATCGCGCTGCATGGTGCGCTGCATGGCCATGCGGATATCGGCGGTGCTGGTGCCGCCGTTCGCATGGCGCAGGCGATCAAAGTTCGACAACGATGCGTCGAGCGAGTCGCCCGGCAATTCCTTGTGGGTGGCTCCGGCGGTCACGACGTCGCCGCAGCGATTCGCGACGGCACGGCCGAACACGACCAGGTCGAGCAGCGAATTCGAACCGAGGCGGTTCGCGCCATGCACCGACACGCAAGCGGCTTCGCCGATCGCGAACAGGCCAGGCACGACTGCGTCCGGGTTGCCGCCCTGCTTGGTCACGACTTCGCCGTGATAGTTGGTCGGGATGCCGCCCATGTTGTAGTGCACGGTCGGGATGACCGGGATCGGTTCCTTGGTCACGTCGACACCGGCAAAGATGCGCGCCGATTCGGCGATGCCGGGCAGCTTCTCGTGGATGGTCGCGGCGCCGAGATGTTCGAGGTGCAGGTGGATGTGGTCACTCTCGGCACCGACGCCGCGACCCTCGCGGATTTCCATGGTCATGCAGCGACTGACCATGTCGCGTGGCGCCAGGTCTTTCACGCTCGGCGCGTAACGCTCCATGAAGCGCTCACCCTTCGAATTGGTCAGGTACCCGCCTTCGCCACGCACGCCTTCGGTGATCAGGCAGCCGGCGCCGTAGATGCCGGTCGGATGGAACTGCACGAACTCCATGTCCTGCAGCGGCAAGCCGGCGCGCAGCACCATGCCGCCGCCGTCGCCGGTGCAGGTGTGCGCCGACGTCGCCGAGAAATAGGCGCGGCCATAGCCGCCGGTCGCGAGAATCACGGCATGGGCACGGAACACGTGCAACGTGCCCTCGGCCAGATCCCAGGCGATCACGCCACGGCAGACGCCGTTGTCCATGATCAGATCCAGCGCGAAATACTCGATGTAGAAGCGCGCATCGTGCTTCAGCGACTGCTGGTAGAGCGTGTGCAGGATGGCATGGCCGGTGCGGTCGGCTGCGGCACAGGTGCGCTGCGCCGGCGGGCCTTCGCCGAATTTCGTGGTCATGCCGCCGAACGGGCGCTGATAGATCTTGCCGTCCTCGGTGCGCGAGAACGGTACGCCATAGTGTTCGAGTTCGATCACCGCCGGAATCGCTTCGCGGCACATGTATTCGATCGCGTCCTGGTCACCGAGCCAGTCGGAGCCCTTCACGGTGTCGAAGAAGTGCCAGCGCCAGTCGTCCGCGCCCATGTTCGCGAGCGCCGCCGACATGCCGCCCTGCGCGGCCACGGTATGCGAGCGCGTCGGGAATACCTTGGTGATGCAGGCCGTGCTAAGACCTTTGGCGGCGAGCCCCATCGTCGCGCGCAAGCCGGCGCCGCCGGCCCCGACGACAACGGCGTCGTACTTGTGATGAACGATCTTGTAGGCGTCCTTCGCCATGTCAGCCTCCAACGGCGATGCGCACGACCGCGAGGGAGGTCGCGAGTGCGGCAAGGAATGCGATCAACCGGACCATGGTCAGCAACGTGACTTCGACCCAGCGGGTATGGATGTAGTCCTCGATCACCACTTGAACCCCGAGCAGCGCGTGATAAAGCGCCGCCAGAACAAGCGCGAGCAAGAGGAATGCGTTCAGGGGCTGTGCCAGCCAGACCCGTGCGTCGGCGTAATCGGCAGCCAGCAGCGGCAACGCACAGAGCATGAACCAGATCGACAGCGGCGCCAGCAACACGGCGGTGACCCGTTGCATCCACCAATGCGAGGTGCCGTCTTTCGCGGAACCCAGGCCGCGCGCTTGACCCAGTGGAGTACGCAGGCTCATCGCCCACCCCCGAGCAAGGACAGCACGCCCGCCGTGGCGATTACCGCGAATGCGACCACGGCATAGCCACTGGCGTAGGCCGACTTGAGGTCGAACCCCTTGCCTGCGTCCCAGAACAGATGGCGGATGCCATTGCCGAGGTGGTAACAGAGCGCGAACACCGACGTGGCGGCAACGACCTTGCCAACGACGCCATGCGTGAAGGCGGAATACAGCGCGTGGTCGTCCGGGCCGCTGGCCAGCGCCAGCGTCCACCCTATCAGTACGATGACGCCGAGGCACAGGAACAAGCCGGTGAGGCGGTGCAGGATCGACAGCACGCTGGTCAATTGCGGTCGGTAATATGGCCCGATCATGTAGGGCGACAACGGCCGTTGCACGCGCATCGGTAACTCCTGTTCGGAATGAAGGTGGCCTAGAAGTCGATGCAGCGCCCGTCCTTTTCCCAATCGCCGTAACGCGTCGGTTCGGGGCCTTTGCGGCCACCGATTTCAACCGGCGAAATCGGCTGCGGCGGCGCGTTGGGCGCGGCCGGGTGGACGGGGATGGGTTTGGAGATGGTCTGTTCGTTCATGGCGAAGCCTCAGGAGTTTATTGCCCCGGGGGCGTCAGGGACAAGGTTCGCGAGAGCTTCGTCCACTACGCGTCCACGCGATGTGCAGGCACAATGACGAGATGGAACGCAAAGATTTGTTCGATGTCTTGCAGGTCCGGGGCATTGACGCCCTGCCCTTTTTGCACAGTCAATGTGCTGCCGACCTGATGCCGCAGGCGGATGGCCAGCTGCGCTGGAGCGCGCTGCTGAGCCCGCAGGGGCGCGTCCAGTTCGTGGTCGCGGTGATTCGTGAAAGCAGCGACGCCTGGTGGCTGCTCGTGCCCTTCGAACGTGGCAACGCGCTGGTCGCAACCCTGCGACGCTTCGTGTTTCGACGCAAGGTCGCGATCGAGATCAATGTCGACAAGGCCGTTTTGGCGACCGAAACCGGCCTGGACACAGGCATCGATGGCATCCGACTTGCCCTGGTCGATCGCGGATCGGCACCTGCGGCCCTCACTCCGGACGCCCTCGATCGTTTCATCAGCGCCGGGTTATCCCTGATCGATGAGGTCGCGGCTGACCGCCACCTGGCCCACTCGCTGCGGCTGGAACGGTTTGACGCGTACAGCGTGAAGAAGGGCTGCTATCCGGGGCAGGAAATCGTCGCCCGTACGCATTTCCTCGGCCGCAACAAGCGGGTATTGGTTCGACTGGCGGCTGATCCGGTGGTCGTTTGGCACAGTGGCGACAAGGTGTACGTCGACGGCACGGAGATCGGTGAGATCGCCTGCGCGGGTCTGGTCGGGGCACTGGCGGTGTTGACGCAGCCTGTCGAGCCTGGCCACAGCCTCCAGCTCGGCACGGATAGGCTGGTCGTCATGGTCGCGGACGTGATCGCGGGCGCAAGCTAGAAAGAGATACAAAGCGTTGCTTTAGTGCGTTGGCAGTATTGGGAATTGGTGCTATAGCAGCAGCAACAGGAGGGAGGCTCCATGAATCGAGTGTTGCGCAAGGGCATGCAGGTGGCGCTGGCGGCGCTGTTCGGGATCTCGGCAACTCAAGGCGCCAGCGCTGCGGAATACAAGCTGCTGGTCGAGCCGAGTTACAACGTGCAGCGTGCAGTCGAGGTCTATCAGCCGCTGGCCGCATATCTGAGCAAGGCCACGGGCCACAAGATCACGCTGGTCACGTCCCGCAACTACCACTTCTTCTGGCGCGACGTCCGCCAGAATGCGCCGATCGACTTCATGTTCGCCGAAGCGCACTTCACCGACTTCCGCGCCAAGCGGTTCCAGTTCGAGCCGATTGCGCGCACCGTCGAGAACACCAGCTACACCCTGCTCGGCAGTGACCAGTTGACCAACACCACGCTGAACGGGCTGATCGGCAAGGGCATCGTGACCATGCCTTCGCCGAGCATGGGTTTCGCGATGCTGCTGCAGCTGTTTCCGGATCCGGTGCGCCAGCCTAATCTGATGTCGACCGCGCAGAGTTGGCGTGATGGCGTCGAGATCGTGTTTGCCGGTGAGGCCGATGCCGCGATCGTTCCGACCTGGCTCAAGGACCAGTACCCGAACCTGATTCCGATCGCGACCTCGACCGAGTTCCCCGGTGCGGCGATCTCGGCCGCGCCCACCGTGCCGCCGGAAGCCAAGCAGGCCGTGAAAGACGCCTTGCTCAAGCTGCACGAAGACCAGGGCGCCTATGAAGTCCTGTCGGAACTGGGCGTGACGCAATTCATCGAAGCCACCGGCGCTGACTACGACGGCGACGAGAAGGTCCTCGAAGGGTTCTTCGGTTACAAGTGATCGGCGACGCGATGCCCTCATGGAAGGCGCCGAAAGGCGCCTTCTTCGTTTGAGCCGGTCAACTTGCGACGGCCTGCAAACCAAAACGCGAATGGCCGGACTGCTCCAGATAGTCGAGCCACTTCGCAAAGAATGCGTTCATCTGCAATCGATGCCGAAACACCGTGGCCGCCGGCGCGCTGCGTCCGAGCACGTCTTCCAGACGCGCGCCGAAATAGCAGGCAGTCACTTCCGCAAGACGTGCATCGCTGAACAGTCGCACGTGCGCCGACGGGTCAGGCTGCCCGGTCAACTCGTCGACCAATTCATAGCTGATGCGCAACTCGGTGGTGAACGGCGCGCGTTCCAGAATGTCGACGACCACCGGCAATCCTGCCGTGCCGGCCGAGCGATACCGCCCCAGCGCCAGTGCCCGCGGACCGAACATGCGCGTGAGTTGCCAGTAATTGGCGCCATACAAGCCCATCAAATAGCCGAAGCGGCTGGGGCGTTGAAGGACGGGGTGCAATGCGCTCGGAGTCATGCAGTCGATGTTAGCGATTCGCATCGTTCCGACCAGCCTGCACAGATGCGCAGATGCGGCGTATAGTGGTTACCCGCGTCAGAACAGGTGCCGCTCGATACCGAGCGCCGACAGCACCTTGCTCGCGATCTCCTCGATCGAGGTGTGCGTGGTGCTCAGCACCGGCAGCCGCTCCCGGCGGAACATCTTCTCGGCTTCGGTGACTTCGCGCCGACATTGCTCCAGCGTCGCGTAACGACTCCCCGGTTTGCGTGCTTCGCGCACCTGCTGCAGGCGCAGCGGGTCGATCGTGAGCGCGAACAGCTTGTGTCGGTGCATCGTCAGGCGACGCGGCAAGTCACCGGTCTCGAGATCATCCGGTGTCAGCGGGAAATTGGCGGCCCTGATGCCGAAATGCAGCGCCATGAACAAGCAGGTCGGTGTCTTGCCCGAGCGCGACACGCCGACCAGGATGACGTCGGCGTCGTTGTAGTTGAAGTCGATGCCGTCATCATGCGTCAGCGCATAGTTGGTCGCATTGATGCGCGCCTCGTACTGTGCGAAATCGACCAGCCCATGGGCCTTGCCGACCCGTGGCTGGCGCTTGGTGCCGAGCTCCTGCTCCAGCGGCGCGATGAAGGGTGCGAACACATCCATCATCAATGCACCGCTGTCGGAAAGGATGCGCGTGAGGTCGGGGTCGACCACCGTGTTCACGACCACCGGTCGCAGGCCCGACTCGAGTCCCGCCAGACGCACGCGCTCGGCGGCCTCCAGCGCCTTGTCGACCGAATCGACAAAAGGGATGCGCATCGTCTCGAATTCGACACTTTCGAACTGCGTGAGCACCGAATGCCCGATGGTTTCCGCCGTGATGCCGGTGCCATCGGAGATGTAGAAGATCCTGCGCGCCATCGAATTGCCCCATCTGCGAGACGCCGAGGATACGCAATGCAGGGCGGCGTCGTGCATGCAAGCTTGCCGGTCCGGATTCAATGGCCGAAAATCAGCGCTTCGCGGCGCCCCGCCCTTGCTTCCGGAGAATTCCATGACCGACCAGGTGCTCTGGCTCGATCGTTTGCGTCTGTCCGATCTCGCACAAGTGGGCGGCAAGAATGCCTCGCTGGGCGAAATGATCGGCCATCTCACGGCACTCGGTGTCTCCGTCCCCGGCGGTTTCGCGACCACGGCCGATGCGTTCCGTGAATTCATCGAGCAGAGCGGTCTCAAGCAACGCATTTTCGACAAGCTGGCCAGCCTCGACATCGAGGACGTCGACGCGCTCTCCAGGGCCGGCACCGAAATTCGTGGCTGGGTCATCGACACGGCACTCACGCCGCGCCTCGATGCGGCGGTCCGCGCAGCGTATGACCAGCTCTGTGCCGACAACGGCGACACCGTCAGTGTCGCAGTGCGTTCGTCGGCCACGGCCGAAGACTTGCCGGATGCCTCGTTCGCAGGGCAACAGGAGACCTTCCTCAACGTCGTCGGCATCGAGGACGTGCTGCATCGGATCAGGGAAGTCTTCGCGTCCCTCTACAACGACCGTGCGATTGCCTATCGGGTGCATCATGGCTTCAAGCATGAGGACGTGTTTCTCTCGGCCGGCGTGCAGCTGATGGTCCGCTCCGACGTGGGCGCCTCGGGCGTGCTGTTCACGCTCGACACCGAGTCCGGCTTTCGCGACGCCGTGTTCGTGACCGCGAGTTACGGCCTCGGCGAAACCGTCGTCCAGGGCGCCGTCAATCCGGACGAGTTCTACGTCTACAAGCCCACGCTGCGCGCAGGCAAACCGGCCATCCTGCGTCGTCAGCTCGGCTCGAAGCAGATTCGCATGGTCTATTCGAATGCAGCGGGCGAACGCGTGCGGACCGAAGCCACGCCGCAGGAATTGCAGAACCGCTTCTCGATCTCCGATGCCGATGTGCACGAATTGTCGAAGCAGGCGCTGGTGATCGAGCAGCACTACGGCCGTCCGATGGATGTGGAGTGGGCAAAGGACGGCATCACCGGAAAACTCTTCATCGTCCAGGCGCGTCCGGAAACGGTGAAGTCGCGTGGCCGCGCCACTCAGCTCGAGCGCTTCCACCTGAGCGGCAAGGGCCCGGTGCTGTGCGAAGGCCGCTCGATCGGCCACAAGATCGGTGCCGGCAAGGCGCGCGTGATCCGCTCGATCACCGAAATGAACAAGCTGCAGCCGGGCGACGTGCTGGTGGCCGACATGACCGACCCGGACTGGGAACCGATCATGAAACGTGCCTCGGCGATCGTGACCAATCGCGGCGGCCGCACCTGTCATGCCGCGATCATCGCGCGAGAACTGGGCGTGCCGGCCGTGGTCGGCTGCGGCAATGCACTCGACACCATCCCGGACGGCCACGACGTCACCGTGTCCTGCGCCGAGGGCGATACCGGTTTCATCTACGACGGCCAACTCGCCTTCGAACGCATCACCGCCGATCTCGAACAGATGCCGCCGGCACCGTTGAAGATCATGATGAATGTCGCGAATCCCGAGCGCGCCTTCGACTTCGCGCAGTTGCCGAATGCCGGCGTCGGTTTGGCACGTCTCGAAATGATCATCAACAGCCACATCGGCGTGCATCCGAAGGCCTTGTTGAACTACGCGCAGCAGGACGCAGCGACCAGGAAGCTGATCGACGCGCGCATGGCCGGTTATGCCGATCCGGTGCAGTTCTACGTCGACCGCCTCGCCGAGGGCATCGCGACACTGACCGCGGCGTTCGCGCCGAATCCGGTGATCGTGCGCTTGTCCGACTTCAAGTCGAACGAATATGCCAACCTGATCGGCGGCAAGCGCTACGAGCCGCACGAAGAAAATCCGATGATCGGCTATCGCGGCGCGAGTCGCTACGTCTCGGCCGACTTCGCCGACTGCTTCGCGCTGGAATGCCGCGCGGTGAAGAAGGTGCGCGAAGAGATGGGCCTGGACAATGCCTGGGTCATGATTCCGTTCGTGCGCACGGTCGACGAGGCACGGCGTGTGGTCGAGGTACTGGCGAAGAACGGCCTCGAACGCGGCAAGGACGGGCTCAAGCTGATCATGATGTGCGAGCTGCCTTCGAATGCCCTGCTCGCCGACCAGTTCCTCGACCACTTCGACGGCTTCTCGATCGGTTCGAACGACCTGACCCAGCTGACACTCGGGCTGGACCGCGATTCCGCACTGATCGCCGACTTGTTCGACGAGCGCAACGATGCGGTGAAAGCGCTCCTGTCGATGGCGATCCAGGCCTGTCGCGCACGCGGCAAATACATCGGCATCTGCGGTCAGGGTCCAAGCGACCACCCCGACCTCGCCGAATGGCTGATGGACCAGGGCATCGAATCGGTATCGCTGAATCCGGACACGGTGGTCGATACCTGGTTGCGCCTGGCCAAGCATCGCAAGGCCTGACGGATCCATGACGGTCGTGTCGCAGGCGCCGCGCATCAGCATCGTGATGACGGCGCGTGAACGCCATGGCCTGAGTTTGCGTTCGATCGACAGCATCTTCGCGAATACGTCATTGCCGTTTCGCCTGATCTATCTCGACGTGCAGTCACCACCGGCGCTGCGGGCTTCGTTGCGGGCGATGGCCGATGATGGACGGATCGAACTGCACAGCTACGACGAACCGCTGTGGCCGCAAGTGGCACGGCAACGCATCGCGCCAGGCCTGACCGGCGAATACATTGTCTTCATCGACAATGATGTCGTGGTCGAATCCGGATGGCTGGAGGCACTGGTGCGCTGTGCCGACGACACGCAGGCGGGCATGGTCGCCCCCCTGTACTTGTGGAGCGACGGCATCGCCAAGCCCAGGATCCACATGGCCGGCGGTCGGATCGTCGAACATCGCGAGTCCTCCGGCCGGGTATTGGATGAATCCCACCATCTGCTGAATGCCGACCCCGAGACCGAATGGGCCACGATGCGTCGCCGGCCCTGCGACTTTGCCGAATTCCACTGCATGCTGGTCCGGCGCGACCTGCTCGGGGACGGGCAACTGCTGGACCCCGCGATCCGTTGCGTCCACGAACACATCGACGTCGCGCTCGCTGTGCGCGAGCGCGGCGCCACGGTGTGGTTCGAACCGGCGGCGATCGTGACGTACCTGGCCTTCGCGCCCTTCACGCTGGATGACTTGCCGATGCTGCGGGCACGCTGGGACGCCTTCGAAGGCGAAGCCAGCATCGCTGCATTTGCCCGGAAATGGAGCGTCATCGACGACGAACGCTCGTTCGGTGGCGTACGCATGTTCCTCGCCCGGCACGTCGCTCGTATCGATCCGATTCGCCCGGACGTTCGAGACCGTGGCGTCCAGCGTGAACCCATGCAGGCGCATGAACTGGCGCAAACTCGCTCTGCCCTGCTCGACCTCGCCCAGCAGCACGGCTATGCCGACAGCGACCTGCGCACGCTGTCCGATGCCTGTGCGCGCGCGCAATTGCTGATGAATGCCGGCTATCGCCCCTGCGGCAGGCCCTTCCTCAATCATCTGATCGGCACCGCCAGCGTGCTCGTCCGCTACGGCTTTCGGATCGAGGTCGTCGCTGCCGGGGTGCTGCATGCCGCCTATACGCATTGCCCGCCAATCAATGCGGGCCCGCAAGCTGCGATCGCGCAGGTCGAGGCCTTGCTGGGTGGCCGCGACCACAGGGTGGAGCGCCTGGTGCACGATTACACGCTGCGCGACACCTCGCCCGAGTCGTTCGAACTGCCCGATCCTGGCGCGATGACCACCCACGAGGCCGACCTCCTGATGCTGGTCGCTGCCAACGAGGTCGATATGCATCTGAGCGGCGAGATCCGCTACTCGGGGCGCACCGATGCCCTGGCTCCGGCCTTGCTGGATCGGATCACCTCGGTGGCGCAGCGTCTTGGCGCGCCAGGGTTGGCCGATACCCTGCACCGTTCGTGGTCGGATCCGCAACCGGTCGACCTTGCCTGGCAGACAGGCGGACGCATCAGCTATCGCATTGGCGGGGGAACCCCGGCGCCATCGAGCATGATCAGTCCGTTGCCGCGCTTGCTGGCCGAACGCGCACGCGGCGAACGCTCGCCCGGTTGACGGGCCTGCGCTTCGCCGCTACGATTCGAACGCCTGTTTGAAGCGTTCGAGCGAGCCGCGCGAATCGTCTTCCAGGCCCCGCGTTCCCTCTGTCGTCCAGGCGCTGCTCCGTGATCAATCCCCACTTTTCGACCAAAGAACGCATCCTCAGTGCGGCCGAAGATCTGTTCGCCAAGTCCGGATTCGCCGGCGCCTCGCTGCGTCAGGTGACGTCGGCCGCCAACGTCAATCTGGCCGCGGTGAACTACCACTTCGGATCCAAGGAAAACCTGATCAACGAGTTGTTCAAGCGTCGCCTCGACGATCTCACCGGTGCGCGCATGGCTGCGCTCGACAAGGTCAAGAGCGCTCGCCAGCCCACGCTCGAAGCGGTCCTCGAAGCGTTCGTGCAGCCGGCCTTGTCGCTGGCCTCCGATCGTGGCGGTGGATCGTCTTTCGTGCGCCTGCTGGCGCGTGCCTTTGCCGAGCATGACCAGCGCCTGCGCCGGTTCGTGTCCGACAACTATGGCCACGTGCTGAAAGAATTCGCCAAAGTGATCGCGCACCTGCTGCCGCATCTGTCGAAGGACGCGCTGTATTGGCGCCTCGACTTCGTCAGCGGTGCGCTGACCTACGCCATGTCCGACTTCGGCATGATCAAGAAGCCGGCCGGCATCAGCGACGAGCAGCACCGTCGCACCGCCGCCGAACATTTCGTCCGCTTTGCAGCCGCAGGGCTGCGGGCACCGTGATTCCCTCCCCCACCGGAAATCCCCATGACTGACGCAACGCTCCGAATCCGCCGGGCTGCCGTGCTCGGCGCCGGCGTGATGGGCGCGCAGATTGCTGCGCACCTCGCCAATGCCAATGTCGAAGTCCTGCTGTTCGACCTGCCTGCCAAGGAGGGCGATCCGAACGGCATCGTCACCAAGGCGATCGCCAACCTCGGCAAGCTCAGCCCGACGCCGTTGGCGGTGAAATCGAAGGCCGGCGAGATCACCGCCGCGAACTACGACCAGCACCTGCCGCTGCTGGCACATTGCGACCTGGTGATCGAAGCGATCGCCGAACGCATGGACTGGAAGCACGACCTGTATCGCAAGATCGTGCCGCACCTGAAAGATGACGCGGTCATCGCCAGCAATACCTCGGGCCTGCCGATCCACAAGCTCGCCGAAGGACTGCCGGCCGAACGCCACGAGCGCTTCTGCGGCGTGCATTTCTTCAATCCGCCGCGCTACATGCACCTGGTCGAACTGATCCCGATCCGTGCAACCTCACCGGCCATTCTCGAAGCGCTGGAATCCTTCCTGACGACGACGCTCGGCAAGGGCGTAGTGCGCGCCAAGGACACCCCGAACTTCATCGGCAACCGCATCGGCGTGTTCTCGATGCTGGCGACGATGTACCACACCGAGAAATTCGGTCTCGGCTTCGATGTCGTCGACGCGCTCACCGGGCCGGCCATCGGGCGTCCGAAGTCGGCGACCTATCGCACCGCCGACGTGGTCGGACTCGACACCATGGCGCATGTGATCAAGACCATGGCCGACACCCTGCCCGAAGACCCGTGGCATGCGCATTTCACGGCGCCGTCGTGGTTGAAGGCGCTGATCGAGAAAGGCGCGCTCGGCCAGAAGGCCGGGGCCGGCATCTTCAAGAAGGTCGGCAAAGACATCCAGATGATCGACCTGGCGCAAGCTGCCTATGTCGCGCAGACCGGCAAGGTCGTGCCCGAGGTCGAAGCGATCCTGAAGATCAAGAATCCGGCCGAAAAACTCTCGGCACTGCGCAACTCGGCGGAGCCGCAGGCCCAGTTCCTGTGGGCCTGTTTCCGCGACCTGTTCCACTACACCTCGTTTCATCTGGAGGCGATCGCCGACAACGCCCGCGATGTCGACTTCGCGATCCGCTGGGGTTATGGCTGGACGCAGGGCCCGTTCGAAACCTGGCAGGCTGCAGGCTGGAAGCAGATCGCGGAATGGATCCAGGCCGACATCGATGCCGGCAAGGCCATGTCGAGCGCGGCGCTGCCGAAGTGGGTGGTCGATCCGACCCGCGCCGGCGTGCATGCCTCGCATGGTTCGTATGCGCCGCGCGACAACACTTACCGGTCGCGCAGCAAGGCCCCGGTCTATCAGCGCCAATTGTTCCCGGACCCGCTGCTGGGCGAATTGCCGCATCCGGGCACGACCGTGTTCGACACCGCCGACGCGCGCATGTGGCATCAGGGCGACGACATCGCCATCCTGAGCTTCAAGAGCAAGATGAACACCATCGGCAGCGGCGTGATCGATGCGATCCAGCGTGCCGTGGACGAGGCCGAACGTGGCTTCAAGGGCCTCGTGATCTGGCAGCACGGCGAGCCCTTCAGTGCCGGTGCCGACCTGACCGGTGCCATGGGTGCGCTGCAGGCCGGCAAGCTGGCCGAGTTCGACGCGATGATCGATCGCTTCCAGCAGACCTCGATGCGCGTCAAGCAGTCGCTGGTCCCGGTGGTCTGCGCGGTGCGCGGCATGGCGCTTGGCGGTGGCTGCGAGCTGCAGATGCATTCGGCGCGTACGGTCGCAGCGCTGGAGAGCTACATCGGACTGGTTGAAGCAGGCGTCGGCCTGATTCCCGGTGGTGGCGGACTCAAGGAACTTGCCCTGCGCAGCGCACTGAAAGCCGAGGGCGGCGATGTCTTCCCGTTCTTGCAGCGTGCGTTCCAGGCCGTCGCCATGGCGACGGTGTCGGGTTCGGCACTTGAAGCCAGGGAGTTGGGACTGTTGCGGGCATCGGACGTGATCGTGTTCAACAGCCACGAACTGCTGTATGTCGCCAAGAACGAGGCGCGAGCGTTGGCCGAGTCGGGTTATCGCCCGCCGCTGCCGGCGCGTGCGATCCCGGTCGCCGGGGACACCGGCACTGCGTCGCTGCGCATGATGCTGGTCAACATGCTCGAGGGCCGCTTCATCTCCGAGCACGACGCCGAGATCGGCCGCCGCATCGCCGACACGCTCTGCGGCGGCGAAATCGAACGCGGGTCCGCGGTCGACGAGCAGTGGCTGCTCGACCTCGAGCGCAAGCACTTCGTCGCGCTGGCGCAGATGCCGAAAACGCAGGAACGCATCCTGCACACGCTGAAGACCGGCAAGCCGCTGCGCAACTGATCAGGCATTCGGAGAATCCCATGTCCAAGCAAGTCCAGGATTGCTACATCGTTGCCACAAACCGCACTGCGGTCGGCAAGGCGCCGCGCGGCGTGTTCAAGAACACCCGCCCGGATGACCTGCTCGCGCACAGCCTGCGCGGCATACTCGATCCGCTGCCGCAACTCGACCGCTCGCGCATCGACGACATCATCGTCGGCTGCGCCATGCCGGAAGCCGAGCAAGGCATGAACATCGCCCGTATCGGCATGCTGCTGGCCGGTCTGCCGAACACGATCGGCGCGATGACCATCAACCGATTCTGTTCCTCGGGCGTGCAGGCCGTCGCGCTCGCCGCCGATCGCATCCGGCTCGGCGAAGCCGACCTGATGATCGGTGCCGGCACCGAGTCGATGAGCATGATCCCGATGATGGGCCACAAGATCGCGATGAACCCGGCGGTCTTCCAGAACGAGAACATCGCGATTGCCTACGGCATGGGCATTACCGCCGAAAAAGTTGCGGAACAATGGAAGATCACTCGCGACGCGCAGGACCAGTTCGCATTGGCCAGCCACCAGAAGGCGGCGGCCGCGATCGCGGCGGGAGAATTCGCGTCCGAAATCCTGCCCTACGAAATCGATGACCGCCTGCCCGACCTCGACAAGCGCGACGTACGCATCGTCCGCAAGATCATCAAGCAGGACGAAGGTCCGCGTGCCGACACCACGCTGGAAGCGCTCGCTGGCCTGAAGACCGTGTTCCGCGCCGGCGGCTCGGTCACGGCCGGCAACAGCTCGCAGATGTCGGATGGCGCTGGCGCGGAGTGGCTCGCGCGTGAGAGCGCGACCAAGGTATTCAACCTGACGCCGCTCGCCCGCTTCGTTTCGTTCGCGGTGGCCGGCGTACCGCCGGAAATCATGGGCATCGGTCCGAAGGCGGCGATTCCGAAGGCCTGCAAGCAGGCCGGCATTTCGCAGAACGATCTCGACTGGATCGAACTCAACGAAGCCTTCGCGGCCCAGGCGCTGGCGGTGATCCACGACCTCGGCCTCGATCCGGCGAAGATCAACCCGCTCGGTGGCGCGATCGCGCTCGGTCATCCGCTCGGTGCCACCGGTGCCATTCGCGTGGCCACGCTGGTGCATGGCCTGCAGCGCCGTCAGCAGAAATACGGCATGGTGACCATGTGCATCGGTACCGGCATGGGTGCGGCCGGCATTTTCGAGCGGGTCTGATCAGCCCTCGCGCCAGTCCTTGAGCGCATCGCGGCCCTGGTACCACCAATACGTGGCCTGGGCCGCAAGAAACCCGAACGGCTTGCCCGCCCAGGGCAATCCGTAGGGTTGGAAATCGGCGAGCGCCGAGCGATCACCGCAGAGTGCTGCAGCGACGACTTCGCCCGCAGCGGTCGTGGTGGCCAGTCCATGTCCACCGAACGCCTGCGCGTACCAGAGAGCCGGCTCCAGCTCGCCGATCTGCGGCATCTCGTGTTTCGCGTAACTCATCAGGCCGCTCCACGCAAACTCGATCGGGGCGTCCGGAAGTTGCGGGAAGACGCGAGCGATGTCCTGCTGCAGCAGGTGCGCCACTTGATGCGGCGCGCGATCACGGATGGAGATGCGCCCACCCCAGAGCAGGCGCGTATCGGCCAGCGGCCGGTAGTAGTCGAACGCGAAGCGGGAGTCGTACACCGCGGCCCGTGTCCCCGGAAACAGTGCGGCGAGGCGATCGCCGAGGGGTGCCGTCGCGACCACGTAGGTCGCGATCGGCAGGATCGAACGATCGATGGCCGAACGCAGTCCGGCCAGATAGCCGCCGCAACAGAGAACGACGCGCTCGCAATGGAGCGCCACGCCGTCGGCCGTGCGCAGGCGCCAGCCTTGCCCGCCGCGCTGCAGTTCGACAATGCGCGTGCGCTCCGCGACCCGACCACCACCCTCCACCACCGAGCGTGCAAGCCCGCGCGCATACTTCAACGGATGCAGGTGCAGGGCGTTGCGCTCGAACAGGGCCGCGCTGTAGCGCGGCGAGTCCAGCATGCCTCGCAATGCGGCGCCTGCGATCCATTCCCATTCGGTATCGAAGTGCTGCTTCAACAAGGTGGCGCGATCTCGCAGCACGCGCTCGTCGCGGAACCAGTTGGTCCACAACACGCCTTCATCGACCACGTCGCAATCGATCGCGTGCTCGCGCAAGCGGCGACGGATCAAGTCCACCGCCGTGATCGAGCGCGCATAGACACGCCGGGCCGCCGCCGGGCCGAGTTGGGCGAGCAGGCTGCCCTCGCCCAACGAATAGCCGCCGAACACGAAACCGCCATTGCGTCCCGAGGCACCGAAACCGACCTGTTCCGCTTCGACCACCAGAACGTCGCTGTCGCCGCGGTCGATCAGGCCTCGTGCGGTCGCCAGCCCGGCGTAGCCACCGCCGATCACGATGGTGCGGGCGTGCTGATCGCGATCGATGGCGGCGTGCCCGGGAGCGACCCCGGCACTGGCCTGGTAATAGGTGCGAACACGCTGGTCGGAGGATTGCAGCATCTGGTCGGCTCGGGAGTCTTGGCGCGGCCCTGCATTCTGCGATACTCCGGCGGTCACGTCAGCGAGATCGCACCGATGGCCAAGGCCAAGCTCGATGTTCCGACCCTGATGACCGTCGTTCTGGCGGGTGCTCTGCTTGCCGGTGCGGCCGCCTACATCGCGAAACTGGGCGCCGGTGCCGAACAGGACCTGCCCGCCTTCTTCGCGCAACTGCGCTGGATCCTGCTGGCGACGTCGGGAATTGCCTTCGTGGTGTCCTTCCTGCTGGCGCGACGTCTGGACGAACTCGCCGCCCAGACCGAGCAACAACGTCGCTATCCGCCCGAGGGCCTGGCTGCATTGCCGGATGGCGTGTCCGACCCTTGTGTCGGCGAACCGGCCCTGATGGTGGCAGCGCAACTGCGCGGTTATTCGCTATTGGTGCTGTGTCTCGGCATTGCCGCCGGACTCGCCGGGCTGTTGTTCGCGGTCCGCCTCTGAGGCCTTGCGCGCACGCTCGCGCAGCAAGTGGCAGCGCAGCAGATCGGATCGCAACGCCGGCAGCACACTCGCCGC
>ERZ724527.679-NODE-679-length-16644-cov-3.255169_pt1 | contig 16644 bp, 13 predicted proteins | sample MGYA00376060_ERZ724527 | MGnify/ENA primary metagenome ERZ724527 (study PRJEB28724, sample SAMN07190886) | activated sludge metagenome | isolation source: activated sludge of sewage treatment plant in Hong Hong | place: USA: Christiansburg, Virginia | collected...
GCCAAGGGCGACTTCCTGGCCGCGGCCAGCCACGACCTGCGCCAACCCATGGTCGCCATCGGCCTGATCGCGGGGATGCTCAAGGACAAGCTCAAGGGGAGCGAACTCGAAGGCATGACCGGTCGCCTCTCCGAAGCGGTCGAGTCGATGGACAACCTGCTCAGCCGGCTGCTGGACCTCTCGCGCCTGGAGTCCGGCGCGTTCGAGTTGACCCCGCAACGCGTGCCCCTGCAACCCCTGTTTGATGCCATCGTGGCCCATGAATCGGTGGCGGCACGTGCCAGGGGGCTGACCATCCACATGCATCCGACCACGGCCTGCGTGTGGAGCGATCCGGTGCTGCTGGAGCAGATCCTGCGCAACCTGATCTCCAACGCCCTGCGCTACACCGAGCGCGGCGGGGTGCTGGTGGGCGCACGCCGGAGGGGCAGCCAGTGGCTGATTCAGGTCTGGGATACCGGCATCGGCATCCCGCCTGAACAGCAGCAGCGCATCTTTGACGACTTTGTGCAACTGGGCAACCCGGGGCGCAATGCCCAGGCGGGCCTGGGCCTGGGCCTGGCCCTGGTCAAACGCGCCGCCAACATGCTCGGCGCCCAGGTGATGGTGGCCTCCCGGGTGGACCAAGGCTCCCGGTTCGAACTGAGCCTGCCCATGGCCGCCAGTCCGACACGTCCCCTGGCTTCACCGACCACGGACGCGGTGCCACCACCGGCCACGGGCGAGCCGCTCAAGGGGCGCCACATCCTGGTGCTGGAGGACGACCAGGCGGTTCGCCATGCCCTGGAAAAGCGCCTGATCACCTGGGGCGCCCAGGTGACCAGCCTGTCGTGCATGCAGGAGGCGGTGCTGTGGTTGCAGACCGGCACACGCCCTGACGTGCTGCTGGCCGACCAGCGCCTGGGCGACGGCACCGGCCTTCAGGCCATGGCCCTGATGCGCCAGCACTGGCCCGACCTGCCCACCGTGATCGTCACGGGTGACACCGCGCCCGCGCAGTTGCAGTCGCTGTATGGCTGCGGCGCCCCTGTCCTGCACAAGCCGTTCAAGATGGACGACCTGCGAGACACCCTCCAGCACGCCTGTCAGGGGGGGCGTCAAACCGAGGGCTGCGCCCTACAATCGGCGCCATAAACACTCATTTGGGGACTCCCAATGGCCACACCCCTGGCTCCAGCGGGCAGCGGCATCGGACCGCGCGCGCCCACCCTGACCGGCTTGCAACGCAAGGTCCTGGCCCTGCTGGGCTGGCTGATCTCGGCCACCGTGATCTCGCTGGTCGCATGGTCCATCGCGCCCTGGCTGGTGCCCAGCCAGTCCAATGCCGCGGTCAGCATGACCAGCCAGCAGTTTCGCCTGGTCCCGACGCAGACCCAGGCGGGCAGCGACTGGCAGGACGTGCAGTTGCCCGACACCTGGGCCGCACGCGGACTCAAGGGCTCGGGCATCGGGCGCTATGACATCGGGTTCGTGCTCTCGCAAGACCCCAAAAGCCTGGGCAAGGGCCCCTGGGCCGTGCGGATTGACCGCCTGAGCTTTCAGCACGAAATCTGGCTCAACGGCTACCTCATCCACGCCGAGGTGGACCCCAAAGGCAGCTTTGGTCGCCCCCTGGCCTACCTGGTGCAGGTGCCCCCTGAACTGCTCAGACAAGGCCGCAACCGCCTGGAGATCGAGGTCCACCACAGCAGCATGGGCGGGCTGTCCACCCCGATCGTGGGCCTGGCCTCCGAGGTCACGCCCGGATACCACGCGCAGTACTTCATCACCGAGCGCCTGCCACTGGCCATCAACATGATCTCGGGCGCCTTTGCGGTGTTCCTCACCCTGATCTGGCTCAAGCGACCGCACGAGATCGCCATGGGCATGCTCGGCCTGCTGGGCATCGTGCTGTCGGTGCGCAACAGCGCTTACTACATGCCGCATGGCCTGAGCCTGCCGCCCGATGTCAGTGCCTGGCTGTATGCCGCCGCACAAAGCACCAACAGCGTGCTGCTGGGCGCCTTTGCCCTGGCCATGGCGGGCAAGCGCTGGCCCTGGTTCGAGCGCATGCTCTGGATCAACCTGATCGGCATGCCCCTCATCAGTGCCCTGGCGTCGGCCACCGGCTATCTGGCCGAGGCGCGCGCCATCATGTACCCGGTGCTGCTGGCCATGATGCTGCCCACCACCTACCTGCTCCTCAAGCTGCCCCGCATGATCGGCGGCATGGCCGGCGTGGCCATGCTGCTGGGCGTGGCCATCTCGGTGGTGGCTGGCATCCACGATTACCTGCGCCTGCAAGGCCTGGTCTCCGTGATGGACACCTACTGGCTGAGCCTGTCCACGCCCTTCACCCTGGGGTGCTATGGCGTGATCGTGATGAACCGCTTTGTGCGCGCCATTGCCGCCGTGGAAGACCAGGCCAGCCTGCTGGAAGCCAAGGTCATCGAACGCACCGCCGCCCTGGAGGCGGCCAATGCTGCCAAGGGCCACTTCCTGGCGGCGGCCAGCCATGACCTGCGCCAGCCCGTGGCCGCTGTGGGCCTGCTGGCCGGCCTGCTGCGAGAAAAACTGCGCGGCACCTTGCTGGCCGAGCTGACCCAGCGCCTCACCCAGGCCGTGCGCTCCATGGAAGGCCTGCTCAGCGGCCTGCTGGACCTCTCCCGCCTGGAAGCCGGCGCCATCAAGCCGCACCTGCAGGCCGTCTCCCTGCACGACCTGCTCCAGCGCATTGCCAGCCACGAGGGTGAAACTGCCCGGGCCAAAGGCCTGCGCCTGCGGGTGCACAGCACCCACGCCGTGGCTCACAGCGACCCGGTCCTGCTGGAGCAGATGGTGCGCAACCTGATCGGCAATGCCGTGCGCTACACGGCACGTGGCGGCGTGCTGGTGGGTGTTCGACAACGGCGGCAGCGCCTGTCCATCGAGGTCTGGGACACCGGCGGCGGCATTGCGCCCAAGGACCAGTCCCGCATCTTTGAAGACTTTGTGCAACTGAGCAACCCCGAGCGCAACCAGGCTCGCGGCCTGGGCCTGGGCCTGGGCATCGTGCAAAGGGCCTCCCGACTGCTGAACCACCCGGTGTCCCTGAACTCACGGGTGGGTCGGGGCACCGTGTTCCGCATCGATGTGCCCATGGCCCACCGCAGTCAGCCCCTGCGCCCCCCGGTAGAGATCTCGCCCGCGCCCGCCGAAGGCAAGCCCCTGCTGGATCGGCACATCGTGCTGCTGGACGATGACGACACGGTTCGCCATGCCCTGACCCTGCGACTCAAGGAGTGGGGGGCCTATGTGTCGGCCGTGGCCAGCCTGGAGGACCTCGATGAGCTGCTGCAACGGGTCATGAGCGTGGACATGCTCATCACCGACCATTGCCTGCCCGATGGCAGCGGACTGTGTGCCATCGAGATGGCCCGGGCTCGCCATGGGCACCTGCCCGCCCTGGTGATCACGGGCGACACGGCCGCCGCGCACCTGCAGACCCTGCTCAACGTGGGCGTGCCGGTCCTGCACAAGCCTTTCCAGACCGACGGCCTCTTGCGCGTGATTCAGTTGCAGTTCTCGGTGGGAGAGACTGCGGTCACTTCACCCAGGTATTCATCTGCATGATCGGCAGCATGACCGACATGACGATCAGCATCACCATCAGACCCATGACCACGATCAGCAGGGGCTCCAGCACCGTGGCAATGGCCAGGGCCTTGCGCTGCACCTCGGTCGACAACTGGGTGGCCGCGCGCTGCAGCATCACCGGCAGCTGACCGGTCTGCTCGCCCAGGCGGGCAAACATGGACAGCAGGCCCGGGAAACGCTTCTTGGCGGCCAGGGCCGAGGCCAGGGGCGCGCCTTCGCGCACCTGCACCAGGGCATCGAGGGCATCGGCCCGCATGGCGCGGTTGGACAAGGTATCGGCCGCCGCCTGCAGGGCCTTGAGGATGGGCACGCCCGAACCCGCCAACATGGCCAGCGTGCCGGCAAAGCGGGCCGCGTTGTAGCCCCGCGAGAGGCGCCCGATCAGGGGCACGCCCAGCCAGGCCGAATCAAATTTGAGGCGAAAATCCTCGTTGCGCAGCGCCACGACCAGGCTGGTGGAACCCGCCGCGATCATGAGCAGCATCAACCAGCCCCACTCGCGCATCAGGGCGCTCAGGCCCAGCATGAACTGGGTCAGGAAGGGCAAGGCGCGCTTGCTGCTGGAGAACACCTCGGCCACCTGGGGCACCACAAACACCAGCAACGCCACCACGATCACCACGGCAAACACAGACACCACGGCCGGGTACAGCGTGGCGCCCACCAGCTTGGACTTGAGGATCTGCTGCTCTTCCAGGTCGGTGGCCAGCTTTTCCAGCACGATGCCCAACTGCCCACTTTGCTCGCCCGCGGCCACCACGCCGCGATAGACGTCGTCAAATTCCTTGGGCGAGCCCGACAGGGCCTGCGCAAAGGGCGCACCCGCGTTGACTTCAGAGCGCAGGTGGGCCACCAGCTCGCGCTGCTTGGGGTCCTCGGCCTCATCGGCCAGGGCCGTGAGCGCACGCTCCAGCGGCAGGCCGGCCACCACCAGGCCCGACAACTGTCGCGTCCAGATGGACAGGGCCGAGGCATTGAACACCCGCCCCGAAAAAAACGACGTCGACTGGGCACCGCCGTCGCTGCCCACCATCATCACCGCATCGACCTTCAAAGGCACCAGATGCTGGCCTCGCAACTGCGCACGCGCGGTCTTGGGGTTGTCCGCATCGACCAGACCCGTGACGGTCTTGCCGGAGGCGTCCAGGGCTTCAAATCGGAAGGCGGCCATGGTGGGGTTCTAACTGTGGGCTGACGGGCGGATCATTCGCGGGTGACGCGCAAGACCTCTTCGAGCGAGGTCACGCCTTCGGCCACCAGACGGTCGCCGTCGTCACGCATGGTCTTCATGCCGCCACGCTGGGCCACTTCAAACAGCTTGGATTCAGCGGCCTGGGCGTGGATCAGCGCGCGAATTTCATCGTCGGCGGCCATCAGCTCATACACACCGGTCCGGCCCTTGTAGCCCGTCATGCCGCACTCGGGGCAACCCACGGGGTGCCAGCGGTGCTGGGCATCTTCGCGCTTGCAGTGCGCGCACAGCTTGCGCACCAGGCGCTGGGCCAGCACGCCCAGCAAGCTGCTGGACAGCAGGAAGGGCTCGATGCCCATGTCGGTCAGGCGGGTGACGGCGCTGGGCGCGTCATTGGTGTGCAGCGTGGCCAGCACCAGGTGACCGGTCAGCGAGGCCTGCACCGCGATCTGCGCGGTCTCGAAGTCCCGGATTTCACCGATCATGATCACGTCCGGGTCCTGACGCAAGATGGCGCGCAGGGCCTTGGCAAAGGTCAGTTCGATGCGGGCATTGACCTGCGTCTGGCCGATGCCGGGCAGTTCGTACTCGACCGGGTCTTCCACGGTCAGCACATTGGTGGTGGCCGCATCCACCGTGGCCAGGCCGGCATACAGCGTGGTGGTCTTGCCCGAACCCGTGGGGCCGGTGACCAGCACGATGCCGTGAGGCTGACGCAACAGGCGCTTGAAGCGCTCCAGCGACTCGCCGCTCATGCCCAGGGATTCCAGGGTGAACTTGTTGGCGTCACCCTTGTCCAGGATCCGCAGCACGGCGCGCTCACCGTGGGCCGACGGCAGCGTCGAGACCCGCACATCCACCGCACGCCCGCCAATGCGCAGGCTGATGCGCCCGTCCTGAGGCAGGCGTTTTTCAGAGATGTCCAGCTCGGCCATGATCTTCAGGCGCGAGATCAGCGCCGCGTGCAGGGCCCGGTTGGGCTGCACCACTTCGCGCAGCGTGCCGTCCACTCGGAAACGCACGGCCGACGATCGCTCGTACGGCTCGATGTGGATGTCGGACGCACCATCCTTGGCCGCCTGCGTCAGCAGCGCATTGAGCATCCGGATGATGGGCGCGTCGTTGCTGGACTCCAGCAGGTCCTCCACGGCGGGCAGGTCCTGCATCATGCGGGACAGGTCCACGGCGTTTTCCACCTCACCGACCACCGCCGCCGCACTGCCTTCACCCCCGGCGTAGGCCGTGGCGATGCGCTGGGCCAGCGTCTCGAACGGCTCGCTCTGGATCTGGTGGACCACAAACAGGCGCATGACCTCGGACAGCGCCGACAGCGGCACGGCCGAGCTGGTCCACAGCGTGGTCAGGTCGCCATCGGTCTCCAGCAACAGGCTGTTGGCCTTGGCAAAGGCGTAAGGAAGGGGGTGACGTGCGGCCATGGTGATCAGGTCCCGAGGTGTCGATCAGGGTGCCGTCTTGGGCAGGTAAGGCGACCCTGGGGGCACCACCACGGTGGGCTGTGCCGCCTGAGGATCATCCAGAGGCTGGCGCACGGACGGCATGGCCACGCCATTGCTCCATTTGAGCGAGGGCATCTGGGTGCCTTCGTTGACCGGCATCAGCAGTGATGGCTCGGGCTTGGTGTCGGCCAGGCGCTGCTGCATGTATTCGTAGCGGTCCAGCGTGACCTGGTTGCTGGCGGCCTGATCGCGCATGACCACCGGGCGCAGGAACACCATCAGGTTGGTCTTTTTACGCTCGCGGCTGCGGCTCTTGAACAGGTTGCCCAGAACCGGGATGTCGCCCAGAACTGGCACCTGGGTGCGGCCGTCACTGTAGGCGTCCTTGAGCAAACCACCCAGCACCAGGGTCTGACCATCGTCGACCACCACGGTGGTCTCGATCGAGCTCTTGTTGGTGATCAGCCCATCGGCACTTTCCTTGGTATCTACCGACGAATTTTCCTGGAACACGGTCATGCGCACCGTGCCGTTGTCACCCACCTGCGGCTTGACCCGCAGCGTCAGGCCCACGTCCTTGCGCTCGACGGTCTGGAAGGGGTTGGTGCCGCCGCTGGTGCTGCTGGTGTAAGAGCCCGTCTTGAAGGGCACGTTCTGGCCCACCACGATCTTGGCCTCTTCGTTGTCCAGCGCAATCATGTTGGGCTTGGACAGCAAGTTGCCATCGGCATTTTGTTGCAGGAAGGAGGCCAGCGCGGCCAGGCCGTAAGCGCCGTTGCCGTACTTGTGCACCACCCCGATGTTGAACCCTGGGGGGATCGCCAGGCTGGCCACGGAGCCGGTGGCCAGCGACGCGATCGAGGGGACCCCGCCATTGGGCAGGTTGGTTCCCAGGCCAACCACGTTGTTGCTATTGGCATTGCCCAGGGCACCTTGCCACTGCACACCGATTTCGGCCATCTTGGACTCGGACACTTCAATGATCATCGCCTCGATGTAGACCTGTGCGCGGCGGCCATCGAGCTGGTCGATCACGGCCCGCAACTGACGGTAAAGCGCATCCGGCGCCGTGATGATCAGCGAGTTGGTGGCCGGATCGGCCTGAATGAAGCCCCCCGTCGAGGGCTGCGCCGACGCCGACACCGGCGTGGTCGATTGTGTCGACGCCGTCGAGCTGGAGTTGCTGTTGCCCGAGGCGGTCGATGTCGACGGCGTCGAGGGGGCGGTCGACGACGAACCCCCGCCTGCGCTTGCGCCACCACCACCCTGGGTCGCAAAGGACGCGCGCAGGATGGATGCCAGCTTCACGGCATCGGCATTGCGCAGGTAGACCACGTGGATGCTGCTGCCGGCCACGCCACTGGTGCCCGGGCGATCCAGGCGCTGCACCAGGGAGCGCACCGCATTGAGGCGCGCGGGGTTGGCCGCACGGACCATCAAGGTGTTGGTGCGGGGATCGGCCATCACCAGCGTGGCCGAGGCGCCGGCCACCGGCGTCCCGCCGCCATCGGCCAGCTTCTGCACCACCGGCGCCAGGTCAGACGCGATGGCGTGTTGCAGCGTGATGGCCTCCAGGTCCGTGGACGCCGGCACATCCATGGCCGCAACGATCTGCCCCAGTCGCTTGAGGTTGTCCGCGTAATCCGTGATCACCAGCGTGTTGGTGGTGGGGTTGGCGTTGATGGTGTTGTTGGGGCTGATCAGGGGGCGCAGCACCGTGACCATGTTGTTCACGTTCTCGTGCTGCAGGCGGAAGATCTGCGTGAGGATCTGATCACCCGAGCGCGAGGGCCGGTTGCCCACATCGACCGTGCCGCTTTGCAGCTTGGCATCGGCCTCGGGCACCACCTTGAGCAGGCCCGCCACTTCCACCAGGGCAAAGCCCTGGCCACGCAAGGCGGCCAGGAAGTTCAGGTAGGCCTCGCGAGGGCTGAGGGGTTGCTCGCTGTACAGCGTGATCTGGCCCTTGACGCGGGGGTCGACCATGATCTGGCGGTCCAGCACGGCACCCATCGCTCGCGCCACGCCTTCGATCTCGGCGTTGACAAAGTTCAGGGTCACGGGCGAGCCCCCCTTCTTGACGGGCGCAGCCCAGGCCAGGCCGACCACAGGCAGCAGGCCACCGGGACCGAAGGTCAGGGCCAAGGTGGTCGCCAGAGCGACAGCACGGGAGCGTTTGAGCGCAGGATGGGTCGTCATGACTTATCCGATCGAAATGACAGAGCGGTCGCCAGTGCGGCGACCGATGATGTTCAACAAATTGTTCAAGGCGCCGCGATCCGCTTCAGCGGCCGTGGCCTCGCCGAGGAACCGCACGCCCGTGGGGCCGATGGCCCCGGAGCCGCTGAGCCGCAAGGCACCTTCTTCGGTCTGCATCTGCAGGCTGACCGCCCCCCCACCCGAACCCGACAAGCTCAGGCGGTAGGAGCCCAGCTCGTTGAGTGTGGTCACGCGGGAAGCCAGCCGGGACAGGCTGAGATCTGCATCGCCATCCATGGCAAAACGCCCCTTGACCCATTGCAGGTTCAGGCCCTGCGTACGCAGGGTCATCACGCCGCCGAGCTGCAGGGTGTTGAAGGGCGTGCCCAGCCCGCCCAGCCACGCCGCAGGCCACTGGCCCACCACGCCCTGAGCCGAACCCGAGGCGGTCAACAACTGCACCGACACCGCAGCCCAGCCCGGCTTGACAATCAGCCCGACCGGCGCCGGCAGGCAGCAATCCTGCGTGAGTTGCAGCTTCAGGCCCAGGCCCTGGGGCCGCAAGGTCCAGCCCAGACGACCGGGCAGCGCCCGAGCGTCGCGGCTGCCGGGGCCGCCGGTGAGCACGGCCACCGCACTGCCGGTCCAGACCGTGCCTTCGGCCTCGGCCAGCACCAGCCGTCCGGAGGTGGACGAGGACAGGCTGGCTGCCAGCCAGGAGGCCGGCGCAAACACCAGCAAACCCAAGGCAGCACCCAACGCACTGCCCCACCAGCCCCAGCGACGGCCCGCGCGACGCATGTTCTCCCAGCGCGCCACCTCCAGGGTCGATTCGAGCCAACGTGAGGTCACGTCAAAGCCCTTGGGGCCCCATTCGCCGGTTCGTTTGAAAGCACTCAACCAGGACATCGGTACCGTCTTTCAGCGATTGAACGCCGCGGGCGTCGACAGGGTCACCGTCAACGTCCCGGAATACACACCCGTGGAGACCTGGGTCAGGCTGGCTTCCACCGGACGCACACGCGCGCTGGAGCGCACCTCGCCCAGCCATTGCGCCAACTGAGCCCCGGACACCTTGGTCAGGGTCACCACCGCACGGTCGGTCTGGATGCGCAGGCGCGCGCCCTCGCCCAACCGGTCCGTGGCACTTTGCAGGGCGGCCTGGGCCTGGGCGGGTGGCACGGGCGGCAGGGCTCGCATGGCCTTGACCTCTTCGGCCTGACGACGCATGTCATCCAGAACGGTGTTGACTTCCTTGAGCTGGACGGGCGTCTGCTTGAGGGTGCGCCAGGCCGGCCGCACGGCCACCATGAACAGGATCACCAGGCCCACGGCCCAGAACATCGCGGTGAGCATCTGGCGCTCGCGCGGCGCCAGGGCCGTCCATTTGGCCAGCAGCGGCGCCAGTTGCGCCTTGAAGGAATCGGTCTGTTCACTCATGAGGTGGTGACTTTCAACTGCGCGCAGCGCGCCGAACGATCAATTGACCCTCGGCTTGCTCCACCTGATAACCCGCCCCCTGAAGCCGCGTGCGGACTTCATCGGCCTGTGTGGGGCCCCACTCGGCCGGCAGGACCACCGACAACGATGCACCGTCGTAGCTCAGGCCACGCGAAGGCGTCTCACCCACCCAGGCAGCCGCCACGGCCTGCATGAGGGCTTCGAGGTCGACCTCCCCGATCTGCCCGGCCTGTGCCCGCAAGGACTCGGTCTCGCGGGTCATCTGCAGCGGCGCATCCAGCACCGCCTGGACCTGGGGGTGCGCCGTCTTGAGCACGCTCACCATCTCGTCCTTTTTGGACTTGACCTCGCGCTGCTGGTGCCAGGCCCACAGGTTCAGGCCCACGATCTGGACGGCCACCAGGGCCACCAGGCCCATGCGAGCGGCGCGCCATTGCGGGCTGAGGAAACGCTTCCATTGGTCCGTCACGGCCTGCAGGCCCTTGCTGTTGGGCGTGAGTTCGAACTGCAGCAGGTTCCACAAGGAGCGGGACGCCTGCAACAGGTGCTCGGACTGGGTCTGGGTGCTGACCACCTGCCCCAGCCAGCGCTCGGCCGGCGCCGCGGCCGAAGGCGTCGAGAAGAAACGCGCGCCCGGCGGCAAGGGGTCGACCAGCATGCTGCGTGACAGGGAGCCTGCCAGCGGCCAGGTGGCCACGCCGTCGGTGGTCGACCAGGTCAGCATCAGCTCAATGCCGCGATCGCCCTGGGTCACATCGGCATGGGTGTCGTGCAGCTCATGGAAATACCCGGTGGCCGGCGCATCCGGCCACACGGCAGGCACCACGCGCCCCACCCGAACCTTGGCTTTCTCCAGGGCCATGAGGTGGGCCGTGAGGACCTGGTGATTGCAAACCGCCACCCAGGTCGGCTCACCGGCACGGGCACTGGGGGCCACAGCCATGTGAACGTCGTCCGGATCCTCCAGCAGTTGCTCTTCCAGCATCGAGCCCAGGGCCTGACGCAGTCGTGCGGCCGGCGCTTTGGGCAGGTTCAGGCGGTGCCAACTGATGTCGGTGGGCGCCATGACGGCGATCACCACATCGGCCGGGGGCAGCATGGGCGCCGGGCTGACGCCCTGGCGCACCACACTCTGCCCGTTGGCCGTGAGCACGTAGAAATATTCCCGCGTAGACGCAGAGCCACCGCCCGACGCCTCCGCAGTGGCGGAGTCGGGTGACAGACGCTGATGCGCTGGCAACTGGATGATGAGTGTGCTCATGCCCTCATGGACAGGGTTGGTTGATCGAAACGTGAGCCAAGGCTAACGCTGAAAGCATTGTAGGAGGCGCCAAACAGCAGCCCTTTAAGGATTCATACCCTATTTGCGACATCAACGCGTGCCCGAAGGGGTGGGCAAAGCCTCGACGCCCGAGATGCGGTTCTCCAGCAGGACCACCATGTCGTCATTGCCCGAGCGCTGAAGCAGGTAACTCTGACTGATGACGCGGTCTTCCAGGCGCAAGCGCCCGGAAATCTCGAAATAGCTGGACTGCACCTCCACGATGTCGGCGCCGGGGATGTCGATGCCCACGCCCAGGATGTCGCGCAACTCGGCCGTGCTCGTGAACGGCGTTCGCTGACGCCGCTGAACGATGCGGTCGGCCCGTCCCAGGTCCACCCCAGCCATCACGGCCGAGATCACCTCACGCGAAGCGGTGTTGATGTTGATGGGAGATTTCTCTGGCAGGAGGATCACATAGGGCTTGAGGCGGGCCACCGTGCCAGCATCCAGCCCCAGCCAGACGAGTTGGTCCACCGTCTGGGGCATCACGGGTGCGCTGGCCAGGGCTTCGTCACCGCCCAGCTTTTTCAAGGCCTCGGGCTCGGTGCGGGACGCCTTGGCCAGCAGCGCCTTGCGCAGGGTCAGGGCAATGCCGTCGGCCAGGGCCGGGGACAAGGCTGCATACTCGCACACCCGGCGCAGGATGGCCAGTTGCACGGGGTCGACCTCGGCCGTGGCATCGTCCAGCAGGTTGCGCAGGTTGTAGCGCGCCGTCACATCCACCACCTTGCCCGACAGGAACGCCTCCGGGCCCTCGTCGGTGTTGTCCTTGTCGGCGGACAGGAAACTCGACAGCCGCGCCTCGGCCAGCTCCACCGCCCAGGGCTCGCCCAGGTGGTCGACCTTGTCACCGCCGCTGCGGGCATCCTCGCGCAGGATCAACCGCGCCCAGTCCAGGGCCCCACGCAGGATCCAGTGAGACTGGGTCAGTGCCCGCTCGGCCGACTCGACCTGCACGGCCCGCCACTGCTGCCACACCATCGAGGCGGCCACCGTGGTCACCAGGGTCACGATGGCCATGGCCATGAGCAAGGCCGCGCCCCGCTGGCGACGCGGCAAGGACGGGGGCAGGCACTTCGCGGAGGTCATGGCATGGCCCTTCAATTCTGTCCCGGCTGCGCCGCGAGCAGCGCATCCTTGACGATGGCACCGGCATAGCCACTGCCCTCACCCAGGGTCAGCACGCAGCGCACCCCCTTGGGCAGTGGTTCGATGTTCATCACACGCGCCAGCACCGCGCCCGGCGCCCCGGCACTGGCCGCGCCTGCGGGCGGCGCAGCGCCAACGTTGGCAGCCCCGGCCGACGACTGCGCGTTGGACCACGCCCCACCCCGGTAAAAGTACACCTGCCATTGCTCGACCCCCTTGAGGGCAGCCAGCGACCCAGGCTCGCGCCCCTGAAAGTTGAAGGACCGCAGCCACTGGTCCTGCAGCAAGCCCACATTGGTCACTGCCGGCCCCGCCCAGCGCACCCAGCGCCCCGAGCGCAGGGCCCAGACAACCACCTGCATGCCGCCCGTGGTCTGGCGTGTCAGGCGCAGCGCCGCGCCATCGAACTGCAGCGCCTGGACCACTCCGGTGTCCACCACGGCATTGAGGTCGGCCGACCACTGCTGCATCACCGACTGCATGCGCAAGGTCCGCTTGAGCGCGCCATCGGCAATCTCCCGCGCACGGGTGATGCCATCCAGGCCTTTCCAGGCCATGGCCGCCATCACCGACAGGATCACGAGCGCCACCAGCACCTCGATCAGGGTGAAACCCCGTGAGGGGTGAGGAGGTGTGGCGCGCACAGGGGTCATGGGGGGCGGGTGTCCAGGGATCAGAAGCGAGGCACGACGGTGGAGACCCGCACAATCACCTGGCGGTTCTCGTCGTAGACCACGGCATCGACCTTTCGGAAATTGGGGTTGGGGGTGCCCTTGACCTGCAGAGAGCCCGGCAGATCCCGGCCCAGTTGTCGGCACTGGAAATCGCTGTCCCCCACCGAAGGCCAGGTCGAGTACAGCTTGAGGGTCACCAACTGGTTCTCGGCACACCACTGGCCCATGGTCAGATCACTCAGACGCTGGGCATTGACCGTCAGCCCGCCCGCAGCCTTGAAGCCGGTGGCCAGGGTGATGGCCACGACGGCCAGGGCCACCAGCACTTCGATCAGGGTCATGCCCCGGCTTGGGGAAGGATCAGCGTGCACCGTTGACCTCCGCAGGTGATGCCGCGCCGGTGTCCAGCGGCGGCAGGTCGATCTCGGGCGTCCCGCCACGCACCACGTCAAAGGGACTCAAGCCATCCGTGGCAATCATGATCTGCTGGGTGCCCAGCCGCAAGATGATGCTCTGAGCGCCCACCACAGGCTCCGGCCCCAGCACGATGCTGCGGCCATCGACCACCTCGGCCTTGACCTCGCGCTCCATCCACTGGAGCGAAGGCGTTTCGTTGGCGGGCAGTCCCAGGAACTGGAAATCGGTGTCGGCACTGGTGGGCTGGGGCATCCAGATCACCGTCATGCCCCCAGAGCGGGCTTGCGCACGCGAGGACTCCAGGAAAGCCACCAGCCGTGCCGCTTCTTTTTCCAGACGCGACGTGGCCGGGTCCGGCAAGGCCACCGAGGCCACCGCGGTCGTGATGGCAATCAGGGCGACCACCACCATCAGCTCCAGCAGCGTGAAGCCGCGTGAGCGCAAACCGGGCATCGAGGGCATCAGGCGTTGCTCACTGCCAGGATCCGAGGTCGGCGTCCTTGCCTTCTCCGCCCTCTTTGCCATCGGCCCCCAGGCTGAACACGTCCACCTCACCCTTGAGACCGGGATTCAGGTACTTGTAAGGCTGCCCCCAAGGGTCGTTGGGCAGCTTTTCAAGGTATGGGCGCCAGTTGGAGGGCACTGGCGAGACCGACGGCTTGGTCACCAGGGCCTGCAGGCCTTGTTCGCCCGTGGGATAGCGCTGGTTGTCCAGGCGATAGAGCTTGAGCGAGTTCATGACATTGGTGATGTCGGTGCGCGCCGCGGTCAGGCGGGCGTCATCGGCGCGGTCAAGCACGTTGGGCACGATCAAGGCGGCCAGCAGGCCAATGATGACCAGCACGACCATCAGCTCGATCAGGGTGAAGCCTTTGGAGGCCAGGCGGCGCAAGCGATTAGTGGTACTCATGAAACACTCGGTAAAGCGTGGAAACGCACGAAAGTGTGCTCGATCACGACGAGGGGCGCCAGCATGCACGAGTTTGTCGCCCGTTCACGGGAGGATCTACCCCAACTCTTGGGGGCAGTTCCCAGTCGCAAGTTCCCTCCCGCCCATGATAATGTCCTGATCATGCTTTCACGCTTCTTTGCTTTGCTCATCTGGGGAGCCGTTGCGCTCAGCGCCGCCTATTGGGGTCTGCGCTGGTTTGGCAAGCCCATGGCCGTGCCGCCGGGAACCACGCCGGCCACCATGGACACCACCCTCCGGGGCGACCTCACCCGCCTGCTGTCAGGCCCCGCCCCGGCCGAAGGCGCCGCCGAGGTCCCGACCGAACAAGCCGCCCTGGCCGGACGCCTGCAGCTGCTGGGCGTGGTCGCGCCGCGCGATGAAGGCGGACAGGCGGGCGTGGCCCTCCTGGTGCTGGATGGCAAGCCGGCCCGGGCCTACAAGATGGGTCAGATGGTGGACAGTGGCCTGATGGTCCAGGCCATCACCCAGCGCAGCGTCCAGATCGGCCCCCAGGATGGCCCTGCCTCGGTGACCCTGGAGCTGCCCCTGATGCCCGCTGCTGCGACCGGCACCCTGGCGCCCGCCACCGGCATCGAAACCCCCATGAGCCCGGTGAGCCGCTACGCACCGCCCCCCCCGATCCCTGCCCAGGCTGGCACCGGCATGGCCGCCACGCCCGTGGAAGGCATGGACACCAACGGCGCCGCGACCAGCAACGATGCGGCGGCGGCCCAGGCCGCCCCACGCGCCCAAGCACCTCGCATCCGCCGGCACTTCAACCGCAGCACCAAGCCCAACGAGGCCCCGGTGCCCGACCCCAATCAGGCCATCTGACCTCGGTCAGCGCAAGAACAGTCGGTAGACCGGGTTGCGACTCTCGTCCACATACTGGTAACCCAGGTCATCGAGCACCCGCCCGATGGCCTTGACTTCGTCCTTGGGCACCTGCAGCCCCACCAGAATGCGACCATAGTCGGCGCCCTGGTTGCGGTAGTGGAACAAGCTGATGTTCCAACCCGGCGGCATGCTGGTCAGGAAACGCATCAAGGCGCCTGGACGCTCCGGGAACAGGAAGCTGTAAAGACGCTCGCCCTCGGCCAGGCTGGAGCGCCCCCCCACCATGTGACGCACGTGGGTTTTGGCCAGTTCGTCGTGGGTCAGGTCCACGGTGGCAAAACCCTGGGCCTCGAAGTCCTTGGCGATCTGCCGTGAATCCCCCTTGCGCGCGGTGCTGAGCCCCACAAACACATGGGCCTGCCGCTCGTCGGAGATGCGGTAGTTGAACTCGGTCACGCTGCGCGGCCCGATCAGCTCGCAGAACCGCTTGAACGAGCCCCGCTCTTCCGGGATCGTCACGGCAAACAGGCCTTCGCGCTCCTCACCGACATCGGCTCGCTCGGCCACAAAACGCAGCCGGTCAAAGTTCATGTTGGCGCCGCAGTTGATGGCGATGTAGGTCTTGCCTTGCCCGCCATGGCGCGCCGCGTATTGCTTGACGGCCGCCACGCCCAGGGCCCCGGCTGGCTCGACGATCGAGCGCGTGTCCTGGTAGATGTCCTTGATGGCTGCGCACACCGCATCGGTGTTGACGATGACAAAGTCATCCACATGCTTGCGCACCAATCGCAGCGTCTCCTCGCCCACCAGCTTGACGGCCGTACCGTCCGAGAACAAGCCGACATCGTCGAGGGTCACTCGCTTGCCGGCCTTGACCGAGCGCACCATGGCGTCCGAGTCGTTCATCTGAACGCCGATCACCTTGATCTCGGGTCGCAAGGCCTTGATGTAGGCAGCCACACCGCTGATGAGCCCGCCGCCGCCGATGGCCACGAACACGGCATCGATCGGTCCTGAGTGCTGGCGCAGGATCTCCATGGCCACCGTGCCTTGCCCGGCGATCACATCGGGGTCGTCAAAGGGGTGCACAAAGGTCAGGCCGCGCTTGGCCTCCAGCATCTTGGCGTGCAAGGCGGCGTCGGAATAGCTCTCGCCATGCAGCACGATCTCGACGTTGTCACCGCCAAAGGCCGCCACCGCATCGATCTTGACCTGCGGGGTGGTGGTGGGCATCACGATGGTGGCCTTGCAGCCCAGGCGGCGCGCGCCCATGGCCACGCCTTGCGCATGGTTGCCAGCCGAGGCGCACAGCACGCCCTTGGCCAGGGCCTTGGGGCTGAGTTGCGCCATCTTGTTGTAGGCACCAC
>ERZ724527.680-NODE-680-length-16613-cov-5.841346_pt1 | contig 16613 bp, 11 predicted proteins | sample MGYA00376060_ERZ724527 | MGnify/ENA primary metagenome ERZ724527 (study PRJEB28724, sample SAMN07190886) | activated sludge metagenome | isolation source: activated sludge of sewage treatment plant in Hong Hong | place: USA: Christiansburg, Virginia | collected...
GGCGCGCAACCAGTTTCGCGACTGGAGCAACGCGCACCAGAACACCCTGGCGGACACCATTGTGGACTCTATCCCGGCTGACCACCCGACGGACGGACAACTGGTTGCCATGGCCCGCCAGTATTTCAAGCGCTTTGACAACATGGCAGCGGACCCCTCCATGGTCTGAACCCGAAGGGCAAGGGGGGTCGGCACATGCTGCGACAATGGGCGCACCATGAGTCAGACTTACATCCTTACCCTGTCGTGCCCGGATCGCCTGGGCCTGGTCCACGCCGTCTCCGGATTCCTGCTGGAACGCGGGGGCAACATCGAAGAAGCCGCCCAGTACAACGACCCGGCCACGGGGCTGTTCTTTATGCGGGTGCAATTCACCTGCGTGCGGCTCACCTACAAGGACCTGCGCACACAGCTGGCGTTTTTCGCCAGGCCCTACGCCATGCAATGGGGCCTGCACGCCACGTCGCAGGCCATGCGCACGGTATTGCTGGTCAGCAAGGAAGGCCATTGCCTCAACGACCTGCTGTTCCGCTGGAAAAGTGGCCTGCTGGCGCTTGACATCCGCGCCATCATCTCCAACCATAAAGACTTTTACCAGCTGGCGGCCAGCTACAACGTACCGTTTCACCACATCGCGATGACGGCGGAGACCAAGGCCAAGGCGGAAGAGCGGCAGTTCGAAATCATTGAATCCGAAGGCGCTGAGCTAGTGGTACTGGCGCGCTACATGCAAATCCTCAGTGACGACTTTTGCAAAAAACTCGCCGGGCGCGCCATCAACATCCATCACTCCTTCCTGCCCAGCTTCAAGGGTGCCAAGCCCTACTACCAGGCCCACGACCGCGGGGTCAAGCTGATTGGTGCGACGGCCCACTACGTGACCGCGGATCTGGACGAAGGCCCCATCATCGAGCAGGACGTGGCCCGTGTGGACCACAGCAAAACCGTGGAAGACCTGACCACCCAGGGCCGCGACACCGAGAGCCAGGTGCTGGCCCGCGCGGTCAAGTGGCACAGCGAGCACCGCGTGCTGCTCAACGGCCACAAGACGGTTATTTTCAAATAGCGGCAGACGCGGGACGAGAAGAAAGGTTTCACCGCCGGGCCGCCCCAAGGTGAAACGCGGCCCCCTCGGGGGGCAGGAAGCTACACGTAGTGAGCGACCGTGGGGGCCTATTTCAGGTCGAAGCGCCCCACCAGCTGGTCCAGCGCCTGCGCCTGTTCATCCAGCGACTGGGCGGCGGCGGCGGCTTCTTCGACCAGGGCAGCGTTTTGCTGCGTGGTCTCGTCGATCTGCGCAATGGCCCGGTTCATGTCGGCGATGCCCTCGCTTTGCTCCAGGGACGCGCCCGATATTTCTTCCATCACCGTGCTGACGTCGAGCACAGTCTTGGCCATGTCGGCAATGGTTTGCCCGGCGCTGCGGGCCAACTGCGAGCCCTCTTTCACCTGGCGCGTTGAATTCTCGATCAGGGCACTGATCTCCTTGGCGGCCGTCGCGCTACGCTGCGCCAGGTCACGCACTTCGGCGGCCACCACGGCGAACCCACGGCCCTGCTCGCCCGCGTGGGCCGCTTCGACCGCAGCGTTCAGCGCCAGGATGTTGGTCTGAAACGCAATGCTCTGGATGGCGCCAATATTGGCGTGGATGGCCTGGGTACTCTGGCTGATTTTTTCCATGGTGAGCACCACATTGGCCACCACTTCACCGCCCTGGCGGGCCGCCTGGCTGGCGCTGCCTGACAGCTGTGCGGCGCGGGTGGAGCTGTCGGCATAGCGTTTGGCGATGGCCGTCAGCTGTTCGACATTGGCGGTGGTCTTTTCCAGCGAGGAAGCCTGCTGTTCGGTCCGGTTGGACAGGTCCAGATTGCCCATGGAAATTTCGCGCGAGGCATTGGCCACCTGCGCCGAGCTTTCGGCAATTTCGCCCATGGTCTGTGCCAGGTGGGTCTGCATGTCATGCAGGGAGTGCAGCAGGCTTTCCTTGTCATTGGGGTCGAGTTTGATCTGCATGGTCAGGTCACCATTGGCGATACGGCTGGCGATCGATTTGGCGTAGGCGGGCTCGCCGCCAAGCTGGCGCGTCAGGCGCCAGGTAACCCAGGCGCTGATGCCCAGTGACAGGACAATCAGGATGGCCGTGATGGCGACCACCCAGACCAGGGACGTGCTGTAGATCTGGGCGGCCAACTGCATCGTCGCCTGGGCCGACTGCCCGCGCTGCTGCACCACACTATCGACAATCTTTTCGACCTTGCGGGTCTCGTTGGCCAGTCCCGCGTCTTCCATGGACACATCAGGGCTCATCTCCATGAACGACATGGGTTGCTCCTTGACCAGCTTGACGTACTCGCGCAGGCGTTTGGTCCATTTAGCAATGGCCTCATCCAGCTGCTTCGCGGTGGCCGCGGATTCTTCTCCACTGGACAACTTGCGCACGACATCCAGTTCCCTGGCAATATTGTCCAAAGCGCCTTCCACATCCTTGGCCAGGGTCTCGCGCTCGGCCGCCGTGCTGGCGGTCAGCAACTGGGTTTGCGCACGGCTGGCGCGCAACACGTTGCCCCGGGCCTGCTCGGCAGCCTGGCTGGCTGCATATTCCTGCTCATAAATGATGTGGGTGGAGGCATTGAGCCGCCCCATCTGGAACAGCGAAAACACACCGATCACCAATGCACCGGCCAGCACGGCCGCAAACGCCAGACGCAGACTCGCGCGCACCGACATGCCATCGGCCGACGCACCACCCGCTGTAACCAGGCGGTGGCGAACGGTTTGTGCCAGGCCGTTCATGCCCAGCAACAGGCTCTTTTTCGGGGCCGCAATCGCGGCGGGGATCTCTGGCAACGGGGGGGATAGATCTTCTTCTGTGACGGCGGATTCCATCGTGCGACTCCAACTGCAGCTGATGCAAAGCGTCAGGATAGCCGAGTTTTCAGATGCGCGAACCCATTTCTTCACCCATGCGGATAGGGCCACCCGGCGCCCATCGCGCATTGAATTGCAAGGGCCCTGCGGGAAAGAGCATCACCACGGTAGAGCCCAACAAGAAGCGCCCCATCTCGGACCCTCGCCCCAACTTCGGTGCCTCGTTTTCGTAGCTGCGTTCCCACAGCGTGCCGGGACGCGGCGGATTAACCAGGCCATGCCACACCGTGGCCATGCTGCCCACAATGGTGGCGCCCACCAGGGTCAGCACAAACGGGCCATGGGCCGAGTCAAACACGCACACCACCCGCTCGTTGCGGGCAAACAGTCCGGGCACGCCGCGGGCGGTGGTCGGGTTGACCGAGAACAGATCGCCCGGCACATAAATCATGCGCCGCAGCACCCCATCGCACGGCATGTGGATGCGGTGGTAGTCCTTGGGGCTGAGGTACAGCGTGGCAAAGTGGCCGTCCTGGAACTGCGCGGCCAGGCTCGCGTCGCCACCGACCAGCGCGGTTGTCGAATAGGTGTGGCCCTTGGCCTGAAAGATCTGGTCATTCTCGATGCGGCCGAACTGGCTGATCGCGCCATCCACCGGGCTCAGCAGGTCGGCCTGGGCCAGCGGACGGGCACCCGCTTTCAGGGCGCGCGTGAAGAAATCGTTGAACGTGGCGTAGCTGGTGATGTCGGGGTTGGCCGCCTCGGCCATGTTGACCTGGTAGCGTTTGACAAACCAGCGGATCACGGCTGTCGTCGTGGCGCCGGCCTTGGCGCTGGCGAACTTGCCGGCCAGGGCGGTTATGGCCTGCTTGGGAATCAGGTACTGCGGCAATACCGCGAGGGTGTCGGACACGGCAGTTCCTTCTGGGTGGTATGGGTCGGTGGTGCGCGAGGCACGAGTGCGGCCGGATTATAGTGAGCGCATGAAACCAGCCCCCACGCTTCCCGCTGCGCGTAGCGGCGCTGCCCGTATCCCTCCTATCCAGTGCCTGCTGACCTTTGAGGCCCTGGCACGGCTGCGCAGCGTGACGCAAGCGGCTGAAGAGCAATGCGTGACACCCAGCGCCGTGAGCCACCGCGTGCGCCAGCTGGAGGAGATCATTGGCACCAAGCTGTTTGGCCGCGCCGATTTTTCGCTGACCACCGAGGGCAGCGAATACCTGGCCCATGTGCGCGAGGGCCTGGCCATCCTGCAGAAGTTCCCCAGCTCGGCGGCCGCACCCGGCAAACGCAAGCTGAAACTGGCGGTCACGCCCACGTTCTCGCGCTCCATCCTGATTCCGCGCCTGCGCCAGTTCACCGATGCCTATCCCGAGATCGACCTCACGCTGCAGGTCTCCATTCCGCTGCTGGACGTGGTGGCCGAAGACGCCGACCTGATGGTGCGCTTTGGCCCCGGTCGCTACGCCGACATGGAGCACGCACTGCTGATGAAGGACGAGGTCACACCGCTGGCCTCGCCCGCCTTTGTACGCGAGCACGGGCCGTTCGATGTGGCACAGGACCTGCAGGGCGTGCCACTGCTGCGCAGCCCGCTGGAGCCCTGGCGCACCTGGTTTGCGGCGCGCGGGCTGGACTGGCCAGAGCCCGTGGACGGTTCGCAATTCAACGACATCGGCCTGATGTGCGACGGCGCCGCTGCCGGCATGGGCGTGGCCCTGGTGCGGCTCAAGCTGGGTGCGCCGTGGCTTGAGAACGGCACCCTGGTGCGCCTGGGCAGCAACGACGTCTTCTGCACCAACGTGCCCAGCCCGCACGCCCACTACCTGTGCTGGCGCACCGGCATGATGGACCGCTGGGAATGCGCGGCGTTTGCCGAGTGGCTGAAAAAAGCGGTGGCTTGAATCAACTGACCGTGGGAATTTCACGGCCAGCTGCTATTGATAGGATAGCTACCCATGTATATTTTACGAGGGCTGCAGCCATATTCTCGTCTAACCTAGAATGGGCAACGGGGGAGGACCAAGAATGACGCCAGAAGCCAAAGCCAGAGAGAGAATAGACCACAAGCTCACGCAAGCGGGCTGGTTGGTGCAAGACCTGAAACAACTCAATCTGGGTGCAGCTCCGGGTGTGGCAGTACGTGAATTTCCGACCGATGGCGGCCCCGCCGACTATGTTTTGTTCGTCAACCGTGCTGCCGTGGGCGTCATTGAAGCCAAGCGCGATGAGGCTGGCGAAAACCTCACCGCCCATGAAGTGCAGACCGCCCGTTATGCCAACGCCACCCTCAAATGGCGCAAAGACCAGGCGCCGCTGCCTTTTTTGTTTGAGTCCACCGGCCAGATCATCCACTTCACTGATGGGCGCGATCCGGCACCGCGTGCACGCGAGATCTTTCATTTCTTCAAAGCCGAAACGCTGCAAGAGTGGCTGGACCAGCCCGGTCAACCCAGCACACTGCGACGGCGTCTGAAAAACAACATGCCTGCGCTGCCCGAGCGCAATCTGCGCGACTGCCAAATCAGCGCAGTCACGGGGCTCGAAGCCTCACTGGCGCTGAACAAGCCCCGCGCCTTGGTGCACATGGCCACTGGCGCGGGCAAAACCTTTACCGCCATCACGTCGGTCTATCGTCTGCTCAAGTTTGGGGAAGCCAAACGCATCTTGTTTTTGGTAGACACGCGCAACTTGGGCAAGCAAGCGCACCAGGAGTTCATGGCGTACACCCCGCCGGACGATGGCCGCACCTTCACAGAGCTGTACAACGTGCAGCGGCTAAGCAGCAGCGCTATCGACCCGCACGCCCAAGTGGTGATCAGCACCATCCAGCGTATGTATTCCGTGCTGTCGGGCGAGCCCATCGACGAGTCGGCGGAAGACGTGTCGCTGAACGAAGTACAGCAGACCCAAAGCCAAGCCAAGTTGGTGCGCTACAACGCGGCCATCCCCATAGAAACCTTCGACTTCATCGTCATCGACGAATGCCACCGCAGCATCTACAACCTGTGGAAGCAGGTGCTGGACTACTTTGACGCATTTCTGGTGGGCCTGACCGCAACGCCCGACAAACGCACCTTTGGTTTCTTCAACGAGAACATCGTCGCCGAATATAGCTACGAACAATCGGTGGCGGATGGTGTCAACGTGGGCTATGACGTTTTTCTGATCGAGACCGACGTCACGCAAAAGGGGGCCAAGCTCAAGGCCCGCGAGTGGGTGGACCATCGCGACCGCCAGACCCGCAAGAAGCGCTGGCAACAGACCGAGGATGAAACGCCCTACACGGGCAAAGAGCTGGACCGATCGGTGGTCAACCCCAGCCAGATCCGGCAAGTGATTCTGGCCATGAAAACGGCAGTGGAAACCAGCATCTTCCCGACCCGCAAAGAGACGCCCAAGACCCTGATCTTCGCCAAGACCGACAGCCACGCCGACGACATCATCCACATGGTGCGCGAGGTGTATGGCCAAGGCAACGACTTCTGCAAAAAGGTCACCTACAAGGCGGAGGAAGATGCCGACACCATCCTGAGCAACTTTCGCAACGAGTTCAACCCGCGCATTGCCGTCACCGTGGACATGATCGCCACCGGCACCGACGTCAAACCGCTCGAAGTGCTGCTCTTCATGCGCGACGTGCGCAGCAGAGGCTACTACGAGCAAATGAAAGGCCGGGGCGTGCGCAGCCTGGGCTTTGAGGCCCTGCGAAAAGTCAGCAACAGCGCCAACAGCGCCAAAGAGCGCTTTGTGCTGATCGATGCCGTAGGCGTGGAAAAATCCTGCAAGACCGAGAGCCGCCCGCTGGAGAAGAAACCCGGTGTCAGTCTCAAAGACCTGCTGCAAGGCGTGGCCATGGGCCATCGCGACGACGACACCGTGCTGAGCCTCGCTAACCGCCTGGTGCGCCTGGCCAAACAGCTCGACGAAAAAGCCCTCAGGCGCATTGATAAAGCCTCGGGCGGCAGCACCGTCGGCGAGTTGGGCAAGGGCCTGGTGGTCGCGTTGGACCCGGACAAGATCGTCGCGCAAGCCCTCAGCACCGCGCAGGCGCAAGGCATCACACGTTCTGAGGACACGCTTACCGCCGATGAAATTGCCGCCGCCCGCACGCTGCGTGTGTCAGCCGCTTGCCAGCCGTTCGACGCACCGGCGCTGCGCGAGGAGATTGAGTCCGCCCGGCGCGAACGCGAGCAACTCATAGACCACATCAACCTCGACCATGTCACCTTCAGCGGCTACAGCGCGCAGGCGGCAGAGCAGGCGCAAAAAGTCATCCAGACTTTTGCCGACTACATTGAGCAGCACAAAACCGAAATCGAGGCCCTGGCTTTTTTCTACCAGCAGCCCTACAGTCGCCGCGCCCTGACCTTTGACATGGTCGAAGACCTGCACGAGCGCTTGAGCCGCCCACCGCTGATGCTGACCACCGAAAAACTCTGGAGCGCCTATGCCCGCGTCCGGGCATCCCAAGTCAAAGGTGTGGACACCCGGCGCCAACTCACCGATCTGGTTGCTCTAGTGCGCTTTGCCATCGGCCTGCATAGCGCACAAGGCGTTGACGGCGACACGCTGGAACTCAGCCCCTTTTCCGATCAGGTCAACATCCGTTTTGCTGACTGGATATGGCGCCACAACGCCCAGCGTGCCACCGCCTTCACACCCGAGCAAACCGAATGGCTGCGCCTGATCAAGGACCACATTGCCGCCAGCTGCTGCATTACCCGCAGCGACTTCGACTACGCCGAACTGGCCGCCCAGGGTGGCCTGCAAAAAGTGTGGGACGTGTTTGGCAGCCAACTGGACGATTTGATGGGCGAGATGAATGAGGCACTGGTGGCTTGATGTTCCAATCACCCTTCACCGGATGGGATGCGCCGAACATGTGGAGCACCGCTGCACGTCAAAGCGTTGGAAGAAAAACCGAGAGTCAGATGAGATTACTATGAACTTGATAGCTGCGTGCGTATATTCCACGAGGGCTAGAGGCCGATTTGTTATAAATTTCTGTAAGCGTAGCGGTCGTTGGCAGCGGTGCGAGTTTGGTGTCGGATTCAAGCCCGCAGTGAGTGGGCTCAGCCCCAATATTCGTGGGTTGCATAGTGGGGCGGTGGGGTTCCTAGGGTTGTTTGTGGGGGTGCGGGCGTGAGCGAATTTCTGAATGCCCGTTGGGAGCTTCCAAATACGTGGCAGTGGGTGGGTATTGGCGAAATTGCCGATGTAATCGGTGGGGGTACTCCGTCCACGCTCAACGCGGGAAACTTTGGTGGTGACATTCCTTGGATCACGCCGGCCGATATGTCTGCTCACATTGGAAAAACCATTGCGAAGGGCGCGCGGTTGATTTCTGCGAAGGGTTTGGAAGGCTCTGGAGCGCGCTGGCTCCCGAAAGGCGCGGTTTTATTCAGTTCGCGAGCGCCCATTGGCTACGTAGCAATTGCTTCGCAGCCTGTCACCACCAACCAGGGTTTTAAGAGCTTCGTACCAGCAAAGGGCTGCGACTCTGACTATTTGTATTACTGGCTTACAAGTGCGAAACCCCTTGCAGAAAAACTTGCCAGCGGCACTACTTTTCTTGAAATTTCAGGCGCTAAAGCAGCACTGATTCCGTTTCCCGTCGCCCCCGCTGCAGAGCAAACCCGCATCGTCGAAAAACTCGAAGAACTGCTGTCCGACCTCGACGCTGGCGTGGCGGAACTCAAGGCGGCGCAGAAAAAGCTGGGGCAATACCGCCAGTCGCTGCTGAAAGCGGCAGTCGAAGGCGCGCTCACCGCCGACTGGCGTGCGGCGCAACGCGATGGGCGAAAGGGCAAAGCGGCGTCCACTGAATCGGGTGCAGCGCTGCTGGCCCGCATCCTGAGCGAGCGCCGCAGCCGCTGGGAAGCCCGTCAACTTGCAAAATTCCGTGACCAAGGAAAAGCACCGCCCAAGGACTGGCAAGCCAAATACCCCGCGCCTGTTGCGCCGGACACCACTGGTCTGCCGGAGCTGCCGTTGGGGTGGGTTTGGGCGAGTGTTGAACAGGTCGCTTCAGATGAACGCTACAGCCTGTCGATTGGCCCGTTTGGCAGCAACCTGAAAGTGCCGGACTACCGTGAAGAAGGTGTTCCACTGGTCTTTGTGCGCAATATTCGATCGGGTAAATATGGCGGCGTTCACACCAAATATGTGACGCCGGACAAGGCCGATGAACTCCGCGCGCACAGCATTGCAGCCGGTGACGTGTTGATCACCAAGATGGGAGAGCCACCCGGTGATGCGGATGTTTACCCGGACGGCGAACCCCTTGCCGTGATCACTGCTGATTGCATCAAGGTCCGGTGCTGGTCAGGACTGATGCTGCCGCATTTCTTGAAGTCGGTGATCAATTCATACATTGGTCAGCGGCAAATAGAACCGATGACGCAAGGTGTGGCCCAGAAAAAAGTGAGTTTGGGTCGGTTCTCAAGTCTTGCTGTTCCGGTGCCGTCCTTTGCTGAGCAAATTGAAGTCATGAAAATGGTTGCGGCAGCCGACAACGATGCGCTGGTCCTGGAGAACGCCATTGAGCAAAGCCTCAAACAATCCGCCGCCCAACGCAAAAACATCCTGCAAGCCGCCTTCTCTGGCCAGCTCGTCCCGCAAGACCCCGCCGACGAACCCGCCAGCGCGCTGCTGGCGCGCATACGGGCCGAGCGCGCAACGCGGGAAACAAGTGCTGGGCGAGGCCGGGGCAAGAAGGGAGTATCTGCATGACCCTGGAAATATCCCTAGACGATGTGGCCACCATGGCCGAGAGCGTGGACCTGGAGTGCAAGTCCGCCCAGGGCCGCGACGGCCAGGGCGAACTACCCGACGATTTCTGGAAAAGTTACTGCGCCATGGCCAACAGCGACGGTGGCGTGATTTGGCTGGGTATTCAAGAGAAACCGCGTGGCCAGTTCCAGGCCTTGGGCCTTGCCAACCTGGAGAAAGTTCGCAAAGCGCTGTGGGACAACCTGAACAACCGCAAGCAGGTGAGTCTTAATCTGCTGTCCGAACAACACGTTCATCCCGTGAAGGTGGCTGGCAAAACGGTTTTGCGCGTCGAAGTCCCCCGTGCCGCGCGCCAGGCGAGGCCGGTACACGTGGGCAGCAATCCTCTGGAGGGTACCTATCTGCGCCGATACGAGGGCGATTACCTTGCCGATGGCGAGGCGGTGCGCCGCATGCTGGCTGAGCGGGTGGAGGACTCGCGCGATGAGCGCGTGCTGAAAGGGTTTGATTTCACGGATCTGGACATGGACACGGTGGCGGCCTATCGCAACCGGTTCAGCGCAGTCAAACCCGGTCACGTGTGGTCGGACTTGCCGCTGCCCGATTTTTTGGAGCGTATTGGCGCCGTTGGCAAAAACCGGGAAGAGGGCTTTAGCGGGCTGCGTCTGGCCGGGCTGTTGATGTTTGGCCGTGCCGAAGTCATCCGTGATGCGCTGCCAAACTACATGGTGGACTATCAGGAGCGACCCGAGGCCAAGACCGAACGGCGCTGGGTGGACCGGCTGATTCCCGACGGCAGTTGGTCTGGCAATGTGTACGACTTCTTCCGCAAGGTGTATCTGAAGCTCACCTCGGATTTGAAAGTACCGTTTCAATTGCAGGACGGGCAGCGGATTGAAGACACGCCGGTGCACGAGGCACTGCGAGAGGCGTTGGCCAACACGCTGATTCACGCCGATTTTTCAGGCCGTATTTCTGTGCTGGTGGTGAAGCGGCCCGACATGTTTGGCTTTCGCAACCCCGGTTTGATGCGGGTTCCACTGGTAGATGCCATCAAAGGCGGAACCAGTGACTGCCGCAACCGCCGCTTACAGACGATGTTCCAACAGGTGGGTTACGGCGATCACGCAGGTTCGGGGCTGCCCAAGATTTATCACAACTGGGCGGGCCAACATTGGCGGCGTCCGGTCTTATATGAGTTGCGTGAGCCTGAGCAGACTTTGATGGAGTTGCGCATGACCAGCTTGCTGCCGGCTGATGCGGTCGCGGAGCTGGAAGCACACATGGGTGAAAAGTTCTCCGGCCTTCCTCAGTTGGAACGGTTGGCGTTGGTAACCGCTGCGACAGAAGGAATGGTTCACCATGGCCGACTGCGGGAGATATCGACCGATCACCCGACAGACATTACCAAGATGCTGGGGCGCATGGTGCGCGACGGGTTGCTGGTATCCGAGGGCGTGGGGCGCGGCATGCGATACCTGCTTCCCTGGCAAGAAAGCCAGACAACGGTGTTATTTGGCGATGAAACTACCGCGCTAACACCGGAGCTAAGCTCTGAACCTCCACAGCTAAGCGCCGAACCTCCACAGCTAAGCGCCGAACCTCCACAGCTAAGCTCTGAACCTCCACAGCTCCCTCCAGTCTATCTGGATAGCGCGCAACTTACCCCGGAACTTCTAGCTGCGTTGGGGTTGATCGCTCAGCCTGTGCGCGAGCGAAGTCGAGTTGCCTCCAGCGTCTTGCAAGACACCGTCCTCGCGCTGTGCATGCATCGCTACTTGGGGCGCAGAGTGTTGGCACAGCTGCTTGCTCGAAACCCTGATGATTTATTAAAGCGGACGTTGAATCCCATGGTGCTTGAAGGCAAGTTGAAAACAGCGTTCCCTTCGGCCAGCGATCCCCGTCAAGCCTACGTAGCAGTACAAAAATGAACACGTCTTCCCTCATCCAGAAAGTTTGGAACTTCTGCCACACGTTGCGCGACGACGGCGTGGGTTATGGCGACTATCTGGAACAGCTCACCTATCTGCTGTTCCTGAAGATGGCGCACGAATACGCGCAGGCACCGTACAAGCGCGACACCCATGTCCCCAAAGGTTACGGCTGGACCAACCTCAGAAGCAAGGTGGGGGAACCGCTGGAAGCACACTACCTGGCCACGCTGCACAAGCTCGGGCAAGAGCCAGGCATGTTGGGAGCCATCTTTTTCAAGGCGCAAAACAAGATTCAAGACCCGGCCAAGCTGTCACGCCTGGTGCAACTGATTGATGCCGAGAGCTGGGTCGGCATGGACGCCGACACCAAGGGCGACCTGTACGAAGGGCTGCTGCAAAAGAACGCCGAAGACACCAAGAGCGGCGCAGGCCAATACTTCACGCCCCGCGCGCTGATCCAGGCGATGGTGGAGTGCGTGCGCCCCGAGCCCATGAAGACCATTGCCGACCCGGCGTGCGGCACTGGGGGCTTTTTCCTGGGCGCCTACAACTGGCTCACGCGCAAGGGTGGCAAGCTCAACATCCGGCAGCTTGAGTTTTTGCACCGCAGCACCTTTCACGGCAACGAGATTGTGGCGGGCACCCGGCGCATGTGCCTGATGAACCTGTTTCTGCACAACATTGGCGATGTGGACGGCGAGCCCACAGTGGACCGCGCCGATGCCTTGATTGCCGACCCCGGCGAACGCTTTGACTATGTGCTGGCCAATCCGCCGTTTGGCAAGAAGAGCAGCATGACCATCACCAATGCTGACGGCGAGGAAGACCGCGACGCACTGACCTACGAGCGGCAAGACTTTTGGGAAACCACGTCCAACAAGCAACTCAACTTTTTGCAGCACATTGTCACCATTCTCAAAGACAACGGCCAGGCCGCCGTGGTGCTGCCCGACAACGTGCTGTTTGAAGGCGGTGCGGGTGAGAAGATCCGCCGTAAGCTACTGGAAACGTGCGACGTGCACACCGTGCTGCGCTTGCCCACCGGCATTTTTTACGCCCAGGGTGTCAAAGCGAATGTGGTGTTTTTTGATGCCAAACCCAAAGACGGCAAGGTGCACACCAAGGGGGTGTGGTTCTATGACCTGCGCACCAACAAACACTTCACGCTGAAAACTCGCACACTCAAACTGGAGGATTTGCAGGACTTCATTACCTGCTACCACCCGGAAAACCGCCACCAGCGCAAGGAAACGGAGCGCTTCAAGCATTACCCCTACGCCGAACTGATGGCCCGGGACAAGGCCAGTCTGGATATTTTCTGGCTGAAGGACGACAGCTTGGACAACCTGGACGACTTGCCGCCGCCCGACGTGCTACAGCAGGAAATCATCGACCACCTGGAGGCGGCCTTGGCAGCATTCCGGGACGTGGCAGCGGGGCTACCCGCACGCGAAGTGACCTGATTTCACAACTTCATACAGGTTTCTTCACGCCAGTGCAGTGCGCTTTGGCGTACAGTGATCCGCATGAACGCCCCCACCTCCACCACTGACACCCAATTGCTACAAAAAGCAGAGCTACAGGCCCAGGTTATACGAGGGCTAGAGGCTCATTTACCTTCAAGCTCTTTGCTCTGGAACCGCGAAGACACCACCCCCTATGAATGCGATGGCCTGACCGCGTACCGCCAGCGCCCGCTGGTGGTGGCGCTGCCCGAAACCGAGGCACAGGTGGCAGCCATTCTGAAAACCTGCTTTGCGATGGGCGTCCCGGTGGTGGCGCGCGGTGCGGGCACCGGCCTGTCGGGTGGCGCCATGCCGCACGCCATGGGGGTTACGCTGTCTTTAGCCCGCTTCAACAAGATCCTGAAAGTGGACAAGCGCAGCCGTACGGCTGTCGTGCAGTGCGGCGTGCGCAACCTGGCCATCAGCGAGGCGGCATCCCCCTTGGGCCTGTACTACGCGCCCGACCCGTCCAGCCAGATCGCCTGCACCATTGGCGGCAACGTGGCGGAGAACTCGGGCGGCGTGCACTGCCTCAAATACGGGCTGACGCTGCACAACGTGCTCAAGGTCCGCGGCTACACCATTGAAGGCGATCCCATCACCTTTGGCGGCGATGCGCTGGACACGCCGGGCTATGACCTGCTGAGCCTGGTCGTGGGCAGCGAGGGCATGCTGGCCATCATCACCGAGGTGACCGTCAAGCTGGTGCCCAAGCCGCAACTGGCGCGCTGCATCATGGCCAGCTTTGACGACATCCGCAAAGCCGGTGACGCGGTGGCCGCGGTGATTGCCGCCGGCATCATCCCCGCCGGGCTGGAGATGATGGACAAGCCCATGACCGCCGCCGTGGAAGACTATGTGCACGCCGGCTATGACCTGAATGCCGAGGCCATTTTGCTGTGCGAAAGCGATGGAACACCCGAGGAGGTGGAAGAAGAAATTGGCCGCATGAGCGACGTGCTGCGCACCCACGGCGCAACGGCCATCGCCGTCAGCCGCGACGAGGCCGAACGGCTGAAATTCTGGAGCGGCCGCAAGAACGCCTTCCCCGCCAGCGGGCGCATCAGCCCCGACTACATGTGCATGGACTCCACCATTCCGCGCAAGCGCCTGGCCGACATCCTGCTGGCCATCCAGGAGATGGAGAAGAAATACCAGCTGCGTTGCGCCAACGTGTTCCATGCCGGTGACGGCAACCTGCACCCGCTGATTTTGTTCGATGCCAACGATGCCGACCAGTTGCACCGCTGCGAACTGTTTGGCGCCGAAATCCTGGAGACTAGCGTCGCCATGGGCGGCACGGTGACCGGCGAGCACGGCGTGGGCGTGGAGAAGCTCAACAGCATGTGCGTGCAGTTCAGTGCCGAAGAGAACGCGCAGATGATGGGCATCAAGCTGGCCTTCGACACCAAAGGCTTGCTCAACCCCGGCAAAGTCATCCCGACCCTGCAACGCTGCGTCGAATACGGCAAAAAGCTGGTGCGTGGGGGGCGCATGGACCACCCCGACCTGCCCCGCTACTAAATCCCGGGCCTGTGTTTGTTTGACGTAAGTCAATAAACTGACTGGCTCGCCGGCGATTCTTGAACTAGATCAAGATTGCAGGGTTGTCCACACTTGCCAACACCTGGGGCGTCCATAGAATTGACTTTCATCAAGGCCACCAATGGCCCTGCAGGAGAAGTTCAATGCCGCAAAGCAGCCCGCCCGAGACCCAAAAAAAGGAAGAGCTAAGAAGCTTTTTGTTCCTGACCGCCGTCATGGTCCCGGCCCTGTCCGTGATCGTCGTGGCCGGCTACGGTTTCATCATCTGGATGAGCCAGCTCATCGTGGGTCCCCCACACTGAACGCCATGCGCACCATCCCCATTACCGAGAGCCACCCGGACGAGTGGCATGTCGCGGGCATCATCGTGCAGGCGCACCCCGAGCGCACCGATGAAATCACCCACTTCATCTCCTCCATCGCAGATGCCGAGGTCCATGCCACCGGCCCCACCGGAAAACTGGTGGTGACGCTGGAGGCCCCCACCAGCCGGGCCATTGCCGCTCACCTGGAAATCATCCAAAAGACTGAAGGGGTGCTGGGCGCCACCCTGGTCTACCAACGCCACGAAGCCGCCGCTGATCTAGACAAGGAGATATCGCCATGACTGTTACCCGCAGAAGTTTTCTACGCAATTCCGCCGCCGTGGCTGCCGCCGGCGCCGCCGGCCTGGAATTGCCCGCCATGGCGACCAACGTCGTCACCGACGCCGAATTGAGCAACCTGAACTGGTCCAAGGCGCCCTGCCGCTTTTGCGGCACCGGCTGCGGCATCATGGTTGGCGTGAAAGAAGGCAAGGTGGTGGCCACCCAGGGCGACCCGCGCGCCGAGGTCAACCGCGGCCTGAACTGTGTCAAGGGCTACTTCCTGTCCAAGATCATGTACGGCCAGGACCGCCTGACCCAGCCGCTGTTGCGCATGAAGAACGGCGTGTACGACAAGAATGGCGAATTCACCCCGGTGAGCTGGGACAAGGCCTTTGACACCATGGCCGAGAAGTTCAAGGCCGCACTCAAGGACAAAGGCCCCTCCGGCGTGGGCATGTTCGGCTCGGGCCAGTGGACGGTGTGGGAGGGCTATGCCGCCTCCAAGCTGTTCAAGGCGGGCTTTCGCACCAACAACATCGACCCCAACGCGCGCCACTGCATGGCGTCCGCCGTGGCCGGCTTCATGCGCACCTTCGGCATGGACGAGCCCATGGGCTGCTACGACGACATCGAGGCCACCGACGCCTTCGTGCTGTGGGGCTCCAACATGGCAGAGATGCACCCGGTGCTGTGGACCCGCGTCACCGACCGCCGCCTGGGTGCGCCCAAGACCAAGGTGGCCGTGCTCTCCACCTTTGAGCACCGCAGCTTCGACCTGGCCGACATCGGCGCGGTGTTCACACCGCAGACCGACCTGGCCATCCTGAACTACATCGCCCACTACATCATCAAGACCGGCCGGGTGAACAAGGACTTCGTCACCAAACACACCAACTTCAAGCTGGGCAACGACGACATCGGCTATGGCCTGCGCCCCGAACACGCGCTGCAAAAGGCGGCCAAGAACGCCGGCGCCGTCGGTGGCTCCAAGCCCATGACCTTCGACGAGTACGCCAAATACGTGGCGCAGTACGACGCCGACAAGGTCAGCCAGCTCTCTGGTGTGCCCAAGGCCACGCTGGAAAAGATCGCCGAGCTGTATGCCGACCCCAAGATCAAGGTGGTGTCATTCTGGACCATGGGCTTCAACCAGCACACCCGTGGTGTCTGGGCCAACAACCTGGTCTACAACATCCACCTGCTGACCGGCAAGATCGCCACCCCCGGCAACAGCCCGTTTTCGCTGACCGGTCAGCCCTCGGCCTGCGGCACCGCGCGCGAGGTGGGCACCTTCTCGCACCGTCTGCCCGCCGACATGGTGGTGACCAATCCCCAGCACCGCGCCAAGGCCGAGCAGATCTGGAAGCTGCCCGAGGGCACCATACCCGACAAGCCCGGCTACCACGCCGTGCTGCAAAACCGCATGCTCAAGGACGGCA
>ERZ724527.681-NODE-681-length-16603-cov-6.128173_pt1 | contig 16603 bp, 14 predicted proteins | sample MGYA00376060_ERZ724527 | MGnify/ENA primary metagenome ERZ724527 (study PRJEB28724, sample SAMN07190886) | activated sludge metagenome | isolation source: activated sludge of sewage treatment plant in Hong Hong | place: USA: Christiansburg, Virginia | collected...
TAACGGTGTGGCAAGTATTCGCGAATCTGTTTTACATCCATCAACATGGCAAACAACCTTCAGGAGTCAGTGCGATTGCTCTCAAGCGCACGAACACGCTGAAAAAGACTATCGAGTTGGGAAAAGCGCACAGCATTTTTTCGCCATGCAGATGTCGGCGACATAGCTGTGCCGGATGAATAAGAACCTGCTTTACTAATTGACCCAGTGACAAGACTTTTAGCGGTAATGTGAACCCGGTCTGCTATCTTGAGATGACCGACAATACCGACAGCCCCCGCGATTGTACAATTCTGGCCAATTTCTGTACTGCCAGCGATACCAGTACAAGCGGCTATTGCTGTGTTATTGCCGATCTTCACGTTGTGCGCAATTTGCACAAGATTGTCGATAATGACGCCATCTCCAATAACCGTGTCATCAAGCGCTCCACGATCAATACAAGTATTGGCACCAATCTCTACCCGATTGCCCACTACTACACCACCGAGCTGGTGAATCTTGCACCACCCATTGCCGCCCATTGAAAAATCAGGCGCAAACCCGAATCCGTCAGAGCCAATCACTGCGCCACTGTGAATAACTACGTCTTCCCCCACAGTAACTCCATGATAAACGGTAACACGACCGTGCAAATATCCCCTCGCACCAATTATGCTGCCCTCACCGACAACACATCCAGCACCCAGCACTACGCCTTCTCCAATGATTGCCTTGGCTTCAATAACGCAATGTGGGCCAATAGAAGCCGATGCAGCAACATTGGCTGAAGGGTCGACAACGGCTGAAGCATGAATGCCGGAAGAGCGTAAAGGTGCGATATCAAACAGCACTGAAATTTTTGCATAGGCAAGGTAAGGATTGTCAGCCACCAGGCAGGGTACTGGACAATCCTCAACTGCGCTCTCTTTCAGTATCACAGCAGCAGCATTGGTTTTCTGCAACTGGTCTCGATAAGCGATATTAGTAAAAAAACCGAGCTGCGATACTCCCGCAGACATTAAAGTTGCCAACCCATCTACATGCGTACCCGGCTCAATCGCAACGCCCTCCCTTCCCTGCAGCTTCAGGGAAAAGCGTTTCGCGATATCAGCCAGCGTATAGCGGCGATGCATTTTTACTTTCCGGATGCATTTAACTTTTCTGTTACTTTGGCAGTAATATCAAAAGACGGATCAGCGTGAATAGCCGCCTTTCTATCTAACAGCAGACCTATACCTTCCGCATCGACAATACTTTTCACAATATTTTCCAAGCGGGGACCGAGATCTTCCATCAATTTTTTACCTGCAGCCTGACGCTCTGAATTAAGCTTCCGCACGATCAATTCAAAGTCTGCTTGCTTGAACTCTGCGCTCTTCTGTTTCTCTTGCGCGGCCGAGCCGCCTTTACTGATCTCCGTACGCAGAGCGGTAATATCTTTCTTTAGTTTCTCTGCATCACTGATCATTTTGGAAATATCAGAACGTGATTCGAAAGCCTTCATCTCGGCCTTGGCCATATTGGTATTCAGGATAGCCTCCTGCACATCAAATACAGCCACCTTATCTTTGGCAGCAAACGCAACAGGCGCCGCCATGATGGCAGCGCTTACAACCATTATTTTCATCATTTTTTTCACAGTAAAACTCCATTGGTATTGACTATCATTAGTATCGAATAAAACTTAGGCCAGAAAAACTACACCGACCGATGTGAGAATTCTGTTAAATACTCAAAAATTCTGGCCCAATGAAAACTGGAACACTTCCGTTTCATCATCGCTACCCGAGTTGAGCGCCTTGGCAATACTGAAGGTAAGCGGCCCAAAACCGGTAATCCATGTAAGACCTACACCCGTCGAATACCGCAGTTCACCCAATTCAAAACTGTAGCAGTTGGCTTGCTCAATGCCGTACACGGTAGCGCATTTAGTATCAAATACGTTACCGACATCAAGAAATACGGAAGGCTGCATTGATGATTGGTCTTTTACAAATGGCATAGGGAAGATCAACTCCGCACTGCCATCCAGAATCATATCACCGCCGATCGGGTCATCATCGGCATCCGGGTTTATGGTAGAAACCAGCTTACCGCCTTGGGCGATATAAACCAGCTGGCCATTGTTCAGTACTGTGTAGCTATAGGTGCGCGCAGGAGAACTACGGGGACCCAGCGTATTGCGCTTGAACCCGCGCACGGAGCCAAAACCACCACCATAGAAATTTTCAAAAAATGGCAGCTCATCTGTACCGCCATAAGCATCTCCATAGCCAAAACGCCCACGGAAACGCAACGTGTAATCATCATTGATAGGTTTGAAATATTGCGCTCGATAAACCGCTTTCCAGTATTCAAGATCACTGGCGCCAGGCACTGTTGCTTCCAACGAAACCCCCTGGGAATGGCCGCGAGTTGCAAGGCGCGCCTTGTTCAGCGTAGACCGGTTCCAACTGCCCGTTAATTTTATGTCATCAAAACTGTCTCCATTGCGATCAAGGAAACCCTGGTACACCGGGCTCACTTCCATCCCGGCAGTCCACAGCTGCGGGTCACAATTGGTACCCGATGCAGGCTCAGGATCATTACAATCAGCGAGATCACCAAAGTTCACATACTCTAGCGACGGATCAGGGTACACAGGCGTTCCGGAAATTTCCTGCGCTGGAGCAGAGCCTACTTTGATCTTGTTATTGGCATAACCCACACCAAAACCCAAACGCTCTATTTCTGACAACGGATACCCGAAATTCATATCCAGACCATAACTGTCTACGGAATAACTGGATACGTTCACTTCATCAAGATCACGGGAAATATAATACAGATTGAAACCGCGACTAACTCCGTCAACAGTGTAGTAAGGATCCATATAGTTGAAGTTGATCTGATCGGTATATGAACTGGTGCTGACGTTGACGCCTACCTGTTTACCCGAACCCAGAAAATTATCCTGTTGCACATTGGCTCCGAGAATGATGCCCGCATCCTGTGCAAAGCCTATACTCGCGCCGATACTGCCGGATGATTGCTCCTCAACGACATATTCCACATCCACCTGATCGCCCGTGCCAGGAACATCTGTCGTAGCCACCTCGACCGTCTTGAAGTATCCCAGCCTTTCCAGCCGCGTCTTGGATTGTTCTATTTTTGCAGAATCAGCCGTTGCCGCTTCCATCTGCCGCATTTCCCTGCGTAAAACTTCATCCGCTGTTTTGGTATTGCCCCTGAAGTTGATCCGGTTTACATATGCCCTATGGCTGGGATCAACAGAGAAGGTTACTTTTACCGTTTTGGCCGAATCATCTCTTTCCGGGATCGCACGCACATCTGCGTAGGTATATCCTTCATTCCCAAGACGTTTGGTTATAGCGTTTTTTGACTCAGTCAAATTTATCTGGGAGAAAGCCTGACCTGGAGCCAACTGTATCAAGCTGCGCATTTCATCTTCCGGCACCACCAACTCGCCAGAAAGCTCCACAGCGCTGACTGTATAAATATCCCCTTCCAGAATATTTATAGTGACAAAAATAGATTCCTTGTCATCGGACAAAGACACCTGCGTCGACTCAATATTGAAACGCAGATATCCCCTGTCCATGTAAAACGAACGAAGTCTTTCCAGATCGCCTGTCAACTTTTCCCGTGAGTATTTGTCTTCATCGTTCATCCACGACATCCAGTTAGTCGTCTCCAACTGGAACAGCTTCAGCAGTTCTTCTGATGTAAATGTTTTGTTGCCAACAATATTGATTGCCTTGATGGCTGAAACCTCACCCTCATCCACCATGATGGAAAGTGCTACGCGGTTACGAGGCAATTCATTCACATTGGTCTTTACCTTGGCCCCATAACGACCCTGTGAAACATACTGCCGCTCAAGTTCAGCACTCATAGCATCCAGGGTAGACGGTTTATAAATCTGCCCCTCTGCAAGGCCAGCTTTTTTCAGCGCATCAGTCAGGTCTTCTGTTTTGATAATCTTGTTACCTGAGATACTGATTTCAGCTACCGTGGGGCGTTCCACAACATTAATGACAAGAACATCACGATCACGACTGATCTGGATGTCATCAAAATATCCCGTGCGGAACAAATCCCGTGTCAACTCCTGCAAGCGACCGGAGTCCAGCTCATCACCGACATTGACAGGCAGGGCCGCAAATACCGTGCCGGGAGAAACACGCTGCAAACCATCAACGCGGATGTCCGCAATCCTGAATACACCACTAACCTGACTGGATTCAGGAGAGCGGGTGTTGGCTCCCTGGGCGTGCACTATCGACACAACCGATAGCAGCAGGCAAAAAGCAGTGCGCTTCACTACATTTATCACTCAAAATCCCCTGTAAATAGCCGATACCTGGCCACTGCTCATTAAATAAATCATGCAGACCCAATGATCTGAGTACTACAGCTTGAGAACATCGTTGTACACCGCGAACAACATCAGACTGGCAATCATGGCCAAGCCGATCTGGTTACCAATCACCTGAGCATTCTCGGATAACGGGCTACCTTTAATGGCCTCTATCAGGTTAAGCAGTAAATGACCGCCATCCAACACAGGAATGGGTAACAGATTCATTACCCCTAGACTGATACTGAGGATCGCCAGCATATGGAAAAACTCCACCATACCTCTACCCGCTGAATCGCCGGCCACTTTAGCAATGCCAAGGGGACCACTCAAGTTTTTTGGCGACAGATCGCCGATTAACAATCGCTTCAGTGAGACCACCATCAGCCTGGCCTGCCTGCCAGTCTCCTCAATGCTCCGCCACAAAGCCTGAACGGGGCTGTAATCCAGACGGCGAATATAGCGCTCCAGCCCCGGGCTTCCCACCTCAGCCCCGATCTGGCCAATTGAGCCCCCCTTCTTGTCGGTTACTCGTGCTGGGATGACCGTAATGTCCAGTATGGCACCCTCGCGGCGAACACCCATCAGCAGGGCTTGTTCTGGATGACCCCGCACCTCCGCTAGCCAGGCGTTGATATCAGCAACGGGCTTTCCATTGAGTCGCTCAATAATGTCGCCCTTCCGCAAACCAGCCAGCTCGGCAGGACTACCGGGTAATAATTCCCCCAGCAACACAAAAGGAGGCAAATAAAAATGCAGCCCAAGCCCCGCCAATGGGTCAGGAGCCTCTGCGTCAGACAACCAGCGCCGCAAATCAATCAACAATTCATAGGTCCTGTCATCATCTGGATAGCGGACGCCAAGGGCTAATTCACCCGTATCCCCCAACCTTCCCAATAAAGCATCAAACACTGCTGAAGTGACAGGAGTCGCAAGGCCATCAACGGACACAATTTCCTGCCCCACCTGTAAACCAGCCTGCTCAGCCATGGATCCAGGCTCTACCCGACCTATGACGGGAGCCAACCCTTCCTGACCACCTGAGAACAATACCCAAAAGATTGCCATGGCCAGCAAGAAATTGGCCACAGGTCCCGCCACGACGATGAGTGATCGTCGCCAAACGGTCTGCCTGTTAAAACTGAAGGGCAACTCCGACTCAGGTACCGCCTCTTCACGCTCATCAAGCATCTTCACATAGCCGCCGATAGGGATTCCGGCAATGGCATATTCACAGCCTGTACGGTCGCGCCAACTCAACAGCGGCTTGCCAAAGCCCACTGAAAAACGCAGCACTTTGACACCCACCTTTCTGGCAACCCAGAAGTGGCCGAATTCATGAACAGTGACAAGCACAATAATCGCCACGATAAATGAGCCCAGGGACCATAGCACCGCCAGCAACTGTTCTAACAGGGGATTAACCACGCAACCCGATCTCCTGCCAGGCAGACTGGCGAGCTTCATTATCAACCGCATCCAGTGCCGGCAGATCCTCTGGCACGGCATGACATGCCATATGGGACAGCACTTGCTCGACCACTCCGGCAATGCCAGTAAAAGACAGCCTGCCATCAAGAAAGGCTTCTACTGCCACCTCATTGGCGGCATTCAATACAACCGGGGCGCTCCCACCCGCCAGAAATGCTTCCCTCGCCAATCGCAGTGAAGGAAAGCGAGCTTCATCCGGCGGCAGGAAGTCCAGCCGCCCGGCAGCAATTAGATCCAGCGTCTTCACGCCCGCATCAATGCGTTCGGGCCAGGCAAGCCCGTAAGCGATTGGCGTGCGCATATCCGGATTCCCCAATTGCGCGAGCATTGAGCCATCAATGTATTCAACCAGTGAGTGAACAATACTTTGGGGATGCACAATGACTTCAATCTGGTCGGGTGAAGCATCAAACAACCAGCAAGCTTCTATCAACTCCAGCCCCTTATTCATCATCGTAGCGGAGTCCACGGAAATCTTGCGCCCCATGTTCCAGTTTGGATGTGCGCAAGCTTGTTGCGGTGTGACGTTGCACATTTCATCCAGTGACAACTGCCTGAAAGGCCCGCCTGAGGCGGTTAACAACAAACGGCGCACACCAGCTTCTGAGAGGGATTTGCCATATGTCAGACATTGAAAAATAGCATTGTGCTCACTGTCTATTGGCAATAATTGCGCACCGGATTCGCGTACTGCCTGCATAAAAAGATGCCCTGCACACACCAAAGCTTCCTTGTTTGCCAGCAAGATTTTTTTACCTGCTTTCACAGACGCCAGTGTGGGTGAGAGACCTGCAAATCCGACAATGGCAGCCATGACTGTGTCGACATCAGCATGGGCGGCCACAAACTCAAGCCCCTCAACACCGCTTAACACTTCAACAGGAAGACCCGCATTGCGGACATCCACAGCAAATTGGTTTGCCAGGCCTGCATCAGCTAAAACAGCATAGCGCGGAAGAAATTGACGGCATTGCTCAAGCAAAACATCCGTTCTTTTATTGGCAGTCAATGCAAAAACTTGATATCGACCAGCGTGTCGTGCAATAACATCGAGCGTGTTAACACCAATGGAACCTGTAGAGCCCAGCACAGTAATTGATTGCATAGCCATCAACGTCCGTACAACAGATAGATCAAGGCAAACAACGGCACTGCAGCAGTCCAGCCATCAATCCTGTCAAGTACACCGCCGTGCCCCGGCAGCAGCTGGCTGCTGTCCTTGATACCGCGCTCACGTTTTATCATGCTTTCAAAAAGATCACCCAAAACTGATGCTGCGGCTACACACACCATCGCAAGAATAAATCCTAAAAATTGCATTCCCTGTAAATCAAGGTAGATAGCTATAACCGTCGCCAGAAAGACATTTGCTGCAACCCCGCCCCAAAAGCCTTCCCATGTTTTTCCTGGGCTGACATGCAGGGCGAGTTTCCGGCGACCAAAACGTCGCCCGCAAAAATATGCACCGATATCTGCTGTTGCAATCACTGCAATCACCAGCCAGATGAGCCCACTATTAGCCACCAAAGGCTGCATAAGTAGAAGACCCAGCCATGATGGGATTAACAACCAGCATCCTGCCAATCCTAAAAACCACGGACGATTCCAGGTATTAAATCTGGGGTAGCAATAAACCGCGAATAGAGCCAGTAACCAGCCAAGCAGCGAACCCAAAAAAATCATTTGCAGGGTATGCACTTGCTGCAATAACCCTGCATAAAACAAGCCTGCCAATAACAACGCAAAGCATCCTGCATACAAAACCCGCTGCCAAGGCAGCGACAGCCCTGCCATATTTGCCCACTCCCATGCCGCCACCACAAATATAAGTGACATAGTGAAAGCAAAACCGCTATAGGAAAGCTCCAGCAATTCCAGTGCAAGACCCAATACAAGAACACAAGCTGTAATAATTCGCGTCCTAAGCATCGGAACTTACCTGCTCGCCTGATAAACCAAATCGACGTTGGCGAGTATAAAAATCTGCGATGGCGGCCTGCATGGCTTCAACATCAAAATCAGGCCAGTAGAGATCAGAAAAATACAATTCTGCGTAAGCAGCATGCCAAAGAAGAAAATTACTGATACGCTTTTCCCCTCCTGTACGAATCAATAAATCTACCGGTGGCAGATCACCCAGACAAACAGTCTGGTTCATGAGGGCTTCATTAATATCGGAAGGCGCTATTTCACCACGCACGCAGGCTTCCGCAAGTTTTCTGGCGGCATTCGTCACATCCCAACGGCCGCCGTAATCCGCCGCAATGGCCAGGATACTATCACCACCCGCAGTAAAAGCTTCTGCATCTTCTATCAACTTGCATAATTTGGCAGAAAATCTTGAACGGTCTCCAATGATGCGCAGACTGACATTCTCTTCTTTTAACTTCTTCTTTTCATTAGAGAGATAGGTGGAGAATAAAGCCATCAACGCGTTGACTTCCATAGCAGGCCGTTGCCAATTTTCAGAGCTGAACGCAAATACCGTCACCACCTGGATATTGGCTTTCTTGCACGTGTCCAGTATGTCGCGGACGCGCTCGACACCTTTTTTATGCCCAGCCACTCCTGGAAGGCCACGTTGTTTTGCCCAGCGGTTATTGCCATCCATAATGACGGCTACATGTCTGAGTGGGGAAGACCCTGGGTTAACCGTCATAAAGAATCCAGAAACCTGAAGCTCAGCCTCAGATCTCCATCAGATCACGTTCCTTGGCAGCAAAAGCCTTGTCAGCTTCAGCGATATATTTGTCGGTGAGTTTCTGCACATCTTCTTGCGCTCGACGCTCATCATCTTCGCTGATAGATTTTTCCTTGAGCAGATCCTTGAGTTGGCCGTTGGCATCACGGCGAATATTACGAATCGATACGCGGGCCGTTTCAGCTTCTGATTTTGCATGTTTGATAAAATTCTTACGAGTTTCTTCCGTCAAAGCTGGCATCGGAATACGGATAACAGTTCCCGCGGTATTTGGATTTAATCCAAGATCAGACATCATGATAGCTTTTTCAATAGCCTGAACTACGCCTTTTTCCCACGGGGTAATTGACAGTGTGCGGGAATCTTCGACATTGATATTTGCCAACTGCTGAAGCGGCGTATCTGCACCATAATAATTGACGACGATACCCTCAAGAATACTGGGATGCGCCCGGCCAGTCCGGATTCTGTTAAAGGCATGAGCCAATGACTCAAGGCTTTTTTTCATACGGACTTCAGCTTCAGATTTTATTTCGTTAATCATTTTTTATTTACTCTCTTCTATCATCAAGGTGCCTTCATTTCCACCAACAACAATGTTAAGCAAGGCTCCAGCCTTGGACATCCGGAATACGCGCACAGGCATATTATGTTCGCGACACAGGCAAATAGCCGTCAAATCCATTACACCAAGCTTCTTGTCCAGCGCCTCGTCATAAGTCAGCCGCTCGTACATTTTGGCGCCGGGATTTTTCATAGGATCAGAATCATAAACCCCGTCTACTTTGGTTGCTTTCAGCACCAGCTCTGCATCAACCTCAATGCCACGCAGACATGCTGCTGAATCAGTAGTGAAAAATGGATTGCCCGTGCCGGCAGCAAAAATAACGACATCGCCCTGTTCAAGATAGCGAATAGCCCTGCGGCGATCGTAGTGTTCAACAACACCACTCATGGGAATTGCTGACATCACGTGGCTCTGGATGTTACTGCGCTCCAGGGCATCACGCAGGGCGAGACCATTCATGACAGTCGCCAACATACCCATATGATCACCGGTGACCCGATCCAGCCCCACCGCTGACAATGCCGCACCGCGAAACAGGTTGCCACCACCGACTACCAGACCCACCTGGACACCTATCCCTACCAACTGACCAATCTCCAGTGCCATTTTATCCAGCACCTTGGGGTCAATCCCGAAACCTTCCTGCCCCATCAACTCTTCGCCGCTCAGCTTGAGCAAAATGCGCTTGTATTTTCTGTCCTTGCCAGTTGCCATGGGGTTCATCTCTGCGAGAAAACTGGCGGCCATTCTATGCCAGACGGCCGGATATTTCAGCCCGCGCAGGCACACGCCAAACAAAAACGGCGGAGAAGGTCACCCCACTCCGCCGTTCCTGGATCAGCCCCGGATATTACTTGGCAGCAACTGCCGCTGCGACCTCTGCGGCAAAATCCACTTCTTTCTTCTCGATACCCTCGCCAACTTCCAGACGGACGAAGCGAGTCACTTTCGCACCGTTTTTTGCCAGCAGCTGGCCGACCTTGATATCTGGATCTTTAACATAGGCCTGCTCAACCAGAGAGACCTCGGCAAGGAACTTTTTCACAGAACCTTCGACCATCTTCTCGACGATATTGGCGGGCTTGCCTGATTCGGCGGCTTTGGCTGCAGCAATCTCCCGTTCCTTGGCTATAGCTACAGGGGAAACATCTTCTGGCGAAACAGCTTCTGGCTTTGCAGCGGCAATATGCATCGCCACATCACGCGCAAGTTCTTCATTTCCACCTTCCATCGCAACTACAACACCGATCCTGAGGCCATGGCGGTAAGAAGCCAGTACAGCACCTTCTACCAACTCAGCGCGACGAACCTGAATATTCTCACCAATCTTTTGCACCAGTGCTACACGCGCTTCTTCGACAGTCTGGCCGTCATAATTCAAGGCGGCAATTTTTTCAACGTCAGTTTCACGTGCAGCCAGTGCCAACTCGGCAACCTTGTTGGCGAACACAGTGAAATTATCATCCTTGGCCACAAAATCTGTCTGGCTGTTCACTTCGATCAACAGTGATTGCTTGCCATTGCTGGCAATCACTATTGCGCCGTCAGCTGCGATATTTCCTGCTTTTTTCGCGGCTTTTGCCTGACCGGACTTACGCAGATTATCGATTGCCGTTTCGATGTTTCCATCAGCTTCCACCAGTGCCTTCTTGCACTCCATCATGCCAAGACCAGTGCGTTCACGCAGTTCTTTAACGCTTGCTGCTGAAATATCTGCCATTGTATTTTCCTCTTTACCAAGCTGGTTCATTAACTAATAGATGAATATCTGGAAATCAAAAAGGGGGACGAATCCCCCTTTTTATTGGGCGGGCAACTTGATCAAGCCGCTTCGCCGCCCTCTACTTCAACAAACTCATCTTTATTGACAGGGGCGCCATTGATGCTTTCCTGACCTTCTGCACAAGCATCAGCCATTGCAGTCACGTAAAGGCGAACTGCGCGCAAGGCGTCATCATTGGCAGGAATGACAATATCGACACCTGATGGGTCACTATTGGTATCAACAATACCAATAACCGGAATGCCCAGTTTGTTGGCTTCAGTGATAGCGATACGCTCGTGGTCAACATCGATAACGAATAAAGCATCAGGCAGACCGCCCATATCCTTGATACCACCGATGGCAAGCTCAAGCTTTTCCATGTCGCGAGTGCGCATCAACGCTTCTTTTTTGGTCAACAAGTTAAAGGTGCCGTCTTGTGACTGCTTTTCCAGTTCACGGTAGCGCTTGATAGACGTGCGGATAGTCTTGTAATTGGTCAACATACCACCGAGCCAGCGATGACTGACGTAGGGCATACCAACACGGGAAGCCTGCTCGGCAATTACCTTGGATGCAGCACGCTTGGTGCCTACAAACAGGATCTTGTTGCGCTTGCCAGCGAGATCCTTGGCCATCCCCAGCGCTTCGTTAAAGGCAGGAACGGTATGTTCAAGGTTGATGATATGAATCTTGTTACGGGCGCCAAAGATGTATTTGCCCATCTTGGGGTTCCAGTAACGTGTCTGGTGTCCGAAGTGCGCGCCCGCTTGCAGCAGGTCGCTCATGCTGATTTTGGCCATAATGTCCTCTCGGGTTAAGCCACCACAAACCCCATCAATCCACCCGTTATCTCGCGATTTTTATGTCGCAATTAGGGGCACCCAGACTGACGTGACGGCTTGTGTGAGTCGTTTAAAGTTAATCCCGTCCACATGGACGGGCGCGCTTTATACCATATCAGAGGCAAAATCACACCTGAAAACAGTCTCCTAACGCTTCTTGAGATGCCTCACCAGGCGCTTGCGCTTCTGCATCTGGCGGGGCGTCAGGGTATTTCGCCGTCCCTCAAAGGGGTTCTCACCATTCCTGAACTCGATTCGCAGGGGAGTACCAGAAAGCTGCAGGGCCTTGCGGTAGACGTTCTCGAGATACCGGGTGTAATGATCGGGCACTTTATCCACTTGGTTGCCATGGATAATGACAATGGGGGGATTCTGGCCACCCGCATGGGCATATCGCATTTTGATACGGCGACCATTGAACATCGGAGGCGGGTGCGATGAGACTGCATCCTCCAGAATACGTGTCAAAAGATTGGTGTTAAGTTTCTTGGTTGCCGACGCATAAGATTTTCTGATCGATTCATACAGGTTGCCTACACCACTGCCATGCAATGCAGAAATAAAGTGTATCGCGGCAAAATTGATAAACTGCAATCTACGATCCAGCGTGCGCTTTATTACATCCCGCTGCTCCTCGTCCAGCCCATCCCACTTGTTGATCGCCACCACCAGGGCACGACCTTTCTCGATGGCATGTCCCAACAAATGCAGGTCCTGCTCAACAATTCCTTCTTGCGCATCCATAACCAGAATCACAACATTAGCATCTTCAATAGCCTGCAATGTTTTTACGATAGAAAACTTCTCAATCGCTTCTGTAATATTCTTGCGCTTGCGAATTCCAGCTGTATCAATAAGCGTGTATTGCTCTCCATTACGCTCATAATCAATATAGATACTATCGCGAGTAGTCCCGGGCAAATCAAAAACAACTACACGATCTTCACCGAGCATACGGTTAACCAATGTTGATTTGCCAACATTGGGACGACCAACAACAGCTATTTTTATCGAGCGATTTTTTTCAGGCTCCGCAACGACATCATCGCCTTCTGTAACGACAGAGCTGGCATCAATCCACTCATCGCTCTCAACCCCAGACTCTTCCAGCGACTCGCCGACAGGGAAAACCGCCCCCACAACATACTCAAGTAATTGATTCACTCCCCGCCCATGTACTGCAGCAATCGGATGAACTTCATTAAAACCCAGCGCGAAAAAGTCACTGGTAGCGATATCCGGATCAAGGCCATCGGATTTATTGGCGACCACAAAAGTATTTTTATGGTGCTCGCGCAAATAGCGCGCAATCAGTTCATCACCGGCAGTCAGGCCAGCGCGACAGTCCACCAAAAAAAGGACGGCATCTGCCTCATCAATCGCTGTGAGAGATTGATTGGCCATCGCATTATCAATGCCATGCTCCTCTTCACCCAATCCTCCGGTGTCAACAACGATGAATCGATGCCCTTCGAAAGAAGCTTCACCATACTGGCGATCACGCGTGAGACCGGAATAATTTGCAACGATCGCATTACGCGTACGGGTAATGCGATTAAACAGCGTTGACTTTCCTACATTGGGACGCCCAACAAGGGCAATAACCGGTAGCACAGAATACTCCGTCAGCTATTCGCTGATAATTTTTTATCAGCTTCTGATAGCAAGCGCATACAATTTGCCGCTATTAGTCAGCACGTAAAGCGTATCGCCATCACTCAGCAAATTTGCGCGAACACCGTCACCACCAACACTGTAGCGCCCGGCATAAGTGCCATCGGTCTGGTTAAGCAAGTGCACATACCCTTCCTTATCCGCCACGGCAACATAATTGCCAATCACAGCAGGCGCTGAAAGACGGCGCCCCGAAAACCCTTCTGCCACCCACAATTCACGACCACTAGCCACACTGAGAGCACGCACAGAATCATTGCCCTCAACCATGAATACGCTACCATCAACAGAAGCCATGCTGCGGATCACCGATGCCTTTTGCTGCCACTGCGGCTGCCCTCTTCCTTGCGCAACACTGATAATTGCGCCCTGGTAAGACGCCACCAGCAGATCTGTTGATGTCAATAAAGGGTCTGCCTGTACATCGATAATGCGCTCCAACTCGGTACGCCCATCCGGCACGATGAAACGCTGCTCCCACTGCAACATTCCTGTTCTGGCATCCAACGCAGCAATTTTCCCGTTATCGAATGCAACATATACCAATCCATCGCGAATGACAGGAGAGCTGTTGCCGCGGAGTGTCAAAACGGCCTGCGAAGCACTGTAAGACCAACGTGGCTGGCCATTGGCAGCATCAAATGCCTGCACGCGAGCATCAACCGATTGCACGACTACAACATCACCATCCGTTGCCGCTGCAGCCAACACCTCACTACTGGCCTGCGCATGCCACCGCAATTCACCCGTAGCCGCATCCAGAGCTTCCACACCGCCATTGGCGGAGGACACCAACACAAGATCGCTACCAGCGCCAACTGCGCCAACCAACATCACATCAAGATCAACACTCCAGCGCAGGTCACCATCCGCCCGACTGATTGCCATGACGCTGCCCTTGGCATTTGCCGCATAAATAGTGCCGCCTTCTATAGCTGGCGTCATCTCCAAAGCCTGTGACTCATCTCCCTGGCTGCCCACTCTGCGCGACCAGCTGCTTTCCAACGTTACTGATTGACCAGACAACTCCTTTAAAGGCGCCACAACATTTTTTTCGTCTTCATCTTCCCATAAAGTACAAGCAACAACAGAGGATGCAAGGCACGTTACAAACAATAGACGCCCAGCTAATTTTGATAAGTATTTCATTTCACTTCCTCCGGCGCACTTGGTGCACTGGTTGCTGGATTTGGCAAACCTGATAACTTGATTTCAATGTTAGCACGCTGCTCCTGGTCACTTGATGTTCCTGCATTTTTAAGTGCCGCATTATAACTATCACGAGCCTCACCAAATTTTTTCTGTGCGCGGTAAATATCACCACGCAGCTCCGAAAAAACTACTTGCCAGGTATCACCATCCTTAATACTCGGGATTGAAGCCAATGCTTTATCAAATTCACCTTGCGCATATTGCACTTGCGCCAAACGGAAGCTAATCAAAGGCACGAGCGAAGGATCTGGCTTCTGGGCCCTTGCCCATTCAAGGAGACTCGCAGCACGCGGCAGATCACTTGCTGCAACAGCATCTTTCGCAAGTTGCAATGCTGCAAAAACACCATAGGTTGTATCTGGAAATTCTTTGCGCAATTGCTCTGCAAATCCGGCAACTTTTTCACTATTTTCTGTCAACTGCGAAGCATTGAGCATTTGCTGGTATAAGTCAGCTGCAGATTCATTCCGGGCGCGTTGGTGGCTTTGCCATGTTGTCCATCCAAAGAACACAACCAGAGAAACCAAGGTGCCGATTACAATCGCCTTGCCATTTTCATTCCACCATTTTTTTATGAGCTCAATCTGTTCTTCTTCAGTGCGATAATCAGCCATATTGTCCTCTCAGCGATCTATTCCAGATACCGTGTTTTTATAAATAACGTGCTTCATGCCAGCAATTGCTGGCGCAAAAAGGAGGCTAGTGTAACAAAAGGCACCTGCTCCTGTTCGCCCTGTCCACGCAGGAATTTTACCGTTACTGCCTGCTGCGCGACTTCGTCTTCGCCTAAAACCAGTGCAATACCGGCCCCGCTCTTGTCTGCACGCTTGAATTGATTCTTGAAACTGCCGCCGCCTGCATGCAGCAATATTACAAATCCCGGCAGAGCTTCACGGCAATGCTCCGCCAATGACAGTGCATCCCCCATGACAGATTCAGCAAATACCAGATAAATATCAGCACCGGGTGCAGGTTGCGCATGATCAATCGCCAACAGCAAGGCCAGTCGCTCAATGCCCATGGCAAAACCAAAAGCCGGTGTCGGCCTACCACCCAACTGCTCTACAAGACCATCGTATCGCCCGCCTGCACAGACCGTACCCTGGGCACCCAAGGCACTTGTTACCCACTCGAAGACAGTCGCATTGTAATAGTCGAGGCCACGTACCAAACGTGAATTATGCTCGAATGGCACACCATTCCGGCTTAATGCTGAACACAACCGGTCAAAATGGCTGCGGGAATCCTCGTCTAGATAATCCTGCATGCGGGGTGCATTCTGCAGGATTACCTGCGTGCGCTCATCCTTGCTATCAAGCACACGCAATGGATTGCTATGCAAGCGTCGCTTGCTGTCTTCATCAAGATCAGCAACAAATTTTTCCAGATAGGTGACGAGCGCCACACGATACGCTGCGCGCGCAGCATTTGAACCCAGTGAATTCAATTGCAAAGATACTTTATCTGCCAGACCCAATTCTCGCCAGATACGAGCGGTGAGCAGCAGCATTTCAGCATCAATATCAGGCCCTGCAAACCCAAAAGCTTCAACACCGATCTGGTGAAACTGGCGCAAACGCCCCTTCTGCGGTCTCTCATGCCGAAACATAGGACCTGCATACCACAACTTCTGGGTCTGGTTGTACAGTAGGCCGTTCTGTTCGCAAGCCCGCACACAGCTGGCTGTACCTTCAGGACGCAACGTTAGGCTATCGCCATTTCGATCCTCGAATGTATACATTTCCTTTTCAACAATATCGGTGACCTCACCAATAGCGCGCTTGAACAAAGCCGTTTGCTCAAGAATCGGAAAACGTATCTCACGGTAGCCATAACTGTTTAACACATCCGCCACTACGCATTCAATGTGCTGCCATATATGGGATTCATGTGGCAAAAGATCATTCATGCCACGAATAGACTGGATTTTGTTTGACATAAAAACCTTACTTGTCAGCCTTTGCCAATAATACTGGCTTGCTGCGCCACTTTTTCCCGAATCATTTTT
>ERZ724527.682-NODE-682-length-16592-cov-7.085263_pt1 | contig 16592 bp, 11 predicted proteins | sample MGYA00376060_ERZ724527 | MGnify/ENA primary metagenome ERZ724527 (study PRJEB28724, sample SAMN07190886) | activated sludge metagenome | isolation source: activated sludge of sewage treatment plant in Hong Hong | place: USA: Christiansburg, Virginia | collected...
GGGATTCCAATATATAATTTCCCTTTTTTACGGGCTACTTCCAACATTTCTTCCTGAGGTGCATAACCACCTTTGGTTAAAGAAAATAAAACATCTTTGGTCATTACCATGTCTTGAACTATTTAAATATTAATAATTACTACCGTGATATCTTGGTGCATTACAATCATCAATGGCTTTACGTTTTGGTCTGTAAATTAAACCAATTCTTAACTCCCACATACGTTGCCAAAACACAACACTTCCTGGAGCGATTATCTTAATCGCATCTGGATTATAATGTACTTCAGTAAAAAAATGCCATCTACGGCGTGAATTAAATTCATAACCAACGCCTGCATCTGGAGTAACGGTAATTTTTGGAACTAGTCCCGACACAGTTCCATAAGCTGTAATCGCACGACTCAAATTATATTCTAAACGAGCGCCTAACATCAAATAAGGAATGCCTCTACGTCCGTAATTACCAAATATTTTAGCGAAATTATTCCATTGAATATTTGTGAACTTATTTAAAGTTGCTCCTGATCTCTGCCCTGTTCCTAAAACAATTGCCGGACGCTCAACCCCACCTTTGCTGGCATACTCAAATTCGGTTTGCCAACGAATATGGTCGTATTTTAAAAACTCACCTAAAATGCCTACACTAAAATAAACGAATTCTCCCGAACGATGAGATGGCGCAGGAATAGCATGCGCAAACGTATTATTATCTATTGGGTTCAAATTTTTATAACGATGACTCGATGTGGTTGGTCCAACAAAAAAGCCAAAGCCTCTAAAAAATTGCGCATTCATCTGAAATGTCAAATGAAGCAATGCGAAGCAAATGATGATTTTTTTAAACATAGTTTTAAGCGCTAACAGTTTCCATTGTTTGATTTACTTTTTTCACAAGGCCTTGTAATACTTTTCCTGGTCCAACTTCTGTAAAATGCGTTGCTCCATCTTCAATCATTTGAACAACTGTTTGAGTCCATTTTACTGGAGCGGTTAATTGTAAAATTAAATTCTTTTTAATATCATCTGGATTTGAAACTGCATACGCGGTTACATTTTGGTATACAGGACAAATTGGTTGATTAAACGTTGTTGCATTAATAGCTGCTTCTAACTCCACACGAGCTGGTTCCATTAATGGCGAATGAAAAGCACCACCAACTGGCAATACTAAAGCACGTTTGGCTCCTGCTGCTTTCATTTTCTCGCAAGCAATATTTATTCCTTCAATAGAACCTGAAATCACTAACTGGCCTGGGCAGTTATAATTTGCAGCTACTACTACGTGTCCGCTATCCGAAATTTCTTTACAAATGTTTTCAATGACATCATCTGCTAAATTCAAAACAGCTGCCATCGTTGATGGGTTTAACTCGCAAGCCTTTTGCATAGCCATCGCACGTTTAGAAACTAAAGTTAATGCGCTTTCAAAACTTAAGGTTTTGTTTGCTACTAATGCAGAAAATTCTCCTAAGGAATGCCCCGCTACCATATCAGGAATAAATGACTCACCCATAGTAGCCGCTAAAATAACCGAATGTAAAAATATAGCTGGTTGAGTAACTTTAGTTTGTTTTAATTCCTCGTCTGTACCAGCAAACATGGTATCAGTGATATTAAATCCTAATATATCGTTTGCTTGGTGAAACATTTTTTTTGCTAAATCTGAGTTATCGTATAACTCTTTTCCCATTCCAGAAAATTGAGAGCCTTGACCTGGAAATACAAATGCTTTTTTCATGATAAAACTACGTGGTTTTGTTTATATAGTTAAAACCATAAATATAAGGAATTTAAGCTAAAAAGTGACAGGTTTTCCCTAATTAATAACTAACGATTGAATGTTAATTGACCACTAAAAACGACTCTAAAAAGTATTTTTAGTTACCGCAAATGTTTTGAAGTAATATTATTTGTTGACTAATGCTGTTTCCTGATTAAACGTACTTGCTGTAATGCGTTGTTTATCTCTGAAATATGAAACTCCACCCCAATCAAAAATTTTCTTTTCATAAACCCAAGCCTCTTGGTCGCGAACTACTACTCGTTTGATGATAATAATACCTTGCCCTTGTTGTTGCTCTTCGGTAACACCTTGTTTATACTTAGCCACTAGAGCATTAATTTTTTTGTCTATTACTTTACTACTAGCTTCATTATTAGCTGCTACTATATTTAACTCAACTTCGTTTTTATCTTTCGTTTTTAAAATTGGCTTTTCTTCTTCTTCAATTAATTTTAGCATTAAACTTTGCTTCGCCAATTTCTCATCTAATACCTTTTTCTCTTCATTTAATTTAGCAACGTCTTCTTTTTTCTCAGGTGTTTTTTCTAATTCTTTTTGCTGAGCTGCATTTTTTTGTAAGGCTAACTGAATGGCTTTTTTCTCAGCTTGCTTTACCTTTTTCATTTCCTCTTTTTTAGCTTTCAAGTACTCTTTGTCGTAATCAAAATTTCCTTTTTTAGAACTATAAAAAAACTTACTGATTGGCTCATCAAACATCGAATAATCAACGCCTTCATAATATTTAAACAAATCTACATCCGCTCTGATAGCCGGCAACTTAACGCCAGCTTGATCTTGAGGAATACCTTTAGTGCTCACACTGAAATATTTTTGAACGTAATTATTTTTAGAAATTGAAATTAAATAATCACTTCCCAATGGCAAGTAAACATTATAACTCCCATTTTGATCAGTTTTAAATGAAGTTAACAATTTACCATCTTGCAATACTTGCACAATACTTTCTGATAATGTTGCATTATCATTTGATACTCTTCCTTCAAAATCAACGGTTACATCTTGAGAAAAATTTGCAGTAAAACAAAATAACAGAATAACCATAAAGGCCATTCCTTTTAAAGAAAAAGTCATTGTATTGAATTTTAAATTTGATTATAAAATTAAGCCTATAGATAAAGGCATTTAGCACATTAAATGGGATTTATAAACACTTGATTGTTAGATACAAGCCTATTAAGCATTACAAATACTCGCGTAGGCGCAATATTCGCATTTATCATGGTCTTCAGTTTGCTTGAAAGCCACTGAACTATCAATTATTTCAGAAATTTGCTGCTTTAAATGGTTCTCAAAGTCTTCCAACAATTCTGTTGTGAAATTTAAAATACCACCACCTTTGGCTTCTTCCATGATAAATTTAGGATGCTCTTCAAACTTTTTAAAAGGAATGATACAAGGTTGTAAATCTTCGGGACGAGCCAAATTATTTTTCACCACAAACCAAGCATACATAAATAACTGAAGCATTTTATTGTATTGACTGTCTTTAAACAAATCTTCAAAATTGGTGAACTTAAATTTATCATCTGCTTTTACGGATGATTTATAATCAATGATTCTAATTTTGTTTCCAAGTTTATCAATTCTATCTGCAGAACCTTTTAAATAAATAGTTGTATTAACTCCTTTAATATCAATAGTGACAGATGCAGTCAATGCCTTTTCTAAGTCTATTAAACTTAAAAGCTCGTTTGTTTTTTTAGAATCTTGAATCAGTTTTAAATCGTTTCTTAATAATTTATTGACGTATTCATATAAAACTTTTCGTTGCAAAAAATTCTTCCCAAACTGGCTTTCTCTTTGACTAAAGTAATTTTGAAAAATCAGGTTTACACTTTCTTCTGTTTTTGAGAGGCAATGTTTTAAGTTATCTTCTGTTAAAACTAATCCTATATAAGGCTTATAAAGCATCTCCAACGATTCATGTAAAATGGAGCCTTGTGTGTTAGCTTCCGCGCTCTCTTCAACATCTTCGGTTTCCTTAATCCCTACACCATATCTAAAAAAGAAACGTAAAGCACAATCTTTGTACGTAATCAAAGCCGAAGGGCTTAATCCACTGTACTCATCATTAGTGGTTAGCTTTTTAATAATGGGCGCTAAATTAAAATCTGTTTTATCAATGTTAATCACATTTCTTGAACTCGCAGGCAATTCACCGCCACTTAACATTACCTCTGTAATGGTATGATGCGGGTTATATTTTTGTAATTCAAATTGCAGCTGTGTAATAAACCTACTTTTTTCACCAGAGCCTAACACGCTGTGTTCGGTATTATAGGTAATCAAAACATTACTGGCTCTTTGTAAAATTCTGTAAAAGTGATAGGCATACACTGCATCTTTATCGCCATACAATGGCATGCCGTGATAACGCTTTAAGTCGTTAGGAATAAATGAATTAGCGGATTTACCTGAAGGTAAAACTCCTTCATTGACACCCAATAAAATGATGTTTTCAAAATCCAAAGTACGGGTTTCTAAAACTCCCATAATTTGCAAACCTTGCAAAGGTTCGCCAATAAATGGCACAGAAGCCGCTCCGATAATTTGCTTGTATAAACTTTTTAAAGTAAGTAATGAATCTAGATAATGATGTGTTTGAATTAAAGACTGTAAGCGATTAAAATACTTGGTGAATACATGTAAGTATTCGTTTTCGGTTGATGATAACTGCAAGTCCTCATTTTCGGAAGCATTAAACACTTCAATGATTTGAGACATAGATAAAATTCCTTGCGAGGAATTTGACCATGAATTAAATAAAGATTCAATGTATTTATAATTGTCTTCAAACAATTCCGCAAGCACTTTGGTATTTAACCACACATAATTTTTATCTATTACTTTTTGAATAATCGATTGTAAATGAACACTTGGGTTAAACGATTTATAATACTTTTTAAATAAAGAATTTTGTAGAATTTTAAATACATCGGCAAAGTAAAAACTACTAGAGGCACCTGCCTTTTGAGTGGATTGATGCAAACTAATTAAGTTATCCATCAAATCGTAAATTGGTGACAAACGCAAAGGATATTCCATGGTAATATTAACATGTTTTACCTCGTCTGGTAATTGATTTAAAATAGGGAATAACAAACTTTCGTCTGCTAAAACCACAGCCGTTTTATTTAATGATTTCCCTTGTCTAATCCATTCATGCAATTGATGAGATACGACTTGCGCCTGCCCCATTTGCTTTGGAACGGCAACAATATCAATATGTTTTGGAATATCTTTAAAATCATTACCGATATAATTTTTGGTATCTAACCATGTATTGGTAAAGTTTTTTCGAAGAAACAAACCAGCTTCGTATTCTTCATTATCCACATAGTATTTATCTCCGTCCCAAATTATATGTGCTTTTTTCTCCTTTACCAAATCCGAAAAAATAATCGTCTCCGCTTTGTTTAATGCATTAAAGCCACAAATCAATATTTTGGAAAACTGATTAATATAAGCTGACTCTTTATACCCTTCAACCGACTTACGATACATTAACCCCTGATAAGCCTGCTTTTTTTGAAGTAATATTTTTGAGAACTCCTTATAAATAGTTCCCATTTGAAACATAAAGTCGATATAATCCTGCTGAGTAGACGTTAAGTCGTCCGCACTCAAACTCCAGTTTTCAATTTCTTTGATTTCTTTTAAGTTTTGGTACAACGAATCTGTATCCACCAAATAGCGATCCGCTTCATTAAAATCCTGCAACATTAATGTTCCCCATTTGGCAAAAGCGTCAAAGGGCTCGGCTTTTTCTTTCAAAATACCGACATAAACCTGATACAAATCGCAAATTAAATCAATACTATCAGCTTGTTGCAAGCCAGATAATTCTGCAACCAATTCCTCAGCGCTAATAATCGTGGGCAACCAAATCGTTTTTTGAAATGCCAGAGCCAAATGCTGTTTTAAATACAAAGCACCTCGTTTATTAGGCAATACAATACATAAATGCTCCGTATCATTGGCATGATGCTCAAATATGTATTTGGCTATGTATTGTAAAAAAGGCGTCATTTAAATTAAAACTACATTGAGTTTAAGATTAGAAAAGTAATAAAAAAGAGGCTTTAAAAGCCATTAGTTAATAAAATAATGTGGCGATTTTTTACCAATACAACTACTTTTTTTCCGCTTGTGTAGTTGGGTAATAATAAGGGCTTTTTTGAGTAAATTTACCTGATTTTTAAAATAACTATGAAGACTCTATTATTCGGCTTTTTGTTTATTGGATTTACACAAATATCCTTTTCTCAATCTAACATTTGGGATTTGCAACAATGTGTAGATTATGCTCAAAAAAATAACATTACATTAAAGCAATCTGAGATTAATGCCCGCATTAATAAAAACAATGCTACTCAGAGCAAAGCAGCTATTTTACCAACCGTAAATGCTGGGGCACAACACACCTATAACTTTGGTAGAACCATTGACCGTTACACCAATACTTTTGCGAATACACAGGTATTGTCACAAAACTTTTATATATCTTCTAACGTTGTGCTGTGGTCCGGTTTAGCACAATATAATACCATTAAAGCAAATCAATATCAATATTTGTCAAGCACAGAAACGTATTTACAACAAAAAAATGATTTAGCCTTAAATGTAGCAACTAGCTACATTAATGTTATTTTTAGTAATGAAATTTTACAAATTGCTCAAGCACAGTTTAAAATCACTCAAGAGCAATTAGATCGTACGCAAAAATTAGCGGATGCTGGAACACTCGCTAAAAGTGCTGTTTACGATTTAAAGGCACAATTAGCTAATGAAGAAGCAAATGTAACAGCTTCTGACAACAATTATCAAATAGCTCTATTAACATTAAAACAATTATTAAATTTAGATACTCTAAATAATTTTAATATCTCAAAGCCAAATGTTGATGTGATGAATAATGAGTTAGCCTCATTATCCGTTCAAAATATTTATGAAACCGCTCTTAAAAACCAACACTCTATTAAAGCGGCGAACTTTAATGTGTTGGCCGCTGAAAAAAGTTTAGATATTGCCAAAGGCCGTGTAAGTCCTACTTTATCGGCAACTGGTAGTTTAGGTACTGGTACTTCTGAATTAGATAAGAACATTGATGGTATAAATTATATAGGCCCTGAACAAACGCAATATTATTTAGCTGACCCATCTAACCCTTCAATACCATTAGCTCCAGTTTACCAACCAAAAGTAGATTTGGTTACTTCTAAAAAACCATTCGCTGATCAATTTGAAGATAATGTCAATAAGAGTATTGGTTTTACTTTATCTATTCCCTTATTTAATGGTTTGCAAACTGTTACGGGCGTTAAAAATGCTAAGTTAAATACATTAAATGCTAAGTATAGTCAGGATTTAACAGAACAAAATTTATATAAAACCATTGCCCAAGCCTACGCCAATGCAAGAGCTGCTTTAAATACTTACAATGCTAACAAATCATCGGTTGAAGCAAATGAACAATCTTTTTATTATGCTCAACAAAAATATAATGTAGGTGCCATTAGTACATTTGATTATAACAACGCTAAAACACGTTTACAAAATGCACAAGGAAATTTAGTGCAAGCAAAATATGATTATGTATTTAAATTAAAGGTATTAGACTTTTATCAAGGAAAAGAATTGAAATTTTAAAAAACATTTTCCCGCAGATAACGCGGATGAACTCAGATTATGTTCAAATCAAATCTGCGAAAATCTGAGAAATCCGCGGGACCACAAAACAAAAAATATGAAAAAACTATATTGGATTATCGGAATTTGTATTGCACTATTATTTGTAGTGATAGCATTTAAATTTTTTAAAGGTGAAGAGCCAACGGAAGTTACTACTGAAAAAGCAGCTAAACGTAACATTATTGAAACCGTTTCTGCTAACGGAAAAATACAGCCTGAAGCTGAATTAAAAATCACTTCTGATGTATCTGGAGAGATTGTGGAAATGTATGTAAAAGAAGGTGAACAAGTTAAAAAAGGAACTTTATTATGTCGTATTAAACCAGATATTTATGAAAGTGCTTTAGAACGAGTAAACGCATCTGTCAATAGCACCAAAGCAAATGCAAAAACAGCCATTGCGCAATTAGCTCAAGCTCAAGCTCAATTAGCAAATGCAGAGGCATCAAATGCTCGTAATAAAAAGTTATTTGATCAAAACGTTATTTCTCAACAAGAAATGGATGCATCTAAAGCAAGCTATGAAGCTGCTAAAGCAAATGTCGACGGATTGATGGAAACTATAAAAGCTTCAGACTATAATGTAAAAGGTATGGAAGCATCCTTAAAAGAAGCCAATACAAATTTAGATCGAACTTTTATCTATGCTCCTGTGGATGGTACCGTATCTAAATTAAATGTAGAAAAAGGTGAACGTGTAGTTGGTGTGCAAGGTTTACAAGGTACTGAGATTTTACGTTTAGCTAACTTAAATGAAATGGAAGCTAGTGTGGAAGTTAACGAAAATGACATTATTCGTATTCATAAAAATGATACGGCTTATATTGAAGTAGATGCTTACATCGGAAAAAAATTCAGAGGTATTGTGACGGAAGTTGCTAACTCAGCTAATACAACTGGTATTTCGGTTGATCAGGTAACCAACTTTGTAGTTAAAATTAGAATATTAAGAGAATCGTATATTGATTTGGTAAATGAGATGAACCCTGCTCCATTTCGTCCAGGAATGAGTGCTAGCGTTGAAATTCAAACGATGCGTGCAGCAAACATTATTACCATTCCTATTCCAGGAGTAACCACTCGTAGCTCTGATACTTTAAAAACAAAGGAAAAATTTGAAGGTGAAGAAGATCAAGAAATTGTCGTAAAAGATGAAAAAGAAGAAAAGTTAAATACTAAAGTAGAAGAAATTAAAGAATGTGTATTTGTAAATAAAAATGGCGTTGCTAAAATGGTATATGTAACCACTGGTATACAAGATAATGATTACATTGAAATAAAAAGCGGTGTAAACGTTGGCGATGAAATTATTTCTGGTCCGTATGGTGCTGTATCTAAAATACTAAAAGACGGAAAAAAAATAAAGGTGGTTGATAAAGACCAATTATTCTCCGACAAAAAATAGTTTGGCTTATTTATTACATATAGAAAGTACGTCGACCGTTTGTTCTATTGCCATTTCAAAAGATGCTGAATTAGTGGCATTAAAAGAATTGAATAATGGTTACACACATGCCGAAAATTTACATGTATTTATTGAGCAATTACTAAAAGAAACATCTTTGAGCTCTAAAGATTTAAATGCTATTTCTATAAGTTCTGGGCCAGGTTCATATACTGGTTTGCGTATTGGTTTTTCGGCAGCTAAAGGTTTAGCTTATGCATTACAAATTCCATTAATCACCATTGATACATTAAAAGCATTAAGCAATAGCGTTATTCAAAAAACAAAATCAGATGCTTTGTTTTGCCCAATGATGGATGCAAGACGTATGGAAGTATACTGCGCGGTGTATGATAATTCATTTAACGAGGTGCTGCACATTCAGGCATTAGTATTAGATGAAACTAGCATTCAAACATTTCATTTAAATAAGGACATTTATTTTTTTGGAGATGGAATGCCAAAAGCAAAAGATTTATTACAAAGCTTGCCGAATGCTCATTTTATTGACGATGTCACGGCAAGTGCGTCATCTATGATTTCATTGGCATTTAAAAAATATCAAGCTAAAGACTTTGCTGATGTGGCATACTCTGAACCAAATTATTTAAAAGAATTTTTCTTTACCACGGCTAAAAAATAAATAATGACACAAAAAGTAGCATTCGTTATCAATCCAAACGCTGGAGTTAAAAAGAAAATCAATATTATTGAGTTTATAAAAGAATATTTTCCAAAAACTATTGCTTACGATTTTATTGTTTGGAAAAATAAAGATGATTTTGAATCCGTCAAACAACAAATACTTTCTGGTAAATATAACATTGTAGTAGCTTGTGGTGGCGATGGCACCGTAAATCAAGTATCATCCGTTGTTGCTCATACAACCATGGCTTTAGGAATTTTTCCTTTGGGTTCTGGTAACGGATTAGCAAGAAGCAATCGTATTCCTTTGGACTTAAAACAAGCTTTACAAATTATAGAACGTGGGGCTACAAAACAAATTGATGGGGCAACTGTAAATGGTCATCCGTTTTTTTGTACAGCAGGCATTGGGTTCGATGCTCATATTGCTAATGAATTTGCAACAAGTACCAAAAGAGGTTTTGTAACATATTTTACAACCACCATCAAAGAATTTTTCAATTATTCTCCAAGCCTTTATAAAATAACAATTGATGGAAAAATAATTGAAACAAAAGCGTTTTTAATAACGATTGCTAATGCTGGTCAGTGGGGAAATGACGTTTACATTGCTCCCGAAGCCGAATTAAACGATGGTATTTTAAATGTGAGTATCTTAAAACCATTCTCCAATTTTGCGATTCCGATGATTGGGATTAAATTGTTTTCTAAAAAAATACATACTTCTATTAGTTTACAATCCGAAAAAGGTAAACACATGGAAATTGAATTTAACGGAGAATTGCCAGTTCATTTTGATGGAGAACCCATTACTGCCAAAAATAAATTATCAATTAGTGTGATGCCTTTAGCATTAAGGGTTGTTTGTTAAGCCTATTAAACTCTAACACCTATTAAGCAAACGTCATCCACTTGCTCCATATCACCTTTCCATTCATTAAACGAAGCCTGTAACGCTTGTTTTTGCTCTGCCATAGGCAACTGAGAAACGCTAACCAGTAATTGTTTTAATTGTTTATACATATACTTTTTTCCTTTAGGTCCACCAAACTGATCTGGCATACCATCCGTTAACGCATAAACGACATCGTTTGTTTGTAAATCTATAGTGTGTTGCGTAAACGAAATGGAGTCTTTATCATGTTTTCCTACTGGCATCTTATCAGGAGCCAACTCCAGGATCTCATTTTCTCTTACAATCCAAACCGGATTATTAGCAGCCGAATAAACCATTTTTTTATTCTTAAAATCAAAACAAATTAAACTACAATCCATTCCGTCCTTGCCACCTTCTGAACTTCCGTCTTTTTTCAAACGTTCAATAATAGTTTGGCGTGTATGATTTAGAATCTCTGCGGGTTCGTATTGTTTGTCTTTAATAGCCAGTTCCAAACTTGTAATATTTAACAAACTCATAATGGCACCCGGCACTCCATGTCCGGTACTATCTGCAGTAACCAATACAAAATTCCCGTTATGTAATTTAGTGCCCCAGTAAAAATCGCCGCTAACTACATCTTTTGGTTGGAAATAAACAAAATAATCGGTTAAATTTTGATCTAGTAGGTCAGATGTAGCTAAGAAACTGCGTTGAATACGCTCGGCATAATTGATACTATCGGTAATCTCCTTATGTTTTTCTTCTATTAAATGTTTCTGTTGATAGGTTTCCCGTTCTTTTATTTCGATAATAGCTTTCTGCTTTTGCGTAATCTTAAACCGATTAAAAACAAAACCACTAAATATAATAACAAGTATCAAACCTCCATACAAAGCAAAGCGCTGTGTTTTTTCCTGCTTAAGTTGTGTTTGTTGTACCATTAACTGTGCATTCTTAACCTTTTCTGCTTCGGCATTTTTCACACTATCAGCAGCCGCTTTCTTTTCGTACTGGTATTGCAATTGTTTTTTTACTGCTGCTTTCCTGGTTTCCTGATTACTGATACTATCTCGCATTTGTATCTCCAGTTCATACATTTTTAATGCTTTTTTATAATCATTTTTTGTTTGATAAATACTATTTAAGGTTGAGGCAACCCGCATGATACTTTCTGGAAATCCTAATTTTTGAGCAATTGCAAGACTTCTGTTGGCTAATGAAAATGCTTTTTCTACTTCCCCTACATATAAAAGACTTAAAGATAAATTATCCGCAGCATATGAAATTCCTTTTTGGTTTTCAATTTCTTCAAACATCATTAAAGATTTAGAGTACCAAATGATAGCCTCTTTATAATCCCCTTTGTTGTTATAAACAGCGCCAATATTATTATAAGAATAGGCCATCCCTTTTTTATCCTGCAAGTCTTCCTGTATAACCAGGGCTTTTTGAAAATAAGAAACAGCTAATGGAACTTTTTTCATGTCCTTATAAATAGCACCAATATTATTTAAAGAACGCGCAATTGCTTCTTTGTCATTCAATTCCTCTTGTATTTTCAAAGCCTTTAAACAATACTCAAGGGCTTTATCCAAACTACCCTGATGCTGATACACCAACCCAATATTACTAAACGAAGTTGACAATCCTATTTTATCATTAATTTCTTCCCTGATTTTTAGTGACCTGTGGTAATATTCTAGAGCCTTTTCAATATTTCCTTGATTGTCGTACGTAAGTCCAATATGATTAAACGAACGTGCAATTCCTTCCCTATCTTTTATTTCCTTTTGTAATATAAGTGCCTCATTATGACATTTTATAGCCAAATCATTATTTCCCTGACTATAGTAATTCAATCCCATGTTATTTAACGTGAGTGAAGCGCCCGCTTTATCGGAAATAAGTCGCTGAACTGTCAGAGCTTTATTATAATAAACAATAGCCTCATCCATCTCACCTTTCATTTCTAATACAAACCCTATATCTCCTAATGCATTTGCTTTATAAGATTCATAAAAGTATCGAAGCGATTTTATTTTGATCTCGGGTAATTTTTTGTCTACCAGCGTCTCTACTTTTTTCCATAAATATATAGCTGAATCCGGATTTGACTGATAGATCACTTCTCCTAACTCTATTAATAATTTAACGCGGACTGTATCGTTTTTTTCTTGATTAAGCTTTTGTTTTAGAACATCTTCTGCGCTTGGTTGAGCCTTTAGGCAATGAGCATTTCCTAAAACAATCATACAACTGATAATTATGCGCACTAAGTATTTCAATTTCTATTTAATAATTTTTCGAGTTTATTATTTAAATATACTAATGTTTGATGTTAGACAAATAAAATATTAATATATGCTCAAAAAAAATCCCCAAACACAAAGTGTATGGGGATTTAAATTTATAATAATACGGATTACATATTTTCAATAACTACAGCGCTAGCGCCACCGCCACCATTACAGATAGCTGCACCACCGTACTTAGCGTTGTTTTGTTTTAATACATTAATTAAAGTAACAATTACACGAGCTCCAGAGCAACCTAATGGGTGACCTAAAGAAACCGCTCCACCATTTACGTTTACTTTGCTTGCATCTAAGTTCATTAATTTCATATTAGCTAAACCTACAACAGCAAATGCTTCGTTTAATTCAAAGTAATTAATATCGCTTACTTTTAAACCAGCTTTTTCAGCTGCTTTTGGTAAAGCAATAGAAGGTGTAGTTGTAAACCACTCAGGTGCTTGTTCAGCATCTGCATAGCCTTTAATTTTAGCTAATGGTTTTAAGCCTAAAGCTTCTGCTTTTTCTTTGCTCATTAATACTAAAGCTGCAGCTCCATCATTCATTGTAGAAGCATTAGCTGCAGTTACAGTTCCATCTTTAGTAAAAACCGCTTTTAATCCTGGTATTTTATCAAAGTTTACATTTTTATATTCTTCATCTTCAGCAAATAAAACCGTTCCTTTTTTAGTAACAATTTCCACTGGTACAATTTCTTCTTTAAATTTACCTGCTGACCAAGCCGCTGCCGAGCGTTTGTATGATTCAATAGCAAATGCATCTTGATCTTCGCGAGTAAAGTTATGTTCTTTGGCACACATATCAGCGCAATTTCCCATCGGTACATTTCCGTAAACATCTGTTAAGCCATCTTTTGCTAAACCATCTACTACTACTCCATTACCATATTTAGCACCCCAACGGTTATTCTCTAAATAAAAAGGCACTTGGCTCATGTTTTCCATACCACCAGCTACTACAATATCAGCATCACCTAACATAATAGCTTGTGCTGCTAATGAAATAGATTTCATACCACTAGCACATACTTTGTTAACTGTAGTACAGTTAACGCTATCAGGTAAACCTGCAAATTTTGCTGCCTGACGAGCAGGTGCTTGCCCTAAATTAGCCTGTATAACTGAACCCATAAACACTTCGTTTACTAATGCTGGGTCTAATTTAATTCTGTCTAATGCGCCTTTAATAGCTACTGCCCCTAATTTAGTAGCCGATACGCCAGCTAATGTTCCGCCAAAAGAACCTAATGGAGTTCTCACAGCTGATACGATATATACTTCTTTGCTCATGTTAATTCGTTTTAAGTTAATAATGTGCGCCAAATGTAATATATAGATTGTGGTTTGGTTTCCCATTCATCGAAATTTGATTAACATTTTTGGAAGTAATTAACAATTATTATCTATTGAAAAAGGAGGTAAAAGGTTGCAAAAGTAAAACTCACCGATTACCCTCTACCAATTACCTAATTTTCATCGTTTTTATCTAAATATAACAAAGCAATATGCCGCAAAATGCTATAAAACAATACCTTTGAGTCTTTGTTATATAAATACTATGTTCATACGATTTCTAATCTTTTTCATCCTCATTCTTTTAGTAGAATTATACTTTTTACAAGCACTAAAAACTATCAGTGTTGATTACACTCCTCAAAAACGAAAAATTCTTTTTTGGGTTGCGTATTCTTTAGCTGGAATCAATATTTTAATTAGCACAGTCGCTATGTTTTATCCTCCACCAGAGTGGAATAGTACGTTACGTTTTATTTCATCAGTTGCTTTAATTTTATTTGTTTGCAAATTAATTGGTTCTTCATTTTTATTAATTGATGACATCATTCGTTTATTTAGATGGATAGCTAGCTTATTTAATAAAGTACCAAAGCATAGTATTGAAGAAAGTGCCAATCAAATTAGTCGTTTAAAGTTTTTAAGTTATTTAGCGGTTACATTTACAGTTATTCCTGCCTTTTCATTTTTGTATGGTATGGTGAGAGGTGCTTACAAATACAGAGTTCACAAAGTAAAAGTCACTTCACCTAACTTACCTGAAGCCTTTGATGGTTTTAAAATTGTACAATTATCCGATATGCATTGCGGAAGTTTTATGAGTTCTGATCCATTAATTAAAGCTTTTAATATTGTGATGGATCAAAAACCTGATGCTATTTTCTTTACGGGCGATTTAGTAAACAATGAAGCTACTGAAACAGAAATGCATTTAGAAACTTATAAAATGTTGAAAGCGCCTTATGGTGTATACAGTATTTTAGGAAATCATGATTATGGCGATTACAAGCAATGGGAAACACCTGAGGCAAAGATTCAAAATTTAGATACGTTAAAAGACATTCAAAAACAATCGGGTTGGCGTTTATTAATGAATGAGCATGTGCCAATTGAAAAAGACGGACAAAAAATTGCATTATTAGGTATTGAAAACTGGGGTGGCAACTTACGTTTCCCTCGTTATGGAAAACTAGATAATGCACATGCTGGAACGGAAGGTTATCCTTTTAAAATATTATTATCACACGATCCATCGCATTGGGATGTGCAAGTAAGTCAGGAACAAAAATATAATGATATTGATTTAACATTAAGCGGACATACACACGGTATGCAGTTTGGTATTGAAATCCCTGGATTAATTAAATGGAGTCCCGTAAAATATATTTACAAGCATTGGGCTGGTTTGTATAAACAAGAAAATCAATATTTATATGTGAACCGTGGTTTAGGCTTTTTAGGCTATCCAGGACGTTTAGGTATATGGCCAGAAATTACGGTGATTGAGTTGAAGAAAGCATAAGTTTAGGACGTTCCCCTCCTACCGTCGGGTCGGGCTTTTCGCTACAATCTTTTAGTTCGTGCCTCACAAAAAGGATTTACGCTTCAATCCCTAACGCAACAACTATTTAACAACTTCTGTCAACTTGCGAGCCTCATTAATATCCATACGCGCTCCATTTTTAAAGGCTGCTACAAAACAATCTTTATAACCTAGTTCTTTTAATTTAGCTTGTTGCTTGGTGGCGTCGTCAAAGGAAGAAAAGTTACCTGAAGTGTATTTAAAAATAGCACCTGCTTTATAAAATGATACGTCAGATACGTTGGCAAATTTTGTTTTGGCATCCACTTCTTTATCCATACTAGCAAACTGTACTTTAAATGAAATACCATTCGTAGGACTAGTTTGTTTTGGAGTTTCCTTTTCAGTCTTTTCTTTTTCGGTTTTAGCAGCTGCTTCTTCGGCTAATTTGTCTGCCTCGGTTTTCGCTTTGGCATCCGCATCAACTTTTTTAAGAATAGCATCTATCTCTTTCATTTTTTGTTTAGCACGACTTTTATCTTTCACATCTAAAGCCTCGGCTTTTTGATACATATCTAAAGCCTCTTGATAATTTTTATTTTTAAAATTCATATCAGCAACCGCTAACAATTGCTTGTATTTATTTTCTTGTTCGTTAATTTTTGATTGCTGTTCTTTTATAGCTGCTACCGAATCTGCTTTTGCAAGTTTTACAGCATCATCTTTAGCCTTTTGTTCAGCTATGGCCTTAGCCTTCTTTTCCGCAATTAGTTTATCTTGTTGCAACTTGGCATTAGCCACAGAATCTGCTTTTGCTTTTTTGATAACGTCTGCTTCTGCTTTAGCCTTTGCCTTAGCTTCATTCTCTGCCTTTAATTTTGCAGAAGCTTCCGCATCAGAAATTATTTTTTCATCAGTATCTTTATCATCTTTTTTAATCTCAACATCCGTTTCTTCTTTTGGTTTTTCTATGGTTTTAACCTCTTGATCTTCATTAGA
>ERZ724527.683-NODE-683-length-16576-cov-17.461413_pt1 | contig 16576 bp, 13 predicted proteins | sample MGYA00376060_ERZ724527 | MGnify/ENA primary metagenome ERZ724527 (study PRJEB28724, sample SAMN07190886) | activated sludge metagenome | isolation source: activated sludge of sewage treatment plant in Hong Hong | place: USA: Christiansburg, Virginia | collected...
ACCGTCATGCGGCCATTGCCAAACAATTCGCCATTCACGAACACACTTGGCACCGCCATGATCTGGCGTTCGTTTACTTCATCCTGAAATAACGCACCATCAATCATCGTGCAGCGCACACCTGGATTGCGGGCGGCCATCAGGTTAAGCGCCTGCACAACATCGGGGCAGTTGTGGCAGGAAAGCGAGATATACACTTCAAAATCAAACTTGCCCTGCAGGTTTTCAATCTGCTCAAGCACCTCGGGCTCTACCTTGGGCGGGTAACCGCCAACCTGCAACAAGGCCAGCACCAGCGAGGTAAATTCGTGCCCCATGGGCAGACCGGCAAAGCGCACACCGGTATCTTCACCAATACGATTCACTGCAAACGACGGCTTGCGCACATTTGCTGCGTTATCTTCACGCAAAGAAATCTTGTCGCTCTGCGCAATGATGTCATTCAACAACGCCATCATTTCTAACGACGCACTGCTAGTGTCTGTGCTGGCAACCAGCTCGATCGGGTTGACGAGGCGTTCGAGGTAAGCCTTCAACTGGGTTTTGAGGTTTTCATCAAGCATGGTCAATCACCTTTCGATAAATAGTAGTCATGAGCACCCCGGCACTTGTGGCGCCGAAGATAGTTAAAAAAACCGGGTAGATTTTTTCAGAACCTCTCTCCTTGCCGTTACAGGCAAGGAGAGAGAAGAACAATCAGATCTTGCCGACCAGATCCAGTGAAGGCGTCAGCGTCTTAGCGCCTTCGTTCCACTTGGCTGGGCAAACCTGACCAGGATGGCTGGCCACATACTGTGCAGCCTTCAGCTTGCGCACTGTTTCTTTCACATCACGAGCGATGGCATTGTCATGCACTTCCAATGTCTTGATCGTGCCTTCTGGATTGATAATGAAGGTGCCGCGCAGGGCCAGGCCTTCTTCCGGAATGTGCACGCCAAAAGCGTTGGTCAGCGCATGCGTAGGATCACCTACCAGCGGGAACTGAGCCTTGCCCACTGCTGGCGAAGTTTCATGCCACACTTTGTGCGAGAAGTGCGTGTCGGTGGTGACGATGTAAACTTCGGCACCGGCCTTCTTGAACTCTTCGTAGTGCTCGGCGGCATCTTCAATTTCAGTTGGGCAGTTGAAGGTAAAGGCGGCTGGCATGAAAATCAGCACCGACCATTTGCCCTGCAGGGACTGTTCCGTCACTTCGATAAACTTGCCGTTGTGGAAAGCCTGTGCCTTGAACGGCTGAACTTGAGTATTGATAAGGGACATGAGTCACTCCTTGGGTTGGTATAAAAAACGTTGATAAAAAATGGGTTAATTACGCAGGGTGGCTGCACCCGATGAATGAATAATAGGGTAAGCCGTTTTATATATGAAATATATTGTTTCTATATAGTTAATAGCCTAAAGCTATCTCCGGAAGCTCTATAGACGACGCAAGACATCCTCATCCAGCAAGCGCCGCTGCTCTTCCAGTTCTGCCACGTGCTGCTGCCAGTAGTTCTCGGTATTAAACCAAGGAAAGTGTAGCGGGAAGGCCGGATCGTGCCAGCGCACCGCCAGCCAACCCGCATAATGCACCATGCGCAGCGCACGCAAAGGCTCAATCAAGGCGAGTTCGCGGTTATCAAACTCGCAGAACGTTTCATAGCCATCGAGAAGCTCGCCCATCTGCAGTTCCCGCTCATGGCGGCTACCGGCCAGCATCATCCACAGATCCTGTACGGCAGGAGCCAGCTGACAGTCATCAAAGTCCAGCAGCCACGGGCCATCATCACGGGTCCAGATAATATTCCCGGGATGGCAATCGCCCTGAGTGCGAATGGCCTTGGCCTGTGCCAGACCACTGCGGGCAAGACGTTCGCGCAGCGAGGCAATCACGCTCTGATAACGATCCTGCAGCGAGCCGGGCAAAAAGCCCTCCCCCTGCACCACGCTTGCAGGCACATCCAGAAAGCGCTCTACGGTAAGCGCCTGGCGTTCCACGAAAGGGTGACGGGCACCAATGGCATGCAGCCGCCCCATTAGCATACCGATGCGATGCAACTGATTCAGGTCACCCGGCTCAGGGGCTTGTCCGCCTTTGCGAGCAAACAGCGCAAACCGATAGTCCCCGAAAGAAAACAGGGTTTCTCCCTGTGCATCCGCTAATGGGGCAATCACCGGCAGTTCGGCAGAGGCCAGTTCACGGGTAAAGTCATGCTCCTCGCGTAACTGGGCATCGCTCCAGCGACCGGGGCGATAAAACTTGGCTATAACCGGTGTTTCTTCTTCGATACCGACCTGATAAACACGGTTCTCATAGCTATTGAGAGCCAACACACGGGCATCACTCACTCGCCCCGTACTCTCCACGGCCTGTATCACTAGGTCCGGAGAGAGCCGGGCGTATACTTCAATCGCAGAGTCAGTAATCGCGGAATCGGTCATGTCAGTTCATCAAAAGCGGGGGCGCCATCATGCCACACCCCGTCTTGCTCGAGCGCAAAAGCATCAACCCTGCTTAGGATATAAACGTTCGTCAAAATCACCAAGCTTAGGAAACTCCAGCGGCTGCGCTGTTTCCAGCTGACTCAGCCAGACTTTGTAGTCCTGCATGACCTGCTCGCGCGCCTCCGGCGTGAGATAAGGAATGTGGTAACCCGCAAAAAACGGCAGCACATCCATACCCACATACGCCAGCGTGCCGCGCAGCAAAGGGCGCAGCATCACATCCAGCTCGCCATGAATGGCGCCTGGGCCGAACATATGCTCACGACCGCCCAGCGTAAAACTGAGGGCCGCCTTCTTGCCTTTCAATCCGCCTTGGTCGTAGATACGACGGCCGCCATAACACACACCGGAAATCAGCACGCGATCAATCCAGCCTTTCAGCATGGCCGGTACCGAAAACCAGTACATCGGAAAATTAAACAAAACGAGATCAGCTTTTTGCAGCTTTTTAACTTCCGCCACAATATCGGGCGCCAGCGTACCGGCCTCCCACGCTTGGCGCTGCTCTAGTGCATACACCAAATAATCCGGGCTCTTGCGTGAACCAAAATCATCCGCAGTGGCAACCGGGTTCCAGCCCATGGCATAAAGGTCCGACACCTCTACGCTATGCCCTGCGCGAGACAACTCCTCAACCGCGGTTCGCTGCATCGAGGCAGTAAAAGACTGAGGCTCAGGATGGGCGTGGATAATCAAGACATTCATGCGGCAAACCTCGGGCAATCAAAGCGAGAGCCAGACTGTAACAAGCTCAAAGTTCAATTACACTGACTGAAAAAATCAATAGACTTACATAAAATACCTGCTAATCCGCAAATTTATAGCATTCCTTGCTTGCCGTGACAGTGCTACAAAGGAGTCACTTTTTTCGGGAGACCACCATGACTTACTCCACCCTCGATTACCGCGTTGACGACGGGATTCTGACACTGACGCTTAATCGCCCTGAGCAACTCAATGCGTTTACTGTGGAAATGGCAGATGAACTGGAAGCCGCCTTTCATCGCGCCAGCGAGGAGGATGCTGTTAAAGCCATCGTAGTCACCGGCGCAGGCCGTGCTTTCTGCGCAGGAATGGATCTTTCGGTCCCCGGCAATGTGTTCGGCCTGAATGAAGATGTGCAGCCCTCGATGAGCGACATGCACCATCACCTTACCGAAGATCCCTTCCAGCGCGGCGTACGTGATACCGGCGGGCGCGTAGCCCTGAGTATTTTTGAATGTAAAAAGCCCGTAATCGGCGCGATCAATGGCGCGGCCGTCGGCATCGGCGCCACCATGACCTTGGCCATGGATGTTCGTATCGCATCCGAAAAAGCCCGCATCGGTTTTGTATTCGGCAAAATTGCGGTCGCTCCAGAAGCGTGCTCAACATGGTTTCTTCCCCGCATCGTTGGCATTCAGCAGGCATTAGAGTGGGTTTACAGCGCGGACATTCTGAGCGCAGAAGAAGCGCTGCGAGGAAGACTGGTAAAGGCCGTTGTTCCGCCAGAAAAACTAATGGAAGAAGCCTACGCATTAGCACGTAAATTTGTAGAGAATCGTTCGCCGGTCTCTACCGCACTTATTCGCCAGATGATGTACCGCAATAGCGCACAGCCCCACCCGCGTGAAGCACACAAAGTGGAGTCGTTAGCGATGTTTTACACCTCCATCGGTGACGGCAAGGAAGGCGTGAGCTCATTTCTGGAAAAGCGCGACCCTGACTATCAAGGCAAGGCCAGCTCTATGCCGTCTTTTTATCCATGGTGGGAATGATACGCACGGTAGTTTTTTATGAAAGTGAGAAGAGCAATAGAGGCCATTTACATCGCCCTCCAGTTACGAAAGGCATCGCCCTTCCTTCCGCTAGCGCTCTACGCCCCAATTAACACCTGAATATTGGAATACTTTATTATGCCTACACATCAGCCCGGCATTCTTGCGCCGCAATCCCCCATTGCACGCTCCCTTTTCTTTTTATTGCACGCGAATGCCGATCCACGGCCAGCGCTCAAAGCACTGGCCGCCATCACCGATGGCAATCGTTTGGTTGTAGGCATCGGCCCTGCAGTGGTCAGTGCGCTTAATGTTGATATTCCTGGCCTGCATCCCTTGTCGCCGTTTTCCGCTCATGGGGTTAACGTGCCATCCACACCACGGGCACTCTGGTGCTGGCTGCGCGGCACCGATCACGGCGAGCTCATGAATCATGCCCATGAGATAGAGGCACTGCTAAAGCCTGCATTTTATCTGGATCAAGTGCTCGACACTTTTATGCATCGCCACAATCGCGACCTGACAGGCTACGAAGATGGCACGGAAAATCCGAAAGGTGACGACGCACTGACTGCTGCACTTTCTGCCGATGGCAGCAGCTTGGTGGCCATGCAGCAATGGCGACATAATTTCACGGCAATTGAACAGCTCTCACGCAGCGAAATGGATGATGTTATCGGTCGTCGTCGTGACGATAACGAAGAGCTAGATGAAGCCCCAGAATCTTCGCATGTAAAGCGCACCGAGCAAGAAAGCTTTACTCCAGAAGCCTTTGTTATGCGCCGCTCCATGCCATGGGTTGATGGCCAAGAAGGTGGCCTACTGTTTATTGCCTTTGGCAGTTCCTTGCGTGCGTTTGAAGTGCAAATGCAACGTATGGCAGGCATCGACGATGGCATTACCGATAGCCTCTTCCGAATCAGCCAACCCATCACTGGCGATAGCTACTGGTGCCCACCTTTGCAACAACGCACACTTGATCTTTCTGCATTAGGACTCTAATCACTTACCTAACCAGCCTCCAAAAAAATGCGCCGATCAAAGTCGGCGCATTTCTTCTAAATTATCTTTATATTTTAGTGCTTATAGTATCGTGCTTTGCGATGCATCTCGCTTCAACTGACGCGCCTTCCTAAAACCTCGCAACTTCCAGTAAACGCTTCCCGTCACCAGCAACAGAAACGCCACCAACACAATATTAAACACAGGCCACGGGGTTTCCGTGCGATCCCATGCTTCAATATTAACCGCATTCGGATACAGCTTCAGCACAGGAACACGCCAGCCATAATACGTCACCAGCGCCATCTGTTCCGGCTGTTGCTTCAACAGCTCAGCGCGCCCTTGTACCTCAGATGAATCAAACTTGAAGTACCACGGAAATCCAAAGCCCGTATCTTCATTGCGAAAAACAAACACATCCGTACGCTTTAGATTGGAGGTATGCAGGTAATACACGTCTGCCCCACCGATTGATGTCACCGGCGTTACATTCGACGTCATGACGGTCGTATCGCCTCGTCTCACCTCAGTGCCATCTACATACACCACGCGATGCTGAGGCAATATGCATGACAGGAGCCCGGCCACGGCAATCAGTATGATAATCATCAACGCCATAGCAGCCTTGCGCAGTGCGGCCATCCCCTTCTCCCAAGCAATAAGATAATGCGTCACTCTAACAAATTCTGGCTACGGCGTTCACCTGCGTTATGACCGGATCATCTTCATGCCGCTGGCAAGACGTATAGCCACACCTAAACAAAGAACGCCCCACAGTACCAAGCCTGCAGGGCGTTCTTTTCGGCCATTAACTGGCCGCTAACCCGTTTTAGCTGGCGTAGGTTGCCTCGAGGTAATCAATGATTGCCGCCGACTCGAGCATACGCACATCCGTATTTGGATCCTCCAGATAGGGCACCTGCATATGGCCAGTACGTGCAAAGTGCTCAGCTCGTTTGCTGCCCTCAATGGGCTTATAAGGGCCGGGCTTCAAGCGCAGCATAGCCGGGCCAACATCCTGCCAGCGCTCTTTGCCTACATTGTGCAGCACATACGGTATCTCCAGCTCTGTCAGACGCTCGCGAACCAAACGTGCATAAGGGCTGGCCTCAAAGCTCCAGAGGTGCAGTGGCTTTGCAGGGGCCTTAGATGCTCTAACCTTAAGTCCGCGCATGCCACGCACCCCGGTTGCCAGCGTGCTCATCCATGGCCGGGACTGATCCCCGCGTAGCTTGCTCGGCACATCGCTGCCATTGGCATAGGTCTTAAACAAATAGGCCAAGATATCGGCAGACTCATACATCAACGTATTGGTATTGCGATCATGCAGCAGCGGAAACTGTGCCTTACCGCCTAATTGCGTGGCTTCCGTGCGAAACCGGGTGCCGCCCTTAGGACAAGGCATTATTTCAGCATCCAAATGCAGAACAGTGAGCGCCTCACGCACCTTGCGGCAGAAGGGGCAGCCTTCCATTTCATACAAGCGCAGTGGCTGGGCCGGCTGTTGGCGGCTTACCATGGACGGCAGTACGGATGCACCACGCCACATGCTGAGCTGAGAGCTGACCACGGAACCAAGCACACTGAGTTGGTGCAGAACAGGATTAGGCATGAGTTAACACCATGGTTATTCAGAGAGGGGGATAGCCAAACAGGAAGTTAACCGACCTGCAATTGCTATTAGGGCCAGCAGCATGGCCCAATCAGACCAAATGCCACAAAAATGACCCTAAAGTCACTATGGGCCTTTCTCCTTTACCCCTGCTTCGGCGATAATGCGCCGGAATTTTTCGGCCATGATGTCCGGCATTACGGATATCGACCCTTGGCCACAGCCCCGCCGCCCACCCGGACGGACCGGGATTCGCGGACAGCGCCCACCCTGGCGCACGTTCGGCCACAAGCCATCGGGCACAGACCCACAGGTATTTAAGGACACTATGACTACGCTCACGATCTATAAGGACCTTACCCGTCCCCAGCTCGTTGAACTTGCTGTTCAGCGCAAAGAAGGCTCCTTGGCTGACAATGGTGCGCTTACCGTCAACACTGGTCACCGTACCGGCCGTTCGCCACCTGACCGCTTCATCGTTGACGAGCCAAGCACCAGCGCCCACATTCATTGGGGCCCGGTTAACAAAGCCTTTCCGGCCGATAAATTCGATGCGCTGTGGGATCGTGTACAGGCCTATATCAGCGAGCGCGACCAGTTTATTTCCCACCTGCATGTGGGCTCCGATCCGAAGCACTACCTGCCGGTAAAAGTGACGACTGAAACCGCATGGCATGCCCTGTTCGGTAAAAATCTGTTCATCACGCCAGAAGAATACAACCACGGCAAGAAAGACGAGTGGCAGGTCATCAATGCCCCTGGCTTTGAGTGCAACCCCAGTCGTGATGGCACCAACTCTGATGGCTGCGTGATTCTTAACTTCGCGGCCCGTAAGGTGCTGCTCGCCGGCATGAACTACGCCGGTGAAATGAAGAAGGCCATGTTCTCCGTGCAGAACTTCCTGCTGCCAGGCAACGACGTGCTGTCCATGCACTGCTCCTCCAACGTTGGTGACGATGGCAGCGTGGCGCTGTTCTTTGGTCTGTCCGGCACTGGCAAAACCACGTTGTCTGCTGATCCAGAACGTTCCTTGATTGGTGATGACGAGCACGGCTGGGCACCCGGCTCCGTGTTTAATATCGAAGGCGGTTGCTACGCTAAGTGCATCAACCTCTCGAAAGAAAACGAGCCGGTTATCTGGGATGCCATCAAGTTTGGTGCTGTGCTTGAAAACGTCGTACTTGACGAAAACACTCGCAAGCCCGATTACGATGACACCAGCCGCACACAAAACACCCGTGCTGCCTATCCGCTGGAGCACATCGCCAAGCGTATCGAGATCAACCGTGCGGGCGAGCCCAAGCACGTTATTTTCTTGACCTGTGACCTGTACGGCGTAATGCCACCAGTGGCTGTGCTCAGCAACGAACAGGCAGCGTTCCACTTCCTGTCGGGCTACACCGCACTGGTCGGCTCCACAGAAATGGGCGCCGGCTCTGGCATCAAGACCACCTTCTCCACCTGCTTTGGCGCACCGTTCTTCCCGCGTCGCGCTGGTGAATACGCCAACCTGTTGATGAAGCGCATCAATGCCTTTGATTCCAAGGTATTCATCGTTTCTACCGGCTGGACTGGCGGCCCGCACGGTACTGGCAAGCGTTTCAGCATTCCAACCACGCGTGCCGTGATTCGTGCCATTCTGACCGGCAAGCTCGACAACGTGGCCACTCAGCACTTGGACATCCTGAACTTGGAAGTTCCAGTCGCCGTGGAAGGCGTAGACAGCAACTTGCTCGTGCCGCGCAACAACTGGGCCGACAAGGACCTGCACGATGCCAAGGCCCGCGAACTGGCCGGCCTGTTCCAGCAGAACTTTGCAGAGAAGTATCCTGAGGTTGATGCTGCCATTCGTGCAGCTGGCCCTAAGGGCTAAGCGCTCTGGCTAGCAACTGAGTCATAACAAGAAGGGCGCCGCAAGGCGCCCTTCTTGTTTGTGGGGTAATGGCATTCATGCATTTGATTCCGCTTGGCGCTATGCAAGGCTAGAATACACGTCTTAATCAAAATGCTTCGCTGTTCAGGACCTACGATCCTGTAATGACATGCCTGCTGCGGAGTTCAAAGTAAGACGCAGGCTTTCGTTAAACCAGAAGCAACTTTGCCGAAATACCAAAAGGAAGACTGCACGCATGAAGCGCTTGACCCACCTCCCTACGCCACTGGCGCTACTCCTAGCCGCGGTTATGTCCTCCGCTGCTTACGCCCAAGAAGACTGGTCTGCACTGAGCCAGCAAGCCGTGGCGCTCTACCAGCAGGGTGATCAGGATCAAGCATTGGTACTGGCGCGCAAAGCACTGGGGCTGGCCGAGGCGGGCAAGGCCCCACTCGATATAGCCACCAGCCTAAACAACTTGGCCTATATGTACCGTAACCGCGGCGAGTACGACAAAGCCGAGCCCCTCTACGTGCGTGCGCTGACTTTGTGGGAGCAAGCGCGAGGCGCCAATCACCCGGACACCGCTACTGCACTTAATAACCTTGCCCAGCTGTATCGCCAGCAAGGCCAGGCAGACAAAGCGGAACCCCTGTACAAACGCGCACTGGCCATACGTGTAAAAGCGCTGGGCAGTGCTCATCCGGATGTGGCCATCAGCGTTGCCAACCTTGCCGCCCTGTATGCCGGCGCAAGCAAGCCCGCAGAAGCCGCTGCTATGTATCAGCGCCTGCTGGTACTTCGCGAAAAAAGCCTAGGCCTAAATCATGCCGACGTTGCAACCACGGCGGTTAGTTTAGCCACACAAGAAGCGGCACTCGGCCGACTCGCTCAGGCAGGGGCATTGCTAAAGCGGGCCGTGCTAATCCGGCAACAAACGCTGGGGCGCGAGCACAACGATGTGGCCAGCACACTGCAGCAATTGGGCGGCGTTATGGTTGCTGCTAAGCAGCCCGCCAATGCGCTACCCCTCTATCAACGCGCCTTAGCGATTCGCGAAAAAAATCTAGAGCCCGGCCATCCTGACATTGCCACCGCAATGAGCGATGTTGCCGATACCCTGCAACAACTTAATCGTTTACCAGAAGCGCAGGCTTTGCAGGAAAAAGTACTGGCCATACGCGAAGACGCCCTTGGCCCTTACCACATTGACGTGGCCAGCAGCCTTTACCGGCTGGGTATTCTGCAGCAAGCACAAGGCAAAACAGACAAGGCAGAAAAGCTGTACCGTGATGCGCTTAGCATCCGTGAGAAACGCAACGATACTGGCGTTGAAACCATGGGCATCATGGCTCGCTTAGCCGCGCTATACGTTCAACAGGAAAAATCTTCCGAGGCTTTTGCGCTTTACCAAAAACTTCTGCCCTTGCAAGAAAAGCACCTCGGCGCCGAGCATATCGACTTGGTGCCAACGCTTAATCAAATCGGCACTCAACTGGAAATTCAGGGTAAGTTTGCCCGTGCAGAACCCTTGCTCCTGCGCGCCCTCGCCATTCAAGAAAAGCAGCAGAGCAAACCGAAAGACAGTGCTCGTGCACGAATCAATCTCGGCTTTCTCTATCGAGGGCAAAAGCAATATGACCAAGCCGAAATCCAATTTCGCAAAGCACTTGCCACACTGGAAAAAGTGCATGGCCCGGATCACATCGAAGTAGCTGCCGCCCTGACTAATCTCGCCATGCTGATGGACACACAGAGCCGGCTTGATCAGGCAGAACCCCTCTATAAGCGCGCACAGGCCATTCTGGAAAAGCAGCTCGGGCCCAACCACCTCAATGTAGCGACCGGACTGGAAAACCTTGGGCAGCTGTACCGTACACAGGGCCGCTTCGAGCTGGCATTGCCGCTATATGAGCGACACGAGCTCATCATGGAAAAGAACTACGGGCTTAACCACGCGGAGGTTGCTCGCAGCCTGATCAACCTCGCAGCTGTCCATCGCAGCATGAAACATCTGGATGAGGCTCATGCCATTGAAGTACGGGTGTCCCGCATGGTGGGTAACTCGCTCTAAGTGGAGGGGCTGATTATCCAAAATGTCAGGCCGATTGAAAATTACGGCCAGTGACCCTGAGAGCAGACGCCGTATAGTTTGCTGATGAGTTATTGAGGTCTGCCCCCCATGCCCGCATCCCCCGCTACTGCCCGCCAACGCCCCATCACCCATCGTGTGCGGCATGTGGCCCGTAATGCCCGTGATCGCTTCTTGCGCACAGGCTCTCTGGTTCAAGCAAACCAGCTGGCCTTTGATGTGGTCCATGACAACGGACTGGTGCAGTTGCGCCACTATCGCCCGCTGCAAGAAAGCAGTGTGCTGATGGATGGCAAGGCGATGCCTGTTGTCACACAGCGTCAGCGCGTACCCCTGGTGATCGTGCCACCATTGGCCGTAAACATGAGCATCTATGATCTGTTCCCTGATCGCAGTCTGGTGAAATACTTTTTGGCACGCGGCTTTGATGTTTACCTAATCGACTGGGGCGTGCCACGCATGCGCCACACGCACTACTCGCTGGAAACCTATGCAGTCCATCTCATGCCGGAGTTTCTCTCGGCAGTGCGTACGCACAGTGGCCAGCAAGATCTGTCACTGCATGGCTGGAGCCTCGGGGGCATCATCTCCCTGTGCTATGCCGCGCTCACGCATGACACGCACATCCGTAATATGGTCATTCTTGGCGCCCCTATTAATACGCACGCTTCTGGCGCCATTGGTAAGTTCTACCAGAGCGTAAAACGCAAAGCGGATCGTGTAGAGCGACGGACTGGCTGGCGCATTCATGATGTGCCGTCTGCACTGCTGCACACGCCGGGCTGGTTCAATGTAGTGGGCTTTAAGATGACCAATCCGGTGGGCAGCCTTATGGGGTATTGGGAGTTGCTGCGCAAACTCGGTGACCGTGAATTTGTCAGCGATCATGCAACACAATCTGCCTTTCTCGACAACATGGTCTCCTACCCCGGCGGGGTGGTGAAAGACATGATCAGTCGGCTATGGATTGCGAATGAGTTCTCTACAGGCACGTTAAACATTGCCGGCACAGAAGCACGTCTTGCCGACATTAAGGCGTCCTTGTTTGCCATCGGCGGCCAAGGCGACAACATGGTGACACGGCCCGCCATTGAGGCACTTCTGGGTCTGGTGGGCACGGAGGACAAAGTCTTTCTGCACGCACCCGGCGGCCACATGGGCATTCTCTCAGGTAGCAAGGCACCCTCTACTATTTGGGCTCCTCTCGCCGACTGGCTGGCCGAACGCTCACAGTGAGCGTGATTTTTCTCCAACAATAGTTTCCCACAAATAATTCAGGGCTTTTATCTGCCCTGAATTATTTGCCGTATATCGATAGCTACACCTGCCGTATTTTTTTCAAACGGCATCAATCGTATGCTTGCCGCCCCATCGGCTTATCTGGCCACCATCATGCCTGCCTCATCTCCCGGTTTTTTCATTAATCGTGATTTTGCTTTTTACTGGTGTGTGCGCATCTTTACCATGGCAGCTTTCCAGATGTTGGCCGTGGCAGTGGGCTGGCAAATCTATGATCTCTCCCGCAGCGCGATGGACTTGGGCATGGTGGGGCTGGCGGGATTTCTACCTGCACTCCTCTTTGTGCTGGTGGCCGGGCATGTTGCCGACCGCTACAACCGCCGCAGCATCGTGCAACTCTGCAATGTAGCGCAGTGCCTAATTGCCGTAGCGCTTGGCCTTGCCAGCTGGCAAGGCTGGATTTCACGCGAAGGCATTTTTGTGGCGGCCTTTCTGTTGGGCATCACCAAAACTTTTGGTTCACCCACGTTGGCGGCCATGCTGCCAGCCATTGTCCGGACGGATGATTTACCGCGCGCGGTCAGTGCATCAAGCGCCGCCATGCAGGCCGCTATCATCAGTGGCCCTGCATTAGGTGGACTGGCCTATATCGGAGGCGCAGAGGCGGTCTACAGCATTACTGCGCTGATGTATGCCCTGTCGGCTTTGCTGCTCGGCATGGTGGCGTATGTGCACACTCCTCCTGCACCGGTTAACAAGGAAGATACCTCCGTGTTTGCCGGTATCGCCTTTATTCGCCGCAATCCTGTGTTGCTAGGGGCCATTTCACTGGATCTTTTTGCTGTGCTGCTCGGCGGTGCCACTGCTTTGCTGCCTATCTTTGCCCGCGACATTTTGCAAACAGGCCCTTGGGGGCTCGGATTGCTGCGGGCCGCTCCTGCTGCGGGAGCCTTGCTAATGTCGGTGTGGCTGGCGCGTTTTCCGCTTAATCGCCAAGTCGGTCACATCATGTTTGCCGCCGTGGCCGTGTTCGGTTTCGCCACAATCGTATTTGCCCTATCGACCTCGCTGTTACTGTCCATGGCGGCACTGTCTGTGCTGGGCGCCTCCGACATGATCAGTGTGGTAGTGCGATCATCACTGGTGCAATTGGAAACACCCGATGCCATGCGCGGCCGTGTTAATGCCGTGAATTTTCTGTTCATTGGTGCATCAAATCAGCTAGGCGAGTTTGAGTCTGGTGCTACCGCGGCTCTGTTCGGCCTAATCCCGGCGGTAATCATCGGGGGCGCTGGCACATTACTCGTTGTTGTCTTGTGGATGCGCTGGTTCCCTGCACTCGCCGGTCGCGACAAGTTGGTGGCTTAATAGCTTTTCGTTCGAATTGCATACGCCAGAATACTCGGCGTCTCAGCCGCCGTTATCAGCAAAAATGAATATGAATATTCCAATTCATTATTTTTTTATCTAACACAACTTCCCTACACTCGCGGTCCTGATCTCTACCGCCCCAATTAATACCGGGTGGCGGTCTGTTCCCTGCCCTCCGGAGCCATCATGTCCCGTATCACGCTTGCACACACCACCTTGGTTCGCGCTTCGCTAACTTTGGCTCTCGCCAGTAGCACACTCGCTCATGCCACCAACGGCTACTTGCCCCATGGCTACGGCACGCAGTCAAAAGGCTCTGCCGGTGCAGGCGTTGCTATGGCTCAGGACACACTGGCAGCAGCCACCAATCCGGCCGGCCTGATTGACCTAGGTAACCGTCTGGATGTCGGCATCGAGATTTTCTCGCCCGATCGCAGCAGCTCTATTGTCGGCAATGCCTTCGGCCCAGACCAAACTTTTGATGGCAACAGCACCCGTGTCTTTTACATTCCTGAGTTCGGTTACAGCCGCGTCGTCAGCCCCAATCTGTCTATTGGATTGTCCATTTATGGCAATGGCGGCATGAACACTGACTACAGCAGCAACCCTTACGCCCGCTTTGGCGCCACCGGCCCAGCAGGTATCGATTTAGCTCAAGTCTTCGTGACCCCCGCACTTGCTTGGCGCTTTGCCGAAGGTCAGTCACTCGGTGTTGCGGTGAACTTGGCTTACCAGCAATTTGAAGCGCGTGGCATCAGCCTCTTTAGTGGCTTTTCACAAGACCCCGCCCATGTCAGCGACAATGGTTATGACAGTTCGACCGGCGCAGGCTTTCGTGTGGGCTGGCAGGGTTCATTCGGCGACCACGTAACACTGGGTGCTAGCTGGCAGTCGAAGACTCAGATGAACGAGTTCGAAAAATACAGCGGCATGTTTGCCGATAATGGTGATTTTGACGTTCCCGAAAACTACAGCGTGGGCATCGCCATTAAGGCCACGCCAGCACTCACGCTGTTGATCGACCGCCAACGCATTCTGTACAGCAATGTCCCTGCTGTCGGAAACAGTGCTGCATTGCTGTTTGCCGGCCAGCCACTGGGTAGCAAGAATGGCCCTGGTTTTGGCTGGAAAGACACCACAGTAACCAAGATTGGCGTGGTGTATCAGGCGACTTCAGCGCTTACGCTGCGTGCCGGCTTTAGCGATGTAGACCAACCTATTCCTGCCGAAGAAACCTTCTTTAATATTCTGGCACCCGGTGTGGTTGAAAAGCACTACACGCTGGGCGCTACTTATGACGTGAGTGAAAAGAACGCATTCAGCGTGTATGTCGCGCACATGCCGGAAGTATCCGTTACGGGCAACAATTCAATTCCTCCAGGCATGCCGCCAGGTGGCTTTGGTGGCGGCAATGCCAACCTGCGCATGCAGGAAAACGCTATCGGCTTTGCGTGGCAACGTAAGCTATGATCTCAGCAAGCTCGTACTTAGTAACTGAGCTATGTTTCTGATCCAAATAACAAAGGGCACCTTTCGGTGCCCTTTGTTATTTTTATAAGCCAATTTTTAAAAAGATTTATACGCTCGCACTCGATTCACACTTCGACGCATTACTGTCAGAGCCGATCCCTAATCTGCAGCAGTGGGTCAGTCTTTTCGTCATCACTACGATGTCGACCCGGCACACTGCCATCCTTTTCCATCAGCACATTGAGCATCTGATTAGCTTCTTTATGCGTCATGCCCTGATCCAATAAGAGATCAAGCAGCATGGGCCGCTGCGCCCGTAGCCTTGCGCTTGTATAGCCTTGCGCACTTAGCTCCTCACGCAATGCAGCGGCTTCGGTTAGCGTTTTTTCGGCCACCAAACGACGACGCTCTGCCTCAAAATTTTTTGCCTCCTGCTGGCGTGCTGTCTCTTCCGCTTCAATCAGCACACGCAGCGCCGCAACTTTTTCCGCGTGCAGTTTTGCACTGGCCGCCAACGCATCGCGCTGAGCCGTCAGTACAGGATCGTCCTTCCAGCGCGACTGCCACGCCACCACACGCCCGCGAAGGTCATCCTCTGTTGGATCTTTCAGGCGCTTCATCCAAAAGCCATCGGCACGCTCTGGTGCCGGCTGCTGGCCGGTGAGTGCCAGTGGTGGGGCAATCACCGTATTCCAGCTTGCCGCAACTACCGGCAGTGCTGTCCCTGGAATAGCGGCATACCCGACACTCTTCACGGCAGGCGAAACGAAGTACCACGCTGGAACAACGCTATACGCGCCCACTGCCACACCAATGCTGCTCGGAATGCCAACGCCCGTCCGTACCACCGTCTCAGTAGTGGCCTCGATTAATGCCCAAGGATAAGCAAACCACCAGCCAAATACGCGCTGGTCTACCCGCTCACTCGCCGCACCCATGGCATCCGCCCACGCGGTACCGGTTCCCTTTAAGGCGAAATCAAGAAGCAGGTCGTTACCCGCCGTGCGCGTCCAAGCCCGCGAGGCTTTTGCAAGAGAACGGTAGTGTGTCGCTTGGCCGTAAGCCTTTAACTCTCCACCAGCCTGCTGCCAGCCCTTACGTACATTGCGCGCCGGCGGCACGTAACCCGGCACAATCCAGATGTCATATAAAGCACCATCATGGCCGGTCATGTGACCGTAAAGTAGTAGCTCCTGCTTCTGGCTCCCCTCTAAAAAGTAGTCGCCGGCATGCGCCGTGATCATCCATGTGCTGGCCAGAATCAGTACCAGCCGCGACCAATATCTCATCACACTTTCCCTCATGTTTATTAGGCCGTCGATATTACCGCACTGCACTGACCGACCGATGGTATTGACCGAGCGGCAGCTTAATCATGATAATGTGAACACTTGTTCACTCAAAGCGCCAATTATGAACGACACCACTATTGCTACGCACTCCATCGCGCCTCCCTTGCCCACCCGCACACTCATCAACCGCGGGGCCTCTTTGGTGCACCTGAGCCTGCTCGGCGCCACTGAGGCCACCCGGGTGACGGCCGAAATGCACGCTACTATTACTAGCTTTCCGCTGCCATGGAAGCCGGCCAATACCACTCCTCCCGAGAAAGCTCCTCTGCCCTATCAGCTGGTGATGCACGGTTTGCGACACTTGGCCGGACTGACCGAACAATT
>ERZ724527.688-NODE-688-length-16542-cov-7.578698_pt1 | contig 16542 bp, 13 predicted proteins | sample MGYA00376060_ERZ724527 | MGnify/ENA primary metagenome ERZ724527 (study PRJEB28724, sample SAMN07190886) | activated sludge metagenome | isolation source: activated sludge of sewage treatment plant in Hong Hong | place: USA: Christiansburg, Virginia | collected...
AGTTCTACTACCCCGAAGAAATCGTCGCCTTTGAGCGCGAGTTCGTCGAAGCCCAACAGGCCGCCTACAACGAAACCTGTATCGAAGACGACGAAATCGGTGAACGCATGGACGCCGGCCGCGCCGCCCTGCTGGCACGCGGTGACAACGAAGTCGGCCCATACCAGAGCCCGATGGAAGACGGCATGCCGCATTTCCACAGATGGTACCGCAAACAGCTCGGAGCCTGGGTGGAAGAGCGTTCTGCGCAGGTCAAGGAGGAGCCCGCGCAGCGGGCGGGGGACACGGAGCAGAACGCTCTGCCGCCCAGTCTTCTAGGACTCTAATGCAAGCACTGTGGATGGTGCTGGGCTCGTTCCTGTTTGCCACCATGGCAGTCGGGATCAAGTTCGCATCGGAGAGCTTTGGCACGCTGGAGCTGGTGTTCTACCGCGGCATCGTCAGCGTGATCTTCATGACCGTGGTGCTGCGTGCCAGCGGTACCCCATTGCGCACCCCCGTGCCCATGATGCACGTGTGGCGCAGCGCCATCGGCATCCTGTCGCTGAGCGCCTGGTTTTACGCCATTGCCCACCTGCCGGTGGCCACGGCTATGACGCTGAACTACATGAGCGGCGTTTGGGTGGCAGCATTTATTGTTGGCGGGGGCCTGCTCTACGGCCAGGCCCAGCGCCAGGGCCCGCTCTTGGGCACGGTGCTGCTGGGCTTCATCGGCGTGGTGATGACGCTGCGCCCCACCATAGACCAGAACCAGTTGTTCGCCGGGGTGATTGGCCTGCTCTCGGGCATGGGTGCGGCGCTGGCCTACATGCAGGTCACGGCGCTGGGCAAGGTGGGCGAACCCGAGATCCGCACGGTGTTTTATTTTTCGGTTGGCACCATTGTGGTGGGCGCTGTGGGCGCACTGTTTACCGATTTCACACCCTGGTCCGAGGTGAGCTTTACGGCCGCTGCCTGGGTGATTCCGATTGGTGTACTGGCCTCCTTGGGCCAATGGTGCATGACACGTGCCTACAGCCATGGCGCAACCCTGGTGGTGGCCAGCATGCAGTACAGCGGCATTGTGTTTGCTGCCATCTACAGCCTGGCCCTGTTTGGCGACAAAATCGCCCTTATTGGCTGGGCCGGAATTGCGGTTATCGTCACCAGCGGCATACTGGCAACGGCCTTGCGCGCCCGCGCCATGCCCGATACACCCGCTGAAGACCACTGACTGCCACGCACCGCTCCAACCCTGTCCATTGATTGCGAACACCGACCATGTACACCACGCTGATCACCGTAGCCCAATTGCAAACCCTGCTGGCCAGTGGTCAGGCGTGCAAAGTGTTCGATTGCAGTTTCAACCTGACCGACGCGCAAGCGGGTGAGGTCATGTATGCCGAATCCCACATCCCCGGCGCCCTCTACGCCCACCTGGACAAACACCTGAGTGCCGCCAAAGACCCGGTCAGCGGCAAACCCGCGGCAGGCGCCAGTGCCTCGGGTGGGCGCCACCCGCTGCCCACGCGCGAAGCTTTTGCCGCCTGGCTGGGTTCGGTTGGCGTTGCAAATGGCATGCAAGTGGTTGTGTATGACCGACAGGCCGCCAATTACTGCGGCCGCCTTTGGTGGATGCTCAAGTGGGTGGGCCACGACAACGTGGCCGTGCTCGACGGTGGATTGCAAGCCTGGCAAGCCGCCGGCGGTGCGGTCAGCAGTGGCTCACAAGAACCGCAAACCTCTGCGGATAATTTCGCTCTAGCCCCCGAATTGATTGGCTTAGCTACTATCGAAAGCGTAGCAAAGCGCTTAACCGGCAAGGCCGCAGACGGTACACAAACGGTGATCGACGCACGCAGCGGTCCGCGTTTTCGGGGCGAGGTGGAACCGCTGGACCCGGTGGCGGGTCATATTCCTGGCGCATTAAACCGTCCGTTTGGCGACAACATGGATGCCCATGGTCACTTCAAACCTGCAGACCAGCTGCGGGCCGAGTTCGTGACTTTGCTGGCAGGGCGGGACCCGGCCACCGTAGTGCACCACTGTGGCAGCGGGGTTAGCGCGGTGCCCAATATCCTGGCCATGGAAATTGCCGGGCTGGGCCGAACATCGCTGTTTGCCGGCAGCTGGAGTGAATGGTGCGCCGACCCTGCGCGCCCGGTGGCACAAGGCTAAAGCGTCCGGCCATGCGCCCCGGCGACCCCGCACTGGCCACGACGACACCCTTGCCATGGAGCCGCATGGACAAGGCGGTGCTAGTGGTAGCCCTGGTCGCGGGCAGTGTACTGAGCCTGCTGGCCGGCCGAGCCCTGAACGAGACCGAAACCCTGCGGGCCCGGGAACTGCGCACAGCAGCCACGCAAACGGTGCTGGGGGCCTTTGATGTCAAACTGACGCGCATCATCGAGGTAGTGCGAGGCACTGCGCTGATGATTCAGTCTCAGCAGAGCCTCTCGCGCGAAGAATTCACCCGCTATGTGGAGACGGTCACGGTCAACCTGCCCAGCGTGCACATTGTCGAGTGGCAGCCCATCGTGCCGGCGGCGAAACTGGCGCAGTTCGAAGCTGCGGCACGGGCGTCGGGCTTGCACAACTTTCGGGTGCTCCAACCCGACAGCAGTGGCTCGGGCTGGGAACCGGTGCACGGTCGAGCAGAATACGTGCCGGTGCTGTACGCCTGGCCAGAACGCATGGGCACTACTGGTTATGACATGAGTTTCAGCCCCGAACGCATGCAATCCAAACTCGAAGCGCAGGCGGTTGGGCAACCGGTAGCCTCTGGCGTGTTTGACATCATGAAGGAAGGCGCAGTCAAGTCGGGAAGCATGGGCATTGCCATATCGGCGCCGGTGTACGGGCGCGACCATTCTGTCCTGGGCTACCTGGCGGTGATCATCAACCTGCCCAGTCTTTTCCAGGAGGCAACACTTCGCGCTGACAGCGCAAAGATGGACATTCTGGTCTACGACCTCAATGGCGGAATCAACGGTAAACCCATCTACACCTGGCTGGGCGACGAAAGTGACCTCAAGCCGGGCATGGATCTGCGGCGCAACACCAACCCCAAAGACCAGGCGACCACGGTGGACTTCGCCCGCCAGTCCTGGGAAATCGTGCTGCATCCGCGACCCGCACTTGACGCAGCAGGCCCTTTGCGCCTCTCGCACTGGGTGACAGCGGCTGGGCTTCTGATGACCGCTGTGCTGCTTCTGGCCCTGGCGCGCATGCAAAGAAACCGGCGCAATATGGAACGAGCGCAGATTCTGACGTTGAAGGCGCGTGAGTCCCTGGCCGAGCAGCGCGAGCGACTGCAAAACATCATTGAAGCCACCGACGCAGGCACATGGGCTTACAACTACGGCACCGGCAAGCTGGAGGTGAACGACCATTGGGCCGTCATGAGCGGCATGACATTGGCCGAATGGGAAGCCATCCCCGCCTACGACTGGCGTGATTATTGCCACCCTGACGATCAGGACCGCGTGACCAATGCCTTGCGATCGCACACCCGTGGACTGGTTGACCACTATGAAGCCGAGTACCGCCATCGGCGCAAGGATGGAGGCTGGTTGTGGGTGCACGGCAAAGGCAAGGTGTTGTCGCGCACACCCAACGGCAGGGCTCAAATATTTGCGGGCACGCTGACCGACATCACGCTGCGCAAAGAAGCCCAGGCTCGGATTATTGAACTCAACGCCACGCTTGAAAACCGGGTGGAAGAGCGCACGGCCCAGTTGGAATCTGCCCTGCAAACCTTGCGGCACTCGCAAGACGAATTGTCCAGGAGCGAAGCGCGCGCAACACTGGCCACCCTGGTGGCCAGTGTTTCGCACGAAATGAGCACACCGATAGGCAACGGCATGATGACGGCCAGCACCCTGGTCGACCAGGCACGCGATTTCGAGAAGATGCTGGAGTCTGGTCAACTGAGGAAGTCCGAACTCACGCAGTTCTTAAGCCAGGTGCGAGAGGGCAATTCCCTCTTGGTGCGCAATCTGGAGCGGGCGGCGGCATTGCTAAAGAACTTCCGCCAGGTTGCGGCCGATCAGGCCAGCGAACAGCGCCGCGACTTTGACCTGCAACAGGTGATAACCGAAGTCGTGGACACCCTGAAACCCAGTCTCAAGAAGAAGCCGCACCGCGTCGTTCAGGAGATTTCGCCTGGAATCACGATGGACAGTTACCCCGGCCCGCTGGGTCAGGTCATCATCAACCTGATCAACAACGCCTATCTGCATGCTTTTGACGACGCAACGCCAGGGCAATTCACGATTCGGGGCGAGGCGCACGACAACACTGTCAGGCTGGAATTTTCCGACAACGGCAAGGGCATTGCACCGGCGATTCTCGAGCAGATGTTCGAGCCTTTTTTCAGCACCAAGATCGGCCGTGGCGGCACCGGTTTGGGCATGTCCATCGTGGAAAATCTGGTCACCAAAACGCTGGGGGGGCATTTGGCCGTGCAGTCCACGGTCGGACGTGGCACCGCCATCACAATCACGCTGCCCCGGCACGCGCCATTGCAGGCCGAAGAGTAGACGGCGACGCAGTTAATGCCCGTGGGCCAGACCGCTAAGCACCGTGACCATGCCAATACCGACTGCCAGCCACGTGATTTGGGCCACGGTTTCGGCCAGGCTCAGGCGCTTCTGCAATTGGGGAATCAAGTCGGCCAACGCCACATAAACAAAGCTGCTGGATGCGACGACCAGGAAATACGGCAGGTAGTCGTGTAACAAGTCCACCAGCCAATAACCCGCGATACCACCCAGAGACGTCACCGCGCCCGCCAGCGACACCTTGACCAGCGCCATACGTTTGTTGCTGGCGCCCGAGCGCAGCACCATCAGGTCACCCATGTGGTGCGGCACTTCGTGTGCCAGAACTGCGAGCGCTGCGATGGCTCCCAGACGCATGTCGGCCATAAATGCCGACGCAATCAGGATGCCGTCGCCAAAACAGTGCACGCTGTCACCGGTGAGAATGGCCCAGCTTCCGGGCTGCGGCGGCGTGTGATCGTGATCGTGGGCGTGGTCTGCGCCATGGTGGTGGTGCTCATGGCCATGGTGCCAGAGCTCGGCCTTGTCCAGCAAGAAGAAAAACACCAGGCCCAGCAGCAAGGTCAGGAATAAGTCCTTGGCCCCAGCCTGACTTTCGAACGCCTCGGGCAACAGGTGCAAGAAGGCGGTGGCCATCAGCGCACCCGCAGCCAGGCTGAGCATGTGCTGCGTGTAGCGCGCCAGTGCGCCAAAACTCAGGGCCGCGGCCAGCCACACCGAGCCTATGCCAGCGACCAGGGTTCCTATCAAAATTGCTATTAAAATCATAGCTTCTTACGCATATTTCACGGGGGCTAAAGCCCGATTTACCATATATAAAAAGAACAAAACCGCCCCTCGGGGCGGTTGGGCCGGGTAGCGTCCGAACGGATTAGCTGACGCCGTGACCCTTGAACCACTCCAGCGCCCGTTTGAAGCCGTCTTCAGCGGCGTCTTTACGGAAGCTGGGGCGGTAGTCCGCATGGAACGCATGGGGTGCCTGAGGGTACACCACAAACTCCGAGGCCTTTGCCGCCTTGTTGCCTTTGGCGGCGCCCTCGGCCAGCGCATCTTTCATCTGGTTCACCGTAGTCAGCGGAATGCCACCGTCCTGCCCGCCATAAAGGCCCAACACTGGCGCTTTGATACTGGCGGCCAGGTCTACCGGATGCTTGGGGGTCAGTGCGGACGCGGTGCCCACCAAGCGCCCGTACCATGCCACACCGGCCTTGACGTTCTGGCTTTGGGATGCATACAGCCAAGTGATGCGGCCACCCCAGCAAAAACCGGTGATGCCTACCTTTTTCAGGTTGCCACCGTTTTCACCGGCCCACTTGACCGCGCCGTCCAGGTCGCCCATCACTTGCGCGTCCGGCACCTTGGACACCACCTCAGCCATCAGTTTGGCCACTTCACCATAACTGCCAGGGTCACCCTGACGGGCAAAGAGCTCGGGCGCAATGGCCAAATAACCCGCCTTGGCAAAACGGCGGCAGGTGTCGGCAATGTACTCATGCACGCCAAAAGCCTCATGCATCACCAAAATCACCGGCAGGTTCTTCTTGCCCTCGGGCGCGGCGTAGAAGAACGGCACCATGAAACCTTCGACGTCATAAATGCTTTCACCACTGATCAGTCCGGTGGAGGGGGTCTTGATGGCCGTCTGCGCCATGATGGGCATAACGGTTGCTGCGTATCCAACGCCCAACGCAGTCTTGAGCGCGGTGCGCCGCGATGCGCCGGCCTCGGTAGTTTTACCGGGAAGCAAGGCGTTGAAATCGTCATTCTGGTCGCGGTTGAGCATGTCAGGGTCCTAGGTACAAAAGGGATAGTGGTGGGCACACAGAGCGTGGGCGAAGGCATTCTGGCTCAGGACCGCAATTCCTGCAGACAGCGGGGAATTGCGCTGCGCAGAACTAAAGTTAATGCGCCTTGTCCCAGTTGGGCCCCACACCCACCTCCGCCAACAGCGGCACCTTAAGGTCTGCCACACCAGCCATCAGGCGCGGGATTTCGGTCTTTACCCAGTCCACCTCGTTTTCGGGGACCTCAAACACTAGTTCGTCGTGCACCTGCATGATCATCTTGGTCAAGCGCTTTTCGTCGTCCAATACTTTTTGCACGGCGTTCATGCTGAGCTTGATCAAATCGGCCGCCGTGCCCTGCATGGGCGCGTTGATGGCAGCACGCTCCAGGCCGGCCAGCTGTGCACCCTTGGCGGACTTGATGCCGGCGAGCTGCAGGCGCCGGCCAAACACGGTCTCCACATAACCCTGTTTTTTCGCCAGTCCCCGTGTGGTTTCCATGTAGGTCTTGACACCTGGATAGCGCTCAAAGTAGCGCTGGATGTAGTTCTTGGCCGCCGTGTTGTCGATGCCCAGATTGCGCGCCAGACCAAAGGCGCTCATGCCGTAGATCAGGCCGAAGTTGATGACCTTGGCATAGCGGCGCTGCTCGCTGCTCACCTGGTCCACGGCCACACCAAACACTTCGGCGGCGGTGGCACGGTGCACGTCCAGCCCCGCATGAAAAGCGCCCAGAAGTGCCGCGTCGTCACTGATGTGGGCCATGATGCGCAGCTCGATCTGCGAATAGTCGGCGCTGGCGATCACCGAGCCCGCAGGCGCCACAAAGGCCTCGCGCACCCGCCGACCCTCGGGTGTGCGGATCGGTATGTTTTGCAGATTGGGGTCGTTGCTGCTCAAGCGCCCGGTCACCGCCACGGCCTGTGCGTAGTGTGTGTGCACGCGTCCTGTGCGGGGCAGTGCCAGTTGGGCCAGCTTGTCGGTGTAGGTGCCCTTGAGCTTGGCCAGGCCGCGGTGCTCCAGCAACTTGGCGGGCAGCGGGTAGTCTTCGGCCAGTTTTTCCAGCACCTCTTCATCCGTGCTGCGGGCACCGGTGGCGGTCTTCTTCACCACCGGCATGCCCAGCTTGTCGAAAAAGATTTCACCCAATTGTTTGGGGCTGCTCAGATTGAAGGGCTGGCCTGCAATCTCGTAAGCCTCGGTTTCCAGTTGCAGGATGCGCTGACCCAGTTCGTGGCTTTGCTTGGCCAGCGTAGGCGCGTCGATTAACACGCCATTGCGCTCGATCCGGTACAGGGTTTCGCTGCTGGCAATCTCCAACTCGTAGATGAATTTCAGCTTGTTGTCAGCCTGGAGTTGCGGCCACAAAACGCGGTGCACGTCCAGCGTCTGGTCCGAGTCTTCGCTGGAGTATTCGGCAGCCTTGGCAATGTCCACCTGGTCAAAGGAAATCTGGTTGGCACCTTTGCCGCACAGGTCTTCGAATGTGATGCCGCTGCGCCCCAGATGCCTCTGAGCCAGGCTGCTCAGGCCATGCGGCATGTGCACTTCCAGCACATAACTTTGCAGCATGGTGTCGTGGGCGTAGCCCTGCACTTCAATGCCGTGGTTGGCAAAGACGTGGCGGTCGTACTTGATGTGCTGGCCGAGCTTTTTCGCTGCCGGGTTCTCCAGCCAAGGTTTGAGTTTGGTGAGAACTTCTTCGCGGTTCAGTTGCTCCGGCGCACCGGGGTAGCGGTGGGTCAGCGGGATATAGGCTGCCTGGCCCGGCTCCACGCTAAAGGAAATGCCGACGATCTCTGCCCGCATTTCATCCAGCGAGGTGGTTTCGGTGTCAAGCGCGGTGAGTTCGGCGCTTTGTAGTTTGGCAAGCCAGGTGTCGAACTGCTCCCAGGTCAGGATGGTGTCATAGGCCAGGTTGCTGGTGCGCGGAGCGGCCGCGGCTTCGGGCTCATCGAACAGACCGGGAGCGTCGTTCGAGGAAATGGGGTCGGATCCACGCAGCGAAGCGGAGCTGGCTCTGACCCCATTTCCGGCGAGAGCAGGCGCGGTGCCCAAGGCGTTTGCAGCTTGGACCTCCAGCGACTTGGCCAGCCCCTTGAACCCATACTTCTCACAAAATACCCTCAGAGCCCCCGTATCCTGTGCGTAAGTAGCTATGGATTCCATAGCAGGAAGCCCCGCCACCCAACCCTCCAGATCACAGTCGGTCTTGATGGTCAGCAGTGAGCGGCCAATCGGCAACCAGTCCAGCGCCAGGCGCAGGTTCTCACCGACCACCCCCTTGATATGGGCGGCGTTGTCCACCACGCCCTGCAACGAACCATATTCCTGCAGCCACTTCACAGCTGTTTTGGGCCCGACCTTTGAGACGCCGGGCACGTTGTCCACGGTGTCACCCACCAGCGTCTGGTAGTCCAGCATCAGGCGCGCGGGAACGCCAAACTCGGCCTCCACGCCGGCCAGGTCGCGCCGCTTACCGTTCATGGTGTCGATGATGGAGATGTGTTCGTTGACCAGTTGCGCCAGGTCCTTGTCGCCACTGCTGATGATGACCTCGATGCCTTGACTGGCTGCGGCGACTGCCAGCGTACCAATCACGTCGTCGGCCTCCACGCCCGGCACATCCAGCACCGACCAGCCCAGCAGGCGTACCACCTCATGGATGGGCGCGATCTGGCTGCGCAAATCGTCCGGCATCGGGTCGCGGTTGGCCTTGTAAGCGGGGTAGATGGCGTCGCGGAAGGTCGGTCCCTTGGCATCAAACACACAGGCCACGTATTCGGCCGGGTATTCCTTGCGCAGCGACTGCATCATGTTGACCATGATTCGGATGGCGCCGGTCTTTTGCACCGTGCCGTCGGGCAGCGTGATGCTCATGTCGCCGCCTCCGGCAAAGAAGGCACGGTAAAGGTAGCTGGAGCCGTCGACCAGCAGCAGGGTTTTCTTGTCAGTCATGCGTGCATTGTGCCAATCTACAATCCACAGCCACATTACTCGGGCTAACTGACACATGGCGGTTTATACAGAGGTCTCGTTTGACGAGGCCGCGCAATTCCTGCAAGGGCTCGATTTGGGCACGCTCCAGACCATGGCGGGCTGCTCGGGCGGCATTGAAAACACCAATTATTTTGTCACTACAGACCAGGCGCCGTTTGTACTGACACTGTTCGAACGCCTGAGCGCCGAGCAGTTGCCGTTTTACCTGCGCCTAATGAAACACCTGGCGCACCACGGCGTGCCGGTGCCCGACCCGGCGGCTAACCGCGACGGCGATGTGGTGCATGCCCTCAATGGCAAGCCCGCGGCCGTGGTCAACCGCCTGCGCGGAAAGAGTGAATTGACCCCCACTGTGCAGCATTGCGCGCTGGTCGGCGCGATGCTGGCCCGCATGCACCTGGCCGGGCGCGACTTCAGCATGAGCCAGCCCAACTTGCGGGACTTAAGTTGGTGGAACGAAACCGTGCCGGTGGTGGTTCCCTTTGTTCCCGCCGAGCAAGCAGACCTGCTCAAGAGTGAGCTGGCCTACCAGAACCACGTGGCGACCCTCTCGGCCTATGGTGCCCTGCCGCGCGGCCCGATCCATGCGGACCTGTTCCGGGACAACGTCATGTTTGAGTCCGACGCCGATGGAGCGCCGTCGCTGACAGGCTTTTTTGATTTTTACTTTGCCGGTGTCGACTCCTGGTTGTTTGACATCGCCGTCTGCCTGAACGACTGGTGTATCGACTTGTCCAGCGGCGCAACCGACACCCTGCGAACAAAAGCTTTGATTCAGGCCTATGAGAGCGTGCGCCCGTTGTTAGCCCAGGAACGCGACCTGCTGCCCGCTGCGGCGCGCGCGGGCGCACTGCGGTTCTGGATTTCACGTTTGTGGGACTTGCACCTGCCGCGCGAGGCCGCAGTGCTCCAGGCCCATAACCCGGATCATTTTTGGCGTGTCTTGCGCCAGCGTATCCTCTACCCTCTGACAATCACCCAAGCCACTGCATGAAACTTCAAATCGTCCCGGCAAGCCGGGGCATCCAATGGGTCAAATCGGGTATCCGGACGTTTTTTCGCCAGCCTCTGGCAATGGCCGGCCTGTTTTTCATGTTCCTGGCCCTGATGTCCATTCTCAGCCTGATTCCGTGGATCGGCAGTGTGATGGCCCTCACTCTGTTGCCCGGGGCCACGCTAGGCCTCATGGCCGCCACACGGGAAGCCAGCGCGGGCAAATTTCCGATGCCTATACTGCTGATCACGGCCTTTCGGGCTGGCCGACAGCAGGTGCGGTCCATGCTGATTTTGGGCGGGCTGTACGCGCTGGGTTTTGTGTTGGTCCTGGGCATCACGGCACCGATTGATGGTGGCAAGTTTGCCAAGCTATACCTTTTGGGCGGCTCCATGACACCGGAGTTGCTGCAATCGGCTGACTTTCAGACCGCCATGCTGTTGGCCAGCGTGTTGTACCTGCCGCTTTCCCTGATGTTCTGGCACGCACCGGCGCTGGTGCATTGGCATGGTGTGGGTCCGGTCAAGAGTCTGTTCTTCAGCTTTATCGCCTGTATGCGGAATTTTTGGGCTTTCGCTGTCTATGGTGTCACCTGGATAGGCGTATTCTTGGGTTTTGGTATCGTTATGGCCACCTTGGCCGCAGTGCTTGGCAGCGCCGAGGCCGTAGCCGCCACTATGTACCCGGCGGCCATGTTGATGGCCGCGACCTTTTTTACGTCGATCTATTTCACCTTTGTTGACAGCTTTGGGTTTACTCCAGGAGAAGACACATGACACAGCACCATCTGCAGGGAAGAAGCGACACGGAATTGTTATGGTTCCAGCGACGGGGTTTCCTGCAGGCGGCAGCGGCTTGGACTGCCGCGGTCGGGTGGGACGGCGCCCTTGCACAGTCGCGCGGCAATGTGGTCGAACTCATGGGAGACGCGACGGTGAATGGGCAACGCTTGCGGCCCGATCAGACGCTGCAGACCGGGGATGCAATCGCGACTGGCCCGGGCTCTACGCTGATCTTTGCGGTCGGCAATTCGGCCTTTCATGTACGCCAGAATTCCAACGTGATGGTGGAGCGCGGTGCCACCCTCAATGCCGTCAGCCTGTTGCGAATACTGACCGGCGCCGTTGTCAGTGTGTGGGGCAAAGGCAGCAGTCGGCGGATCGTGACACCAACGCTGACGGCGGGCATCCGCGGTACGGGCGTGTACACCGAAGTGTTCTCCAACCAGGGCGGGCGCACCTATTTCTGTAATTGTTACGGCGTGGTCGATCTGGCTGCCGCAGGGCAGCACGAAGTTTCAGAGGCAACGTACCACCAGTCTTTCTGGGCCGAGCCACCAGGCGAGGGATCTGCTTTGACTCCCGCCCGCATGCTTAACCACTCCGACCAGGAAGTTGAGAACCTGGCGCGCCTTATCGGTCAGCGCACGGCCTGGCAAATCTCGGGCAAAAAGGGCAGTGAGGCGATGCAGCGGGAATACGGGGGTTGACCGGCCAACCTGTTGCCAAAGCCACAACAAATCCGCCAAACAACATGAAAAATGCGATAGAAGGTGTTGATTTGTCTTGTTTTTATGGTTCGGGTCGGCTGATAATGATTTCCTCGGTCGGCGCGGCATTGGCGCTTTTGATTTACCTACTATAGGGGGCTACCTTGATTCCCAATACCCTGAAGCTGATGGCACTTGGAGCCGGAGCTGCGCTGCTAACCGGCTGCGCCCTGTCGCCGATCCCGGTCTCTGCAAACTTTCCCCTTACGGTAGAACCCAAGGTCCGATCAGCCGGGCACTGGAACCTGCTGTCCAACGACGTTGTCAAACAAACCCTTGATTCGCTGAACACACTTGGCGTTTCGGGGAACCTGTATGTGGGCTTGCCCGCCAATGCCACGACGTTTGACAGGGCTTTCCAGCAATTCCTGATTACTGACCTGGTCAAAAGTGGTCGCGTCGTCATGCAGTCGCCGGGTCAGGCTCTGGAAGTGAGTTACCAGACGCAGCTCGTACGGCACAACAGCCCACGCCCCCACTTTGTGCCGGGTATCTACACCATGATCACCGCGGGCCTATACGCGGCTTACGGTTTAGGCACGGCGACCACCGGCGAACGGATGTTGGGTGGCCTGGGCTTGGCGGGTGCCGCCGATTACGTTTCCAGCGAGTACTCTGGCGGACCGACCCATACCGAACTGATCCTGACCACGACGATTGCCTCGGGCGGTCGGTATCTGGTGCGCAAGACCGACGTCTATTACATTGAAAACGCCGATGTCAATCTGATGCAATACAGAGCACCCCAATACATGAAAGTGGTTGGCCCATGAACTACAAACTCATTCTCTCTGCGGCCGCTGCGGTGGCTGTTCTGGCCGGCTGCATGACTCCTTCAAGCGTGCGCCTGGATCCTTCCTACGATGATGCTGCGGCCAGCAAGTTTGTTGCGTTGAACAAGGATGCCATCAGCAAGTTGATTGGAGACTTTGACAGAGGTCCAACGGGCGACACACCCGTGTTGGTGTCCACTGTGGTCAATGTCAATGACATGCGCCGCACTGCACCGCTGGGACGCACCCTGTCGGAGCAGTATGCGTCCGCCATGGCCATGGCTGGCTTCAACGTCAAGGAAATGAAATTGCGTGGGGATGTATTTATCCGTGAAGAGACGGGTGAATTGTTGCTGTCACGCGAAATCAAAGACATTGCACGGATCCACAACGCCCACATGGTGCTGGTTGGAACCTATTCCACGGCCGCCTCACTGACCTATGTCAGCCTCAAGTTTGTGCGCACCGAAGACAGCCGCATCATCCGTGCCTATGACTACGCGTTGCCCAACGACAAGGATGTCAATAAACTGTTGCAAGTGGCGACGACACCCACTCGGTGATCTTCAAAGAACCATCTAGCCCGGCACCCACCGGGCTTTTTTTTGCCTGTACTTCAGGGCAGTGGTGTCAACTTGGCCACGCTGAGAGCCAACCACTTGGTTCCATGGCGGGGAAAGTTGATCTGTGCACGGGCGTCATCCCCGCTGCCTTCCAGCGTCAGCACAGTGCCTTCACCAAACTTGGCGTGGAACACCTGCAGGCCCAGGCGAAGTCCGTGTTTGGGCTCGTCCTTGCGCGAAATACTTTGGCCAAACGAGCCACTAGCCCCCATGGAACCTGCATAGGCAGCTCCTGAATTTATAGCGAATTCGGCGCTCCAGCCACGGCCAAAGTTCTGGAGTTTGGGTGTGAGCCACTTCAGGCAGGCCTCGGGCAGTTCCTCAAAAAAGCGGCTCTTCATGTTGAAACGCGTCTGGCCATGCAGCATGCGCGACTGCGAATGGCTCAGGTACAGGCGCTTGCGCGCCCGGGTGATGGCCACGTACATCAGGCGGCGTTCTTCCTCCAGACCATCACGGTCGTTCATGGAATTCTCGTGGGGGAACAGGCCCTCTTCCATACCCGTGATGAACACGCAGTCAAACTCCAGGCCTTTGCTGGAGTGCACGGTCATCAGCTGGATGGCGTCCTGCCCGGCCTCAGCCATGTTGTCACCCGCCTCCAAGGCGGCGTGGGTCAGGAAGGCAACCAGGGGCGACAGGGTTTCGCCGGTGTCAGGGATCACATCGCCCAGTGGCGCAAGCGACGCGGCATCCGGGTCCAGCCCCTGGCTGGCAGGGCTTTGGCCCGCGCCTGCTACCAGCATGGCTGCCGCATCGCGGCCAAAACCTTCCTGCATGACAAAACTTTCGGCTGCATTGACCAGTTCGTCCAGATTCTCCAGACGGTCGGCACCTTCGCGGTCGGCCTTGTAGTGGTCGATCAGTCCGCTGTGCTCCAGCATCAGCGCAATGATGTCACGCAGGTTCATGCCTGCGGTTTGCTCGCGCAGCACATCGATCTTGGCAACAAAGCCCGCCACCGCAACACCGGCGCGCCCCGGCACAGCGGAGACGGCGTCAGCCAAGGAGCAACCCGTGGCGCGGGCCACATCCTGCAGCTGCTCCAGGCTGCGCGCGCCAATGCCACGGGCCGGAAAGTTCACCACCCGCATGAAGCTGGTGTCGTCGTTGGGGTTCTCCAGCAGGCGCAAGTAGGCCAGCGCATGCTTGATTTCGGCGCGTTCAAAAAAGCGCAGACCGCCATACACGCGGTAGGGCATGGCAGCATTAAACAGTGCGGTCTCGATCACGCGGCTTTGCGCATTGCTGCGGTAAAGCACGGCGATTTCCTTTCGCTGGAAGCCAGCCTCAAGGCCGTTGTCGCGCACCAGCTGTTTCATCTCCTCCACCATCCACTGTGCCTCGGCAAAGTCCGTGGGGGCCTCGTAGACACGCACCGGTTCACCCGCGCCCTGCTCGGTTCGTAAGTTCTTGCCCAGGCGCTTGCTGTTGTGGCTGATCAGCGCGTTGGCCGAGTCCAGAATGTTGCTGTAGCTGCGGTAGTTCTGCTCCAGCTTGATCTGGTGCTGCACTGCGAATTCATGCACAAAATCGGCCATGTTGCCCACGCGCGCGCCGCGAAATGCGTAGATGCTCTGGTCGTCATCACCCACCGCCATGACGGCACCACCGGGGGTATCAGGGCTTGCATCCACGCCTTGCCCGGCCAGCATCTTGATCCAGGCGTATTGCAATTTGTTGGTGTCCTGGAACTCATCAATCAGGATATGGCGAAAGCGGCGCTGGTAGTGCTCGCGGATGGGATCGTTATCGCGGAGTAACTCGTAGGAGCGCAGCATCAGTTCGCCAAAATCCACCACACCTTCACGCTGGCACTGCTCTTCGTAGAGCTGGTAAATGTCGACCTTGCGCCGGGTTTCCTCGTCGCGCACTTCCACCATATTGGGGCGCAGCCCGTCTTCCTTGCAGCCGCCGATGAACCACTGCAACTGTTTGGCCGGAAAACGTTCATCGTCAATGTTGTTCTGCTTGCACAGGCGCTTGATGGCGGAGAGTTGATCCTGCGTATCCAGAATCTGGAAGGCCTGCGGCAGATTCGCCAACTTGTAGTGGGCACGCAGGAAGCGGTTACACAAACCGTGGAAGGTGCCAATCCACATGCCGCGCACATTGACCGGCAGCATGGCACTGAGCCGTGTCATCATTTCCTTGGCCGCCTTGTTGGTAAAGGTCACGGCCAGGACGCCGCCTGGCGAGACGTAACCGTTTTGCAGCAACCACGCAATACGCGTGGTCAGCACCCGGGTCTTGCCGGAGCCCGCCCCTGCCAGTATCAGCGCATGTTCAGCCGGCAAGGTGACGGCCGCACATTGCTCGGGATTGAGGGTATCAAGAAGTGGCGAAGACGCGGCGCCTGGAGATGCATGGGATGGAAACATGCCCAATTGTAGGAAGGCCCGGCCACCCTGGCGCCACGCGCCTGGCCTAGGTGTCTTCCCCAGTAGGCCGAAAAATTGCTTTCTTGCCAGTATGATCCCTCGCTTCACCCTGTTATGACGCCGCGCCGAATGACATTCCTATCCAAACTGTGTTCCTCTTTGCTGCTGGGTGCCGCATTAGCGTTGATGACCGCAACATCTTTTGCCACCACGCTGGATGTTGGTGGCGTCAAGATTGAAGACTCCATCGCGATTTACAACAACACGCTGTTGCTCAATGGGGCCGGCATCATGCCCGGTGGTAAAACACCCCTGTATGTGGCCCACATTTATGCGAAGGCCAAGTTCACCACTCTAGATGCACTTGTCGGTACCTCAGGTCCCAAGCGCCTGACGCTGACCGCCATCCGGGAGGTCGACACCGGGCCGATCCTCAAAATGCTGAGCCGTAGCGTCGAAGCCACCGCCGCCAAGGGTGATATGGCCAAGCTGATTCCGGGCATGATGAATATCGGCAATGTGTTCAAGGCAAACCGCGTTCTGAAGCCCGGCGAAGTCATGTCACTGGACTGGGTTCCCATCACGGGACTGGTGATCTACATTGGCGGCAAAATGCAGGGAGACCCCATTCGTGACCCTGTACTGTTCCGTGCCGCTATGGGCGTCTGGATGGGAGAATCCCCCGCCGATGCAAAACTCAAGGACGCGCTGCTCGGCCATATCTGACCAGCCCATAGCTGCGGAGTTTGTATACAATCGGTCACCGGGCCCAAGCAATTGGGACCCGGTTTTTTTTTGGGGAGCTTGGGCCATGGAAATATTTGACTACGACAACATCCTGCTGTTACCGCGCAAATGCCGCGTGGAGAGCAGGTCGGAGTGTGATGCCGGTGTAGA
>ERZ724527.695-NODE-695-length-16403-cov-4.063188_pt1 | contig 16403 bp, 14 predicted proteins | sample MGYA00376060_ERZ724527 | MGnify/ENA primary metagenome ERZ724527 (study PRJEB28724, sample SAMN07190886) | activated sludge metagenome | isolation source: activated sludge of sewage treatment plant in Hong Hong | place: USA: Christiansburg, Virginia | collected...
AATACCGCGGGGCTGGCCAAAGTAGATGTCACCGGTCAGCTCGCGGACGATCAGGATGTCTAGACCAGCGACGATCTCCGGCTTCAAGGTGGAGGCATTGGCCAGCTCCGGGTAGAGGATGGCCGGGCGCAGGTTGGCAAACAGGTTGAGTTCCTTGCGGATCGCCAGCAAGCCACGCTCGGGACGCTGCTCACGGGGCAGGTTGTCCCACTGGGGGCCACCGACGGCGCCGAGCAGGATTGCATCTGCAGACTTGGCCAGCTTGCTGGTGGCCTCCGGATAGGGGGTCCCCGTGGCATCCACGGCACAGCCACCGATCAGAGCCGTCTCAGCTTCAAAGCTGAAACCGTCACCGCGCAAGGCATCAAGCACGCGCAGGGCCTGCTCCATGATTTCAGGGCCGATGCCGTCTCCCGGCAGAACACAGATCTTCATTTTGTCTTTCTGTTTTTGGTTGTATGACGCCGACCCGAGGGACGGCACTCAGTCAGGCAAACAGCCACGGCTGCTCGATGCGGCGACGGGCCTCAAACTCACGGATCCTGTCAGCATGGCGCAGGGTCAGACCGATGTCGTCCCAGCCATTGAGCAGGCATTCACGGCGGAATGGATCCACACTGAAGGGAATGACCTTGCCGTCGGGACGGGTGATGGTCTGGGTCTCCAGATCCACGTTCAGCCGGTAGCCGCTTGCGCCAAGGCACTGGGCGAACAGGGCATCGACTTCGGCGGCATCGAGCTTGATGGGCAGCAGACCGTTCTTGAAGCAGTTGTTGAAGAAGATGTCGGCAAAGCTCGGCCCGATGATGACGCGAAAACCAAAGTCCTCAAGAGCCCAGGGCGCGTGCTCGCGGGAGCTGCCACAACCGAAGTTGTCCCGGGTGAGCAGGATCTGGGCGCCCCGATAACGCGCCTGGTTGAGCACGAAATCGGGGTTCCTGGGACGACCCGAGTTGTCCTGGCCCGGCTGCCCGACATCCAGATAACGCCATTCGTCGAAAAGGTTGGGGCCGAAGCCACTACGCTTGATCGACTTGAGGAACTGCTTGGGAATGATCGCGTCGGTGTCCACGTTGGCACGATCCATCGGCGCCACCAGACCATCGAGTTTACGGAAGGGATTCATTTACTTGGCTACCTTCTGGATGGCTTCACCACCCTTTTCAATATCCTTGCCCAGACCCTGGACGGTATTGCAACCCGCCAGGATCAGCAACGCAAACACACCGGCCATGGCCGTCAATCTATGCATTTGGATCCCCTTTTCGCTCAGGCCAGCTCACGCACATCGGCAAAACGGCCAGCGATCGCCGCGGCAGCGGCCATGGCCGGACTGACCAGGTGCGTCCGCCCGCCCGCCCCCTGTCGTCCTTCAAAGTTGCGATTCGAGGTGGACGCACAGCGCTCGCCCGGCTCAAGCCGATCCGCGTTCATGGCCAGGCACATGGAGCACCCCGGTTCACGCCACTCGAAGCCTGCGGCGATGAAGATCTTGTCGAGGCCTTCGGCCTCCGCCTGGCGCTTGACCAGACCGGAGCCCGGCACGACCAGGGCCAGCTTGACGTTGGCGGCCTTGTGACGCCCGCGGGCCACAAAGGCCGCGGCACGCAGATCTTCAATGCGCGAGTTGGTACAGGACCCGATGAAGACCTTGTCGATGGTGATCGTATTGATCGGCGTACGCGGATTGAGGCCCATGTACTGGAGCGCCCGTTCCATGCCTTCGCGCTTGACCGGATCCTTCTCAAGAGTCGGGTCGGGCACGCAGTCATCAATGGCGGCCACCATCTCGGGCGACGTCCCCCAGGTAACCTGGGGCTTGATCACAGCGGCGTCCAGCTCGACCACCGCATCAAAAACAGCACCGTCGTCGGAATGCAGGGTTCGCCAATAGGCAACAGCCCGGTCCCACTGGTCACCACGGGGCGAGAAGGGACGATCCTTGAGGTAGGCCACCGTCTGGTCATCCACAGCAACCAGACCAGCACGGGCGCCCGCCTCAATGGCCATGTTGCAGATCGTCATCCGCCCTTCCATGGACAGGCTGCGTATGGCGCTACCCCCGAATTCGATTGCATAGCCCGTGCCGCCGGCCGTGCCGATGCGACCGATGATGGCAAGCACCACGTCCTTTGCCGTGACACCGGCACCCAGCTGTCCATCCACTCGGACCAACATGGTCTTCGACTTCTTCTGCAGCAGACACTGGGTGGCCATCACATGTTCGACTTCGGACGTCCCGATGCCGTGGGCCAGGCAGGCGAAAGCGCCATGCGTCGATGTGTGGGAATCGCCGCACACCACAGTCATCCCCGGCAGGGTGGCGCCGTTTTCAGGCCCGATGACGTGCACAATGCCCTGCCGCTCATCCTTGAACGGGAAGTAGGCCAGGGCACCGACTTCACGGATGTTGCTGTCGAGCGTTTCGACCTGCTGGCGGGAAACCGGATCCTGGATACCCATTTCCCAGTGATCAGTGGGCGTATTGTGGTCCGCCGTCGCGACGATGGAGTCGACACGCCAAGGCTTGCGGCCAGCCAGTTTCAGGCCTTCAAAGGCCTGCGGACTGGTGACTTCATGAACGAGATGGCGGTCAATGTAGATCAGCGCGGTACCGTCATCTTCGACGTGCACCACGTGACTCGACCACAGTTTTTCGTAAAGCGTTTGCGCTTGCATGGGCGAAGGACAGGTGAGGGCAGAAAAACTTCAATTATTTCACAGGCTTTGCGTGCTGAGTAGCTTGCTCGTAGAGCGGCATCACACGGGCTGCGTACTGGGCGAGATCTTTCTGGCGGCTCTCGTTTGACGGATGGGTGGACAGCCACTGGGGCGGCTGACCACTATTGGCCTTCGCCATCTTCTGCCACAGCGTGATTGCAGCCCGGGGGTCATAGCCTCCCCGGGCTGCGAGTTCGACGCCGATACGGTCTGCCTCGATCTCATGCTCACGGCTGTTGGGCAGCTCGAAAGTCACCTTGGCGACGGATCCGATCAGATCCGTCCCCGCCTGCCCCACCCCAAGTGCCGCGCCCAGCACGCTGACCCCGATATTGGTCACCACCGCCTGGGATGCCCGCTCGCGAGCGTGCTCCCTGAGGGCGTGGGCGATCTCGTGCCCCATGATCGCCGCAATCTCGTCGTCAGTCAGATCAAGCTTCTCGATGATGCCGGAGTAGAACGCGATCTTCCCGCCTGCCATGCACCAGGCATTCAGCTGGTTCGATGTCAGTACATTGACCTCCCAGCGCCACTGGGGAGCATCCGGCCGGAATGCCCCCGTTGCGGGTATCAGGCGGCTTGCCACGTCACGTACCCGCGCAACCTGCTCCTTGTCCCGGTTCAGGGCGTTTTTTTGCCCCGCCTGCTGGAGGATCTTCTGATAGGTCTGCGAGGAGGCTCTTTCCATCTCCCCCGACGACACCATCATCATCTGCCGGCGCTCAATGCCGACCGCACCCGTATGCGTCGTATTGACAGTCTGGCAGGCACTCACCACTGCTGCCGCCACAATCACCGGGAGCACGTCCCGCAGCCAGTCGAAAGCCGATTTCATAGTCCTTTTCGTCCACCCTGAACATCATTGGAGCCAAGCTGAGCAGGCCCCCCGTCTTTCCACCACACGAGCAGCACCATCAAACCCGCAAAGGCAAACAAGGAACCCAGCGAATAGGTCCACTCGGGGCCTACCGACTCCCAAGTGTAGCCGCTGACGAGCCCGCCGATCATGCCCCCGGCCCCAAACGAAATACTGCCGTAGAGCGCCTGCCCGCGGGCTTGATGTTGAGCACCAAACCAGCGATTCACGGCAGCAACTGCTGCTGCGTGATAGACACCGAATGTTGCGCCATGGAGTACTTGGGCAAATACGAGCACGGCAACGGACTCCGCCCCCCAGCCTATCAGCACGAAGCGAATTACCGCCGCAACAAAGCTGAAGATCATCAGGCCACGCAAGGAATACGCTCTCAGGATCTGGGGCATTGCCATAAACACCGCGATCTCGGCAACCACACCCAGTGTCCACATCCACCCTATGAGGGACTTGCTGTACCCATGGGCGACCAAATGCAGCGAGTAAAAGACATACAGGGCGCCGTGGGCAGCGGACATGAAGAAGCAGGCAGCCAGCAGCCCCGCCACTTCGGGACGACGGAGTATCTCCCCCAGGGCCACCGGCCTTGGCGGCGCGCCTGGACGCCCCGCCTCGGGAATCAGCATGGCGCAGAACGCAATGCCGGCCAGGAGGACCAGCGTGATCCAGAGCAAGGCCCGCACCGGCAGGCCATCCAGCAGGTAGCCAAGGCCCAGGACTGCCAGCACGAACCCGATCGAACCCCAGACCCGGATGTTTCCGTAGCGGCTGGCCTGCCCGCCAAGATGGGAGAAGGTCAGCGTCTCGACCAACGGAAGCGCTGCGCTCCAGAAGAACGACAGGAAAGCCATGCTGAGGAAGAGGCCGACGTAGGCGTCGGTCACGAGAAAGCCGGCGAAACCTGCCATCGACAATACCGCGGAGAGGCGCACGATGGGCGTCCGCACGCCCAACCGGTCGGCCAGCCAGCCCCACAAGGTGGGGGCAAGCATGCGCATCACGGACATCAGCGACATCAGCAGCGCAATCTGTGCCGCGGAGACTCCTATGGACTGAAGATACAGGCCGAAATAAGGGGAGAAGGCACCAATGAAGGCGAAGTAGAAAAAGTAGTAGCCGGACAGGCGCCAGTAGGGAATCATCGGCGCGATTCTACCCGGGCCCACCATGAAAAAGAGCGCCCGCAAGCGCTCTTCCCATCGCGATGGACTGACTGTAAATCAGTTTACGGACGCGCTCTTCAACATTTCGTAGAGCTCGTCCTTGAGCTTGAGCCGACGCTTCTTGAGGTCTTCGAGCTCGAAGTCAGTGGCCGTCTCGGCATGGACCTCGACACGCACCACATGACGATTGACGTCATGGTATTCGTCGAAAAGCCTCGCAAAGTGTCCATTCGACATTTTGAGGGCGTGAATCTGTTCGCGATACTCAGGAAGCTCGTGGTTCAGATCGTGTTGCTCCATGCAGTCATCTCCCGTTTTGTCATTGAATTGTCGGATACCGTGATTCGACTGTACGCCGCGGGCGGGCCGGAAAAGTTGACTGCGATCAACTCTTGGACTCAGGCGACGGTACCGCCTGCCGCCCCTCGGGCGCCAATCGTGGAATTGTCGGAGTCGAACACACCACATCACCGTTCTGAGCACGATGGCGCAGGGCATGATCCATCAGCACGATGGCCAGCATGGACTCGGCAATGGGGGTGGCGCGAATCCCCACACAGGGATCGTGCCGACCGTGCGTATTGACCACCACCGGCTCACCGGCCTTGTTGATGGAGCGCCGGTCAAGACGGGTACTGGACGTCGGTTTGATGGCCATGCTCACCAGCACGTCCTGCCCGGTGGAAATACCACCGAGGACGCCTCCCGCATGGTTCGACAGAAAGCCCTCGGGGCTCATCTCGTCGGAATGCTGGGTCCCAAGCTGTGAAACGCTGGCAAAGCCGGCACCGATCTCGACGCCTTTGACGGCATTGATGCTCATCATGGCATGGGCAATGTCCGCATCGAGGCGATCATAGACCGGCTCGCCCCACCCCACTGGCACACCGCTGGCCACAACATTGATGCGCGCGCCTACCGAGTCACCGGACTTGCGCAGATCATCCATATAGCGCTCGAGCTGGGGAACGATCGCCTGGTTGGGGGCAAAAAAAGCGTTTCCCTCCACCTCGTCCCAGGATACGAAAGGGATCTCCACAGGCCCCAACTGGGCCATATAACCCCGGATCACAATCCCGTAGCGCTCTTGCAGCCACTTCCGGGCAATGGCGCCAGCAGCGACACGGACCGCTGTCTCGCGGGCCGACGAACGCCCTCCGCCACGATAGTCCCGGATACCGTATTTTTGCCAGTATCCGTAGTCCGCATGACCTGGGCGAAAACTCTCGGCGATGTTGCCATAGTCCTTCGAGCGCTGATCCTGATTGCGAATCAGCAAGGCAATGGGTGTTCCCGTGGTCACACCCTCAAACACGCCGGACAGAATCTCCACGGCATCAGGCTCTCGACGTTGGGTAACGTGCCGGGAGGTGCCCGGTTTGCGCCGATCCAACTCCGCCTGGATGTCGGCTTCGCTGATGGCCAGACCCGGCGGACAGCCGTCCACCACGCAACCGATGGCGGGGCCATGGGACTCGCCGAAGGAAGTGACGCAGAAAAGCGTGCCGAGGGTATTACCGGACATGGGGAGCTCGCGAAAACGGAATGAAGGAAGAATCTAACACGCCGCCGGCGCTGGTCCGGCGGCGGAAACGGACACCAGCTTACTGGAAGAACTCGTCAAGCCGGCCAAAGACGGGGTGCTCGCCCACATGCTGACGCACGTAGAGCACGTCCTCAAGCTTCTCAACTTGCTTGATCATCTTGGACAGTCGCTCATCCTCGAAGATCAGCAGCCAGATTCGGCTGGTGTTGCCTGAGCCCACGGGCATGCAGAGAATGCCTTCCACGTTGAAAGCACGGCGGGCAAAAAGACCGCAGATATGGCTCATCACGCCAGGGTGGTTGGCCACCCCCAACTCAAGCACGACCTTGGTGAAGCCATTGTGCTCGGGAACATCGGGGATGTACTCGGAAAGGTTGGTGTTCTGTTCGGACATCGTATTCTCTCCTCGGGGCTCAGCCGATCATCTCGGAGTTGGCGGCGCCCGGCGGCACCATCGGGTAAACGAATTCGTTCGGGTCGATCGAGGCATGGATCAGGCAGGGGCCCGGGGTGTTGAGCGCCTCCGCAAGCGTGGCCCGGGGATTCGGCGCCGGATCGAGATCCACCGCACGCATGCCGAAGCCGTCGGCGATCTTGAGGAAGTCGGTGGGGCGCTCGTAGCGCGACGCCATGATGCGCTTGCCATAGAAGAGGTTCTGCTGCTGATGCACCAGGCCCAGGGACTGGTTGTTGAACAGCACGATCTTCACATTGACGTTCTCCTGGGCGGCCGTTGCCATCTCCTGGATGTTCATCTTCAGGCTGCCGTCGCCGGAGAAGCACACCACGGTGCGATCCGGCGCAGCCAGCGCAGCGCCGATCGCGGCCGGGAAGCCGAAGCCCATGGTGCCGAGACCACCGGAATTGAGCCACTGGCGCGAACGGCGAAACGGGTAGGCCTGGGCCACCCACATCTGATGCTGACCGACGTCGCTGGTGATGATGGCGTTATCGTCGAGACAGTTGGCCACGGCATGGATCAGGCCATAGGGCGAACGCGGGTTGTCGATACCCGGCATGGCCAGGGGGAAGCGGCCCTTGAGGCTCTCCACGTGGGACAACCAACGTTTGCGCAACTGGGGCTTGACGCGCGGCAGCAGCTCCGACAACACCTGCGCCACATCGCCAGCGATGGCCACGTGGGCGTTCTTGACCTTGTGAAGTTCAGAACGGTCGATATCCACGTGGATGATCTTGGCGTTCGGGCAGAACTCGGCGGTCTTGCCGATGGCACGGTCGTCGAAACGGGCACCCACACAGATCAGCAGGTCCGCTTCTTCCAGCACGTAGTTGGTATATCGGGCACCGTGCATGCCAAGCATGCCCAGGGACAGGGGATGGTCCATGGGCATCGCGCCGAGGGCCATCAGGGTCATGGTGGTCGGCAGGGAGGCCTGCTCGGCCAGGGTGACAGCCATATGGGCAGCGCCCGAATGGATCACACCACCACCCAAGTAAAGAACCGGGCGCTCGGCTGCCTCAATCATCTTCGCGGCCTCTTCAATCGCCGCGATGTCGAAGCTCGGAGCCGCATCGGGAACCACCACATCGGGGAATTCCTCGAAGCTGACCATCTGGTTCTGCACATCCTTGGGCACATCGATCAGCACCGGACCCGGCCGGTCGGACATGGCGATGCGAAAGGCCGCAGGAACAGCGGTCAGCAGTTCCTTGGCCGAACGAACCAGGAAGTTGTGCTTGGTGATGGGAATGGTCAGACCGTAGGTGTCCACCTCCTGGAAGGCATCGGTGCCGATCATCGACAGGGGCACCTGACCAGTCAGCGCAATGATGGGAATGGAGTCAAGCTTGGCGTCGGCAATGGCCGTGATCAAGTTGGTGGCACCCGGGCCACTGGACGCCAGGCACACCTCGGGACGACCCGAGACACGTGCCATGCCCTGGGCAATGAAGCCCGCGCCTTGTTCATGGCGGCAAAGGACGTGGTGGATCTGTTCGCTCTTGGACAGGGCATCGTACATCGGCAGGGCTGCACCGCCGGGCACACCGGCGATGGTGCTGATTCCCTGCCGTTCGAGCAGCTTCACGATCAGGTCTGCTCCAGTCATTTGCATCATCGATTTCTCCTTGGGGCTTTGGAAGCCGAAACGCTTTCCGGGCCTGGGGTAAGACAAAAAGACAAAACCCCCGCCGGTTGCGCGCCGGCGGGGGTCTGAAATACTGTATCGACTACCTGGAGACCCTTACGACGCGCGCTCACCTACGCTTACTACGCGTACTACAGCAACGACGTCGACAGGCAGGGCGAATGCGAAAAGGGTCATGAGGTCATCTACAAGACTAGCTGCGAATTATTCGCACAACAGCCCGAAAACACAAGCGCTATTTTCAGGCAAGGATCGGTGCTCGTGAAGAAATCCCGCTATCGGTTCGAGTTCGCGCAGAGAGGTGCAACCGTACAAGAGCTACGGCGGGTGTCGCAAGATGCGCAGTCCGGCCGCCCGTTGGATGTATTCACGAGCACTCAGGCATGCCCTGAACCTTGGGACGTGTCACGCAAGACCCGGCGCAGGATCTTGCCCACGTTGCTTTTCGGCAACTCGTCACGAAACTCGACGAAACGTGGCACCTTGTATCCCGTCAGCCCCGCCCGGCAGTGAGCAATCAGCGCCTCCGCCGTCAGGGCGGGGTCCTTTCGCACCACAAAGACCTTTACCGCCTCGCCGGAATGCTCATCGGGGACACCAAGGGCAGCCACCTCCATCACACCCGGGTGTGCGGCAACCACGTCTTCCACCTCGTTCGGATAGACGTTGAAGCCGGAGACGAGAATCATGTCTTTCTTGCGATCGACGATGCGTACAAAGCCATCATCATCAATGGTGGCCACATCACCCGTACGCAGATAGCCATCATGGGTGAATGTCCGGGCCGTATCCTCCGGCCGGTTGTAATACCCCTTCATGACCTGGGGGCCTTTCACGCACAGTTCTCCGGGTATTCCCATGGAAACCTCATACCCATCGTCATCCCGCAGGCTGACATCCGTCGAAGAAATGGGCAGTCCGATGGAATGATTGAACTCCGGGAGATCCAGCGGATTGATACAGACGGCCGGCGATGTCTCCGTGAGGCCATAGGCCTCGGCCAAGGCCTTCCCCGTTACTTGCTTCCAACGATCAGCCACCGCCTGCTGCACCGCCATGCCTCCTCCAAGAGCCACCTTGAGTGTGCGGAAATCGAGCTTTTCGAACTCCGGATTGTTGAGCAAGGCATTAAACAGGGTATTGACGCCAGTGATCACGGTGAAGGGGTACTTGCCCAGTTCTGCGACGAAAGCCGGAATATCCCGCGGATTGGTGATCAGCACATTGCTGGCGCCGATCTTGAAGAAAGTAAGGCAATTCGCTGTGAGCGAAAAGATGTGATAGAGCGGCAGGGCCGTGATGATGACCTCTTCGCCTTCCTTCACGTACGGACTGATCCACGCATGGGCCTGCTGGAGATTGGCGATGATGTTGCCATGGGTCAGCATCGCCCCCTTCGCCACCCCCGTCGTTCCGCCCGTATATTGCAGGTATGCCAGGTCGTCATGGGTCATCGCCACCGGCGCCAGACCGTGGGCAGCCCCCTTGTCGAGGGCATCGCGAAACCCGACGTGCCCTGGCAGGCTCCAGGGAGGCACCATCTTCTTCACGTGGCGAACAACCAGATTGACGAGCAGGGACTTCGGAAAACCAAGCATGTCGCCCAAGCCGGTGACGACAATGTGACGCACCGATGTGCGTCCCATCACCTCGGCAAGGGTGTGCGCAAAATTCTCCATGATCACGACCGCCTCGCAACCCGAATCCCGCAACTGATGCTCAAGCTCCCGCGCCGTGTAGAGCGGATTCACGTTAACCACGGTGAATCCCGCGCGCAGCACGGCGAACATGGCAACAGGATACTGAAGGCAGTTGGGCATCATCAGCGCCACCCGGGCACCTCTGCCAAGTTTCAACTCACCCTGGAGATAGCCCGCGAATTGACGCGAAAGCGAATCAAGCAGGGCATAGCTGATGGACTTGCCCATATTGACGTAGGCCGTGTGATCCGCAAAGCGGGCGACGCTCTTCTCGAACAGATCGCCCAGGGATGCAAACTGGTTGACATCGATCTCTTCCGGAACGCCTGGGGGGTAGCTTTTCAGCCATATTTTCTTCATTTGTCTGTCTCCTATGTAGTTGGTTCAAGGCCTGACCAGCCCGGTGCCGCCATCATGGGCAACATCCAAGACCAGGGACCCGCCCTCCCCAGGCGGCCCAACACTGAAACAGTGTCGGCTTCCAACGTACTTTTCGACTGGCGCTCAAGCGCCTTGTTGTCAGGCCATCCCCCCCCCTTTGGCGAGATGACCTGTTTGCAGCTTAGGATTCGACGCCGCTCAAGCCTGATCCTCTGCAGGCCAGTTGCGAATGTAGTTTTTCAGCATGCGGTTCTCGAAGCTCTGCTCTTCCAGAACGGCCTTGGCCACATCGTGGAACGAAACCACACCCATCAACACCCCATCATCCATGACCGGGAGATAACGCTGATGGTGCTCCACCATCTGCCTGCGCAGCTCATCCATCTCCATGTTCGGCGCTGCGACCACAGGATCCTTGAGCATTGCATCCTCGACAGACAAAGACTGCCAATCGACGCCGGCCTTTTTTGTGGCGACCAGAACCTCGCGGAAGGTCAGCAAACCCGCCATGCGACCCTTGTCAAAAACAACCAGGGATCCGACATCTTGCTCCGTCATCACCTCAACTGCATCCACGAGCGTCTTGTTGGCGGCAACGGTGAACAACACCTTACCCTTGATCGCGAGAATTTCACTGACCAGCATTTTATTTTCCTTTTCTAGGCGCACATCCGCCGGAACTCTACTGCCCACGATGGTATTCGATTGCAGGCGACGGCGCAAAGCATCGGAAAGTCAGGAATTACCCCTACCGCAAGCTCCCGCATGGGAAGCGCCTTGCAGAATCAGGAGCAGTCCCGCTCCAAAGTCACGCCCACCCCATCGGGGACAGGCAAGCCAGTCCTGGTGTCAGCGTTCGAGATACTGCAACTTGTCGGCAACGCCACGCCACGCATCGGCATCGGCGGGAGGCTCCTTGCGCTCGACGATCGGCACCCACTTTGCCGCAAGCTCCGCGTTCAGACCGATGAAGGCCTCCTGATCAGCTGGAACATCGTCCTCCGCAAAAATCGCCTCAGCCGGACACTCAGCGACGCACAGGGTGCAGTCGATGCACTCCTCCGGATCGATTACCAGAAAATTTGGCCCCTCGCGAAAGCAGTCGACCGGACAAACATCCACGCAGTCGGTGTACTTGCAGCGGATGCAATTTTCAGTAACGACGTAAGTCATCGGGCGCGCTCCTGTTGTTTGAATTGTCACCACCCGGGCAGCGACAGCTTCACGTAAAGATATCGAGGGCCGGAAATATACTCCATCGGACGAGACTTAAGAGGACACCTCGTACAGCCCCCCGAAAAGCCAGACAGCCCCCGCCGAAAATTGTTCCGAGTGTGCCACCGTTACCACATCTCATGGGGGGTGGCGAGAAAAGCGCTTTTCTTGCTACTGATTATTCGCTAGCATCCCGCTATCTTGTCTTGTCGCCCGAGTTGCGGGGTTCCCCTCCGGAACATGTTCCCCACCCGCGGTGACACCTTAAATATCCCCTGATGCGAGGAATCATGAGCGAACATATCCATTACGTCACCGATGCGAACTTCGAAGCGGAGGTTCTGCAGTCCACCAGCCCCGTGCTGGTAGATTACTGGGCAGAGTGGTGTGGTCCGTGCAAGATGATCGCCCCCATCCTCGATGAAGTCGCGAAGGAATACGCTGGCAAGCTCAAGGTCGCCAAGCTCAATATCGACGAAAATCAGGAAACCCCTGCCAAGTACGGTATCCGTGGCATTCCCACGCTGATGCTGTTCAAGGGCGGCAACATCGAAGCCACCAAGGTGGGTGCGCTTTCGAAGTCGCAACTTGCCGCCTTCATTGACAGCCACCTCTGATCGGCATACTCTTTCCAAAGTAGTCTTTGCTTAGCGGCGCCATCGGGGCGAACCACCCGGCCAGCCCGGCGCCGCTTCACAGTTCGAGCACATCTGTTGCCGTACTAGCTGTTTCCTGCTGTTCCCATACCCCTCCCAATCTCTCTCCCACCGCTGCCTGCCATGCACCTCTCGGAGCTCAAGTCTCTCCACGTCGGCCAATTGCTCGAAATGGCCATTGCCAACGACATCGAAGGCGCCAACCGCCTGCGCAAGCAGGAACTGGTCTTTGCGCTGCTCAAGAACCGCGCCAAGAAAGGCGAGCCGATCTACGGCGACGGCGTGATGGAGGTCTTGCCCGACGGCTTCGGCTTCCTGCGGTCGCCCGACACCTCCTACCTCGCCGGCACTGACGACATTTATGTGTCGCCCAGCCAGATCCGCAGGTTCAACCTGCATACCGGCGACACGGTCGAGGGAGAAATCAGGACCCCGAAGGACGGTGAGCGCTACTTTGCCCTCGTCAAGGTCGACAAGGTCAACTTCGAGCCACCGGAAGCCTCCAAGCACAAGATTCTCTTCGAGAACCTCACCCCGCTCCACCCCAACCAGTGCCTCAAACTGGAAAGGGACATCCGGGCCGAGGAAAACATCACCTCCCGCGTGATCGACATGATCTCCCCCATCGGCAAGGGCCAGCGCGGTCTGCTGGTGGCCCCGCCGAAAAGCGGCAAGACGGTGATGCTGCAGCACATTGCCCACTCGATCACTTCAAACCACCCCGACGTGGTGGTGATCGTACTGCTGATCGACGAACGCCCCGAGGAAGTGACCGAGATGCAGCGCTCGGTCAAGGGCGAAGTCGTGGCCTCGACCTTTGACGAGCCTGCCATCCGCCACGTGCAAGTGGCCGAAATGGTCATCGAGAAGGCGAAGCGCCTGGTGGAGCACAAGAAGGACGTGGTCATCCTCCTGGACTCGCTGACCCGCCTGGCCCGTGCCTACAACACCGTGGTGCCTGCCTCCGGCAAGGTACTGACCGGTGGTGTGGACGCCAACGCCCTGCAAAAGCCGAAGCGCTTCTTCGGCGCAGCTCGCAACATCGAGGAAGGCGGCTCATTGACCATCATCGCCACCGCCCTGATCGACACCGGCAGCCGCATGGACGACGTGATCTACGAAGAGTTCAAGGGCACCGGCAACATGGAAATCCACCTTGACCGGCGCATGGCGGAAAAGCGGGTCTACCCCGCCATCAACGTCAACCGCTCGGGCTCCCGGCGCGAAGAGCTCCTGCTCAAGTCCGACGTCCTGCAAAAGGTCTGGGTACTGCGGAAATTGCTGTACGGCATGGATGACATCGATGCGATGGAGTTTCTGCTGGACAAAATCAAGGCAACGAAGAACAACGGCGAATTCTTCGACGCCATGCGCCGCGGCTAAGCCCCGACGCAGGCTGGCCGTCGCCCCGCCCGGGCTGCACACGGTGGATCTCACCGGCCGTGCAGCCCGGGCGAGTTCGTTTACGACCCTGACCAACTCCGGTCGGGAAGCAGCCGGAACAAAACGCTGGCCCCGGGGAGCGGCTACCATTACAATGCGCGCCGCTGGATGCGGGGTTGGCGGAATTGGTAGACGCACTGGATTTAGGTTCCAGCGCCGCAAGGCGTGAGGGTTCGAGTCCCTTGCCCCGCACCACCAGCGCACCCTGAAGACACGCGCGAGCCACTCCACGGGCATCGCGCCGGCCGACACCCCCGTCAGCCGACACCCCCGTCAGCCGACGCCTTCTTCACCGCATCCTTCCGTACGCCCCTTCAGTCGTCGCCGTAACCCAGGATCGCCTTCACCTCGAGGAACTCCTCGATCCCGAAAGCGCCCCACTCCCGCCCCAGACCCGACTGTCTGTAGCCCCCGAACGGCCCCGCCAGATCAATGGGGGCACCGTTGAGATGCACATTACCGGTACGCAGGCGACGGGCCACCGCGCGCGCGCGCCCCAGGTCCGAGGAGGACACGTAGCCCGAGAGGCCGTACACCGTGTCGTTGGCGATGCGGATGGCGTCCTCTTCGTCCTTGTAGGTCAGGATGGACAGCACCGGACCGAAGATCTCCTCCCGGGCGATGGTCATGGTCGGCGTCACACCGCTGAAGATCGTCGGCCGAGCGAAGAAACCCCGCTCCATCCCGTCCGGTCTGCCGGGGCCACCGGCCACCAGCTTTCCACCTTCCGCAAGCCCCGTGGCGATCAGCGCCTGGACCCGTTCGAACTGGGCCCGGTTGGCCAGCGGCCCCATGGTCGTGCCATCCGCATCCGGATCGCCCACCACAACCCGGGACAGCGCTGCGGCAGCGATCTCCTCCACCTCCGCGAGATGTGCCTCAGGCACCAGCATCCGGGACGGCGCGTTGCAGTTCTGACCCGAGTTGGTCATCAGTGTCAGCACGCCCAGTTTCACCATGCGCGGAAAATCCGCGTCGTCGAGGAGAATATTGGCTGACTTGCCACCCAGCTCCAGAGCGACCTTCTTGATGGTATCGGCTGCGCTCTTCATGACCTGCTTGCCGGCCCGGGTGGATCCGGTAAAGGACACCATGTCCACCTCAGGATGGGCGCAGAGCGGTGCGCCGACACCGGGGCCGTCACCATTGACGAGATTGAATACCCCCTCCGGCACCCCGGCCGCGTCAAGGATCTCGGCAAGGATGATCGCCGACAGGGGGGCCAGCTCGGATGGTTTGAGCACCATCGTACAACCGGCAGCGAGAGCCGGCGCCACCTTGCAGGCCATCTGGTTGGCTGGCCAGTTCCAGGGCGTGATCAGCGCGCAAACGCCAATGGGCTCGCGCAGGATGCGCGTGGTGCCGCGACTGTGCTCGAAAGGGAAATCCGCCAGTGCGGCGGCCGCCGCCTTGAAGTGGGCCAGGCCGGAGCCCGACTGGGCACTGCCGGCCAGATGCTTGTAAGGCGCCCCCATTTCGGTTGAGATGGCCCGGGCCATGTCCTCATAGCGCGCCTTGTAGGCGGCACAGATGCGCTGCAGCAAGTCGAGTCGTGCTTCCCGGGTGCTGGCGGAAAAGGCTGGAAAAGCCGCCCGGGCTGCAGCCACGGCGCGCACCACGTCGTCCGGCCCACCGAGGGCAATGGAGCCGACCGCCGCTTCGGTGGCAGGGCTGATGACATCGAACCGGGCAGGGCTGGTCGTGTCGACCCACTGGCCACCGATGTAGAACTGATGATGATGGGGCATGTTCTCCGTCCTCTGTTGTTATCGAAGCGGAGAGAAAGTACAGGAAACCGAGCGCTGGCGTGAAGCCCTCGTCAGCCGCGCATGGTCTCGGGGTGCCGCGGAGCCCGGTAGAAGGCCATCACCCGGCGCACATATTCCTGGGTTTCCGCGAAGGGAGGAACCCCCCGGTAGCGAGCCACATTGCCCTCACCAGCGTTGTAGGCCGCGGCAGCCAGGGCCACGTCGCCCTTGAAGTGCTGCAGCAACCAGCGCAGATAGGCCAGCCCCCCCCGGACGTTCTGCTCGGGATCCAGTGCATCGCGAACTCCAAAGCGTTCGGCAGTATCCGGAATCAACTGCATCAGGCCGAGGGCATTCTTCGGTGAGCGGGCGGCAGCGTCGAAGTTCGACTCGGTTCGTACAATCGCCAAAGCAAGCCGGGGATCGACACTGAAACGCGGGGCCAGCTTCTGGACCATCTGGGCATGGCGGCGCTTGTCCGCCGGCAACGCCCTGATGAATCGTTCCACCACCTCATGGGGCACGGCTTCCCCGTTATCGATGGCAAGCATCACCTCCGGCGCCTTGCCTGAAACCAGGCAATCGGGGAGCTTCTCGGCGGCAGCCAGGGGCTCCACAAGACTCTGTGCCTTCTCGTGGCCGCGCTGGGCAGCGATGGACAGCAGGGTATTGGCCACCTGACCATCCCTTGCCACCCCTCGACCCAGCAGGTAAAGGCGACCAAGACGATACTGACCTTCAACACTACCGTCCCGGGCTGCGGCGCAAAAATGGGCCGCAGCCACACCAGGCTGACGCGCCACCTCCGCCCGATGGCCGGTCTCAAGGAGCCGGGCCAGCGCGGGGGG
>ERZ724527.696-NODE-696-length-16374-cov-4.197622_pt1 | contig 16374 bp, 13 predicted proteins | sample MGYA00376060_ERZ724527 | MGnify/ENA primary metagenome ERZ724527 (study PRJEB28724, sample SAMN07190886) | activated sludge metagenome | isolation source: activated sludge of sewage treatment plant in Hong Hong | place: USA: Christiansburg, Virginia | collected...
GGCCAGCGGCAACGCGTGATGGTCGCGCTGGCGCTGGCCGCGTCGCCCGATCTGCTGATCGCCGACGAGATCACGTCCGCGCTTGATCCGCTGGCCGCACACGCGATGCTCGATCTGCTCGCGCGCCTGCAGCGCGAGCGGCGGTTGACGATGTTGTTCATCAGCCACGACCTGCACATGGTCCGGCGCATCGCCGATCGCGTTCTGCTGCTGCGCCATGGCGCGATCGATACGCTGGTCGACACGGCCACGTTCTTCACCACGCCGCCCAGCGACTACGCGCGATTGTTGCTGGCGGCGATCGAGCGCGGTCCCACGCCATCGCCGGTCGCCGGCGAACCGGTGTTGCAGGTACGCGCACTGTCGGCCAACTACGGCAATCGCCCGGCCCTGCGCGACATCGATCTGGACTTGCCGCGTGGCGGTGCGCTCGGCGTGATCGGCGCTTCCGGCAGCGGCAAGTCGACTCTGGCGCGGGTGTTGCTCGCCCTGCAAGCGGGACAGGCGCAGCGGTTGCACATCGCCGGTGCCGACCCCTTCGTGCTGTCGCGCGCGGCCCGCAAGGCCTGGCGGCGGCGTGTGCAAATCGTGTTCCAGGATCCCGGCACCGCGCTCGATCCGGGGATGACGGTGGCGGAGACCTTGCGCGAGCCCTTGCGTCTGCATGGCATCGGCGACGCCGTCACGCAGTCGGCACGGGTGCTCGAACTGCTGGCCGCGGTGCAACTCGACGCGACGCTGGCCGCGCGCCATCCACGGCAGTTGTCAGGTGGCCAGAAGCAGCGCGTCGCGATCGCCCGTGCGCTCGCGCTGGAGCCCGAGCTGCTGGTCTGCGACGAAGCGGTATCGGCGCTCGACCTGTCGGTCCAAGCCGAAATCCTCGCGTTGTTGCGCGAGTTGCAACGGGCACGTGGCCTGAGTCTCGTCTTCATCTCGCACGATCTCGCCGCCGTGCGCGCACTCTGCGACCGCGTGCTCGTGCTTGAACAGGGCCGTGTCGTCGAACAAGGCACGACCGTCGATGTGCTGGCGCGACCCCGGCACGCACACACGCGGGCTTTGCTGGCGGCGAGCGCCTGAATTGCCAGCATTTGGACTGCTGACCGCCACCCCGGCGGCCGCTTCTGCTTGCGCCGAGTCATTCTTGAGGAGTAGATTCAAGACATTGTCGCAAGAGGCTGATTTATATGTGGCTTCTGATTGCCATTCTCACCATGCCCCTGATCCTCCTGGCCAGTCTGCGCCGGGTCCGCGAGGGCGAAGCGGCGCGCCTGCAGCGGTTCGGTCGGCCTGCCGGCGTGCTGCCGGCCGGTGTGCACTGGTTGCTGCCCGGTGAGGCGATTGCGACGCGCGTTTCCCTGCTCGGCCGCCATCTCGAGTTGGCACCGCGACGCGTGCATGCCGGCGCCTACAGCGCGCGCGTCGGTGGCCGCGTCTACTTCCAGGTGCTGGATGCCGAGCGCGTGCAGACCAGCGATGCCGGCGTCGACGCGCGCGTGCACGACGCCTTGCTCACCCAACTCACCGGTTCCTTGCCGCAACTGGCCGAGTTGTCGCCAGGCGAGCGCAATCACTGCCTGCGCGACGATCTGCGCCAGTTGCTGCGGCAGGACGGAATTCTGCTGACCCGGCTCGAACTCGCGATCGAGACCAACTGCATCGGCTGAACGGTTGTCGGCATCGTGCCGGCTGCGGATACTCGCGATCCTTCCACGGCGGGATCGACCATGCGTGCAACGACCTTGTTCCTCGGCCTGATCGCGTCTTGCGTGGTTGCCGCCGCGCCGCCGGCGGCCGACCTGATCGTGCATGACGCGCGCATCTACACGGTCGATGCGACGCATCCGGTCGTGCAGGCGCTGGTCGTGCGCGACGGGCGCGTCGTCTTCGTCGGCAGCACGCGCGAGGCGATGACGTTCCGCGCCGCGAAGACGCAAGTGCTCGATCTCGACGGTGCCGCCGTCATTCCCGGGATGATCGATGCGCACGCGCACCTGCTTGGTCTCGGCCAGAGCCTGCAGACGATCGACTTGCGCGGGACTGCGTCCTTCGACGCGGTGATCGCCCGGGTCGTGGAACGCCGCGCTGCGACCGTGCCGGGCCGCTGGATCGTCGGCCGCGGCTGGGACCAGAACGACTGGGCCGATACCCGTTTCCCGGAACACGCGGCGTTGAGCGCAAACACCGCCGACCATCCGGTGTTGCTGGAACGCGTCGATGGCCATGCCGTGCTCGTCAACGCAGCGGCGCTGAAGGCCGCGGGCATCACCCGCGACACACCCGACCCGGCCGGTGGCCGCATCGAACACGATGCCGAGGGCGAACCCAGCGGCGTCCTGGTCGACAACGCCATCGATCTGGTGACGAAGGTGATGCCGGCAGCGACGCCGGACGAATTGCGCGATGCGGTGACCCGCGCCATCGCGGAACTGCAGCGCTGGGGCCTGACCGGCATCCATGATGCCGGTGTCACGCGCGATGTCATCGGCGTCTACGAGGCGCTCGCGCGTGAAGGTCGCCATGGCCTGCGCAACTACGTGATGGTGGCCGGCAACGACGCCGATATCGATTGGGCCCTGCAACGCGGCGCGCAGAACGGTCTGTACGACGGCCGATTGTGGATTCGCTCGATCAAGCTCTCGGCCGATGGCGCGCTCGGTTCGCGCGGGGCCTGGCTGCTCGAACCCTATGCCGATGCGCCCGGCCATTCGGGTCTGGCGACCTTGCCGGCCGGGCGCGTGCGCGCGGTCGCCACCCGGGCCTTGAAGGCCGGATTCCAGGTCAATACCCACGCCATCGGCGATCGTGCCAATCGTGTCGTGCTCGACGAACTCTCCGAAGCCCTGGATGCGGTGCCGGTGGCCGACCACCGCTTCCGCATCGAGCATGCGCAGATCCTGCATCCGGACGATCTCGCGCGCTTCGCCGAACTCGGCGTGATCCCGAGCATGCAGAGCAGCCACCAGACCAGCGACATGTACTGGGCCGGCGTGCGCATCGGCCCGACGCGCGAACTCGGTGCGTATGCATGGCGCTCCCTGCTCGATACCGGCGTCATCGTCCCGAATGGCTCCGACCTGCCGGTCGAGCTGACCAATCCGCTGATCTCGTTCCACGCCGCCGTGTCGCGCCAGGATGCAAAGGACTGGCCGGCCGGCGGCTGGCATCCCGAGCAGCGCATGACCCGCGACGAGGCCCTGAAGTCGATGACGCTGTGGCCGGCCCAAGCCGCGTTCATGGAAGCCGAGGTCGGTTCGCTCGGGGTCGGCAAGCGCGCCGACTTCGTCGTGCTCGATCAGGACCTGATGCGGGTGCCGGCGGAACTGATCCTGCGCACGCGCGTGCGGCAGACCTGGCTGGGCGGCGAGCGCGTCTACGCGGCCGACTGATCAGATCGCCGTTGCGCGGTCGAGCATGCCCTGAAACAACGCGATCGCGACCAGCAGCACGGTCAACCCGTCGGCCACCAGTGCACCGACCTGTTGCACGGTCGGCAGCCAGGCGCCGTCGACCCCGTGGATCCGTTCCTGGCGACGCACGAACCAGCGCACTCCGAGCAACAGGCACTGCAAGGTCAGACCGATCCCGATCAACACCGGCGTCGGTGCGACCGGCGCATTCGGCATGCCGGGAACGACCGTGAGCAACACCGCCAGCAGGGCGATGATGACGCCGCGGAAGCTGTCACCGATCATCGTGGACGGCCCGCGGTGGCGTCAGCGATGCAGGTCGCCGGAACGTTCCGGCTGGTACACGAGTTCGGAGACGCGTACTTCGATCGGCGCGCCGCCCGGACCCGGCCACTCGATCGAGTCGCCCACGGTCAGGCCAAGCATCGCGGCGCCCACCGGCGCCAGCACCGACACGTGCTCGCCATCGGCCCGGGCGTCGCGTGGATACACCAGCGCACGCTGGAACGATTCGCCCGCGCCGGTGCGGAAGCGCACCACGGAATTCATCGTCACCACGTTCGCGGGCATCTGTTCCGGTGCCAGCACGTCGGCACGATCGAGCTCGGACCGCAACTGCGTTCGGGCCGCAGCGTCGAAGGGCAGGGTCGCGAGCACGGCCTCCAGACGTTCAAGATCGCGCGACGACACGGTGATGGCGGGCTTCTGGTTCATGTCCACTCCAATGAACGCGGCCCGACTGGACCGGCCGGGCGGCAAAGGCGAATCAGGGTCGGGCGGCAGACAACGCCGAGCGCAGTTCGCGCAGCTTCGCCTTGACCGCGGCCTCGTGTTTCGGACCAAGGCGTATCAGGAACTTCTGGCCGGCGGACGCGGATTCAAGGGGGGCATCGACATAGGCCCAGCTGCCCTTGTCGTTCAGTGCGACGACAATCGGCGCCGTCGGCTCCGGCGCGGCGATCAGATGATCGAGCACGGCGACGAAACGGTCGTTGAAATGGCCCTGCGGATAGCCGAGTTCGCGGTACGCCTGTTGCATCAGCGGATACAGGCGCAGGTACAGGGCGACAGCCGCCGCCGTATCGACGCCGGTCAGGACCGCGACATGGGCGTCGTAGCGTGCGCTGTTGGCCGGACCGATGACTGTCGTGCCACCGCTCTCCTGGACGAAGAACGCGCCGGTCGCGGGCTTGGCGGGCCACAGCTGCGTCGACACCTTGCGGTTCGGCAGGGCATCGACGAACGCGACGAAGCGCGCAAGCAGATGCTCGGACACCAGCCATTGCGCCAGCTGCGGATGCGCGAACAAGGCATTCAGCGCGTCGCGCACATAGGCATCGCTGTCGAACAGGTCGGGCAGCGGTTCGTTCGCGGTCGTTGCGACCGGCGGCGTGATCGCCTCGACCGGATACTGCGGCGTGGCCGGATCGGCCGCGACCGGCGCCACCGGCACCGCGACCGGCGCCGGCACGGTCGGTTTGACCGCCGGGCGCTGCAGCACGTACCAGGCACCGCCGCCGATCCCGACCAGGACGGCGGCCAGTGCGAGCATGCGGGTCAGCGGATTGCGTTCGTCGTCCATGGTGCGGTCCTCGGAGGGTGCCGGCGTGGCCTCCGCAATCTGCCTCCGCACGCCTGAATACAGGCCGCACGAGGGGTTGCTGGCGTAGGCGTCGCAGCGCCGTGTAAGGTGGCGTTTTCTTCACGGGGACGCTCATGTCGCAGCACACGAACAGCTGGCGCGACCGACTGCGCTATCGCTTCGAGAACACCCTGTCGCGCGGCCCGATCGCCATCATTGCTTGGCTGGCCTTGATCTCGACCGCGGTCGTCGTGGTCACCGCGCTGGTCCTGAGCCTGCTCAAGGTCGGACAGGATCCGGCCGACCCGGCCTCGCAGTTCGGTTTCATCGAAGGCGCCTGGATCGGCCTGATGCATGCCATCGATGCCGGCAATCTGGCCGGCGACAGCGGCTGGGTCCTGCGTGCGCTGATGTTCATCGTGACCGTGGCCGGCATCTTCCTGGTGTCGATCCTGATCGGCACCATCACCTCGGGCCTGGAGGCGCGGCTCGACGAGCTGCGAAAGGGCCGCTCGCGCGTGATCGAGCAGGACCACACGCTGATCCTCGGCTGGTCCAGCAAGATCCAGTCGATCATCGGTGAGCTGATCATCGCCGCCGAAAACCAGAAGCGCCCCTGCATCGTCATCCTCGCGAACCGCGACAAGGTCGAGATGGAGGACGAGATCAAGTCCAAGTTCGCGACGACGAAGAACACCCGTGTCATTTGCCGCAGCGGCGACCCGCTGGATCTGGATGATCTCGCCGTCGTCGATCCGCACGGCGCGCGCTCGATCATCGTGCTGGCGCCCGAAGACGAGAACCCGGACATCCACGTCATCAAGTCGGTGCTGGCGATCACCAACAATCCGGCGCGCAAGTCCGGGCGATACCACATCGTCGGCGAGATCCGCGACGACAAGAACCTTGAAGCCGCCGCCCTGGTCGGTGGCGACGAGGCGATCTTCGTGCAGGGCGAGGACCTGATCGCACGCGTCACCGCGCAGACCTGCCGCCAGTCCGGACTCAGCGTCGTCTACACCGAACTGCTCGATTTCGATGGCGCCGAGATCTATTTCAAGCATGAGCCGGGCCTGGTCGGAAAGACCTACCGCGAGGCACTCGGCGGGTTCGACGAATCGGCCCTGATCGGCCTGATGCGTGCCGGTCGCGAGGTGCTGGTGAATCCGCCAATGGACACCGTGATCGGGCCCGGTGACCAGATCATCGCGATCAGCGAAGACGACGACACCATCCGCATGGACCTGGCTGCCCGCGCGCCCCAGCCTGACCTGATCCAGCAGCCGCGCGAACGCACGGCCGTGACCGAGCGCATCCTGATCCTCGGCTGGAACGACAAGGCCGTGGCGATCGTGCGCGAGCTGGATCAATACGTCGCGCCGGGTTCGGAACTGGTGGTGCTGTGCGAGCGCGACGGTGCGCGCGATGCGCTGGTCGCGTTGCAGACCTCGATGAAGCATCTGCGCGTCCGCTTTGCCGAGGGCGACATCGATGACCGCGCCACGCTCGACAAGCTTGGCGTCTGCCATTACGCGCACATCATCCTGCTCAGCTACACGCACCTGCCGATCCAGGAGGCCGATGCCAAGACCCTGATCGCGCTGCTGCACCTGCGCAACATTGCCGATGCTGCCGACGTCGACCTGTCGATCGTCAGCGAGATGATGGACCTGCGCAATCGCGCGCTGGCCCAGGTGGCGAAGGCCGACGACTTCATCGTCAGCGACAAGCTGGTCAGCCTGATGCTGGCGCAGCTCGCCGAGAACCGGGATCTCGACCGAGTGTTCCGCGCCCTGTTCAGTGCCGAGGGCTCGGAAATCTACATCCGCCCGATCGGCGACTACGTGCGTACCGGCGTCGCGATGGATTTCCACACCCTGCTCGAAGCGGCCGCGCAACGCGGCGAAACCGCGATCGGCTACCGCATCGCGGCCGATGCCCAGGACAAGGATCGCGGCTATGGCGTCAAGGTGAATCCGAGGAAGTCGCAGGCCGTCACCTTCACCGATGCGGACCGAATCATCGTGCTCGCGGAAGATTGAGGTGACGCTGTCGGATCGACTGCAGCGTGGCGGCGTCGAGATCGATTACGCCGTGCATGGACCGGATGCCGGGCCGCCGCTGTTGCTGGTCATGGGCCTCGGCATGCAGCGCACGGCCTGGCCGCAATCGCTGCTCGACGCCCTTGTGCAGCAGGGTTTCCGCTGCATCAGCTTCGACAATCGCGACATCGGCCTGAGCACGCGCTACGACGCGCATGGCGTGCCTCCCCTGCATCGGGTGATCGCGGCGCGCCTGCTGCGCCGGGCGTATCGCACGCCGTACACGCTGCCCGACATCGCCGATGATGGTGCGGCCGTGCTCGATCATCTCGGCATCGCGCAGGCGCACGTGCTCGGCATCTCGATGGGCGGGATGATTGCGCAACACATCGCGGCGCGGCATGCCGCGCGGGTGCGGTCGCTGACCCTGATGTCGACCAGCAGCGGCCGGCTCGGCCTGCCGTTGCCCTCGGCATCGGTGCTGAAGCTGATGCTGTCGCGCCCGAGTTCGCGCATCAGCCTGGATGCCGCGATCGACTACTGGGTGCGACTGTTCGAGTTGATCGGCAGCCCTGCCTATCCGATGCCGCGGGACGAGATGGTTCGTCGTGCCGAAGCCAGCCTGCGTCGCGCTCCGACCGGCACCGGTGTCGCGCGCCAGCTGGCCGCGATTCTCGGCGACGGCGATCGCACGCCGCTGTTGCGCCGTCTCGATGCGCCGACCCTGATCCTGCACGGTACCGACGATGCGATGGTGCCGCTCGCACACGGCCACGATCTCGCCCGGGTCATTCCCGGCGCGCGCCTGCATACCCTCCGGGGCTGGGGCCATGACTTGCCGGAAGCGTTGAGCGCCGAGTTCGCGGCACTGATCGCCGAACACGCGCGCGTGCGGGCGGTCTCGCTAGGCTGAGTGCGCGTCACGGCGTGTATCGCGAGGGTCCTCTACACTTCGTGCAGACAATGAGGGATTGACGCATGGGCGGTTGGATGTTGTATGGCGCGAACGGTTACACCGCGAAGCTGATTCTCGATCTCGCCTTGAAGGCCGGCCAGCGCCCGGTACTGGCGGGGCGCAACAGCGAGGCGATCAACGCGCTGGCGAAACAGCATGATCTGCCGGCCCGCATTTTCGACCTCGATCATCCGGACACGCTGGCATCGGCGCTGAGTGGCATCGATGCGGTGCTGCATTGCGCCGGACCGTTTTCGGCGACGGCGGCGCCGATGCTCGAAGGCTGTCTGCAGGTCGGTGCGCATTATTTCGACATCACCGGCGAGATTTCGGTGTTCAAGCACTGTCACGAGCAGAATGAGCGTGCGCGTGAACGCGGCATCGTGGTGATGCCGGGCACCGGCTTCGATGTCGTGCCAACCGATTCGCTGGCCGCGATCCTGAAACGCGATCTGCCCGAAGCGCACGAGCTGGTGCTCGCCTTCGACGCGGGTGGCGGGCCCAGCCAGGGCACCGCCAAGACTGCGGTTGAAGGACTCGCGAATGGCGGCATGGTGCGCCGCAATGGCGAGCTGGTGCGTGTGCCGCTGGCCTACAAGACGCGCGAGTTCGAGTTCAACGGCGAGCGCCGCTTCGCGATGACGATTCCGTGGGGCGATGTCTACACCGCCTTCGTGTCCACCGGCATCCCGAACATCGAGGTGTACATGGGCGTGCCACCGAAAACGGCCGAGCGCGTGCGCCGCCTGAACTGGGTGCGGCCCCTGCTCGGGCTGGGCGTCGTGCAGCGCTGGTTGAAGTCGCAAGTCGAGAAGCGTGGGCCGGGACCGAGCGATGACCGGCGAGGCCAGACCGGCGCCACGGTCTGGGGCGAAGTGCGCAGTGCCGGGGGGCGCGAGATCCGCAAGGTACTGACCACACCGAACGGCTACGACCTGACCGCACACTCGGCGTTCGCGATCCTCAATCACATCCTTGCGGTCAAACCGGCCGGCGGCTTCTACACCGCCTCGCAACTGATGGGCGCTGATTTCGTGCTCGGCCTGCCCGGCGTGCAGTTGCATGGATGAGACATTCACGCGGCGCCGCTAGACTGCGCGGCCATTGAACATCGGACGGCGGACATGAGCGACAACGACGCGAAAACGGACACCAAGCAACTGGGCGTACTGGCGACACTGATTTTCTCGTCGCGCTGGCTGCAGCTGCCGCTGTATCTCGGCCTGATCATTGCGCAGGCGGTCTACGTGTTCCTGTTCATCAAGGAACTCGTGCTACTGACCATGCACGCGACGACTTACGGCGAACAGCAGATCATGCTTGCGGTCCTCGGCCTGATTGACGTCGTGATGATCTCTAACCTGCTGGTCATGGTCATCGTCGGCGGCTACGAGACCTTTGTCTCGCGCCTGCACCTGCAGGGCCACCCGGACCAGCCGGAATGGCTGTCGCACGTGAACGCCGGCGTACTCAAGGTCAAGCTTGCGACCGCGATCATCGGCATCAGCTCGATCCACCTGCTGAAGACCTTCATCGAAGCCGGTCAGATCGGATTGCCGGGCGCGAAGGTGACCTGGGACGGCGTGTTGTGGCAGACCATCATCCACATGGCCTTCATCCTCTCGGCCATCGGCATCGCCTGGGTCGACAAGATGATGAACTCGATTCCGGCAGGCAAGTCCAAACACTGATCGGGTGAGAGTGGGCTCCGCCCCGCGATCTAGTGCTCGATCCCCAGCGCCCGGTACAGCGCGTCGCGATAGGTGCGCGACAGACCGAGCTCGGTGCTGTCCTTCAGCACCACGGTATGGTCGCCGTTGTACAGCGGCAGCAGTTTCGCGACCCGGCTCAGGTTGACGATGCGCGAGCGGTGGATGCGCGCGAAGCGTTTAGGGTCGAGGCGCGTTTCCATTTTCGTCAGGGTTTCGCGCAGGATCAGGGTCTCGTTGCCGGTGCGAATGCACAGGTAGTTGCCGGCCGACTCGATCCAGTCGATGTCATCCAGCGCGAGCAGGCGAATGCCGTGGTCGACCGGCAGCGACAACCGATCCGGATAATGCGATTCGCCGCCGAGCTGCTGCAGCTGCGCTACCAGTTGCGGCGACCATTGGGCACGCCGAGCCCGCACGCGCTCGACCGACTCCTTCAGGCGTTCCGATTCCACCGGCTTGAGCAGGTAGTCGATGGCATCGGCTGCAAATGCGCGCACCGCATGCTGGTCATAGGCCGTCACGAACACGATGGCTGGACGCAGGTTCTCGGGCAGGCTCGCGATCAGCGCGAAACCATCGCGTTCCGGCATCTCGATGTCGAGGAAGACCAGGTCCGGCGCATGCTCGTGCACCCGTTCCAGCGCATCCGTGACATTGTCCGCTTCACCGACGATCTCGATGCCCTCGATGGCGCCGAGCAGCCGCCGCAGGCGGTCGCGCGCCAGTTGCACATCGTCGACAATCAGGCAGCGCAGCGGTGCGTTCATGCGATCTCCACGGGTGGGGGCGGCAACAACAGGCGCACTTCGAAACCGCCTTGGGTGCGGCCCGCCGCCTGCATGCGCGCGGCACCACGATAGAGCACGTCGAGGCGACGGCGCAGGTTGCCGAGGCCGATGCCCTCACGCAACGGCGCGCGCCCGCCGACGCCGTCATCGGACACGATGATTTCAATCGTGCCGGCATCGCGTCGTGCCTGCACGCACACGCGACCTCCTTCGCGCTTCGGTGCGAGACCGTGGCGGATGGCGTTCTCGACCAGGGGCTGCAGCAACAGGCTGGGCACGGCGGCGCCGCGCAGGTCGGCGGCGACATCGATGTCGACCTGCAAGCGTCCGCGCATCAGCGCGCGATGGATGTCGAGATAGGCTTCGAGGAAATCGAGTTCCTCGGCCAGGGTCGCGAAATGCTGGTCGCTGCCCGACAGCGAGCGCCGCAGCAGTTCCGACAGGCGCAGGATCAGTCGCTCGGTCAGCGCCGCGTCCTGGTGGGCGAGCTCGGCCAGCGCGTTCAGGGCGTTGAACAGGAAATGCGGATCGAGCTGGGCACGCAACGCCGTCAGCTGCGCTTCGATGCGCGACCGTTCGACCTCGAGATAACGCAACCACCACGCGTAGCCATGGCAGGCGATGGCGGTGAGGGCGTACAGCATGATGTTGGTGGCGGTGACGCCGGACAATTGCAGAACGACGAGCTTGTCCGGCGCTTCGCTGCGTCCGATCAATTTCAGCCACAGCACCATCAGCACCAGGTGCACGCCCGCGAGCAGCAAGGCGGCCAGCGCGTGCACGCCGAAGCTGCGCGCCGTGTGCTGCTCGCGAATCGGCCAGCGCTGCGTGATGCGCCAGACCACCGGCGTGAAGGCTGCCCAGATGATCCAGATGCCGAAGTTCGACAGGATGATCACCGGGTCCGGGTCGCTGGCGCCACGCACCGCGGCCATGATCAATTGCTGTGGTACGTAGAGCAGGCCGAGACTGAACCAGAACAGTGCGACCCAGGTCATGGGTCGATTGCGCAAGGCGCGCCAGCCGGATCGCGGGGAAGAGGTCGTCATGGCGACATTGTGCCGTGCCGGCATGACCAACTGCGGAGCAGCGGGATCATCGGTGCGGACGAAGGGATGGAACCGCGCCGTGGCCGGTACAATCCGCCAATGGACGTTTCCCATTTGCTCGACGCGCTGAATCCCGCGCAGCGTGAAGCCGTGTGCGCGCCGCGCGGCCATTATCTGGTCCTTGCCGGCGCCGGCAGCGGCAAGACCCGCGTGCTCACCCATCGCATGGCCTGGCTGACCGAAGTCGAGCGGGCATCGCCCTGGTCGGTGCTGGCGGTCACCTTCACCAACAAGGCTGCCGGCGAGATGCGCGGCCGCGCCGAGCTGCTGATGCCGCAAGGCACGCGCGGACTCTGGGTCGGCACCTTCCACGGCATCGCGCACCGCCTGCTGCGCCAGCATTGGCGCGAAGCGGCGTTGCCGGAGACCTTCCAGATCCTCGACGCCGACGATCAGGTGCGGCTGGTCCGGCGCGTGATCGCCGATCTCGGTCTGGAGGAGTCGCGCTGGCCGGCGCGGCAGTCGGCATGGTTCATCAACACCATGAAGGACGAGGGCAAGCGCCCGGGCGCGATCGCGACCGACTACAACCCGGCGACGCGCACCCTGATCGACATCTACGTCGCCTACGAGGAGCGCTGCCAGCGTGCCGGACTGGTCGACTTCGGCGAGCTGCTGCTGCGCACGCACGAGACCTTGCTGCGCGACGGCGAATTGCTGAGCCATTACCGCAGCCGCTTCGAACACCTGCTGATCGACGAATTCCAGGACACCAACACGCTGCAGTACGCCTTCGTGCGCCTGCTCGCCGGCGAGCGCGCCAGCGTCTTCGTGGTCGGCGACGATGACCAGGCGATCTACGGCTGGCGCGGCGCCAAGGTCGAGAACGTGCAGCAGTTCCTGCGCGATTTCCCGAATGCGGTGACGATCAAGCTGGAGCAGAACTACCGCTCGACCGCGAACATCCTGAATGCCGCGAACGCGGTGATCGCGCGCAATGGCGGCCGGCTCGGCAAGGAACTCTGGACCAGCGCCGGTGCCGGCGAACCGATCGACCTGTATGCCGCCTACAACGAGCAGGACGAGGCCCGCTTCGTGATCGAACGCATCCAGCGCTGGATCCGCGAGGGCGGCTCGGCGCGCGATGCCGCCATCCTGTATCGCTCGAACGCGCAATCACGCCTGTTCGAAGAGGCCTTGATGGTGCAGGGCATGAAGTATCGCGTCTACGGCGGCCTGCGCTTCTTCGAGCGCGCCGAAGTGAAGGACGCGCTCGCGTATCTGCGACTGGCTCTGTCGCGCGACGACGATGCCGCCTTTGAGCGCGCCGTGAACACGCCGCCGCGCGGCATCGGCGATCGCACCCTCGATGCCTTGCGCCTGCGTGCCCGCGATGCCCGTTCGTCGTTGTGGTCGGCGGTCGAGGCGGAACTGGCCGGCGGCACCCTCGCGGCACGGGCGAAATCGGCTTTGCGCGGCTTCGTCGAGTTGATCGGCAAACTGGCGGCGGACAGCAGCGATGCGTCGCTGGCCGAGCGCATGACCTTCGCGATCGAGGCCGCGCAACTGAAGCCGTACTACGAAGCCGAGGGCAAGGGCCAGGCCGAATCGCGGATCGACAACCTCGACGAGTTGATCAATGTCGCCGCACGTTTCGAACGCAGTGTCGAAGATGCCGAGGCCGGGCTCAGCGAGGTGGCGTCCTTCCTCGCACACGCAACCCTCGAAGCCGGCGAGGCCTCGGGTGAAGCCTGGGAAGACTGCGTGCAGCTGATGACGCTGCATTCGGCCAAGGGCCTCGAATTCCCGCTGGTGTTCCTGGTCGGGCTCGAAGATGGCCTGTTTCCGAGCCAGAAGTCGCTGGAACAGGAAGACCGGCTCGAAGAAGAACGGCGTCTCGCCTATGTCGGCATCACCCGCGCGCGCCAGAAGCTGGTGCTGTGTTACGCCGAGTCGCGGCGCTGGCATGGCCAGGAGACCTACAACCGGCCATCGCGTTTCCTCGGCGAGATTCCGAAGACCTTGCTCGCGGAAGTACGACCGAAAGTGCAGGTCAGTCGCCCGATGGGGGGCTTCGGTCGCAGCGCCGAGGCCTTCCTGTCCGAGCGCGGCTTGTTGCGCGGCGGTGTCGTCGAACTGCCGCCGATCAAGCTCGGCGCGCGCGTGTCGCATGCCAGTTTCGGCGAGGGCGTGGTGACGAATTTCGAAGGCGCCGGTGCCTCGGCGCGGGTGCAAGTGAACTTCAGCGATGGCGGTGCCAAATGGCTGGTGCTGGCGTTCGCCAACCTGAGCATGCTGTGATCCGGAAAACAGGGTGATGACGATGAGCGGACAACAGTGGTTCTATGCCGATGCCAGTCGGCAACAGCAAGGCCCCGTCGACAGCGACGCGCTGGCACAGCTTTGGCGCGACGGGCGCGTCGATGCGCGCACCCTGCTGTGGCGAGAGGGCCAGGCCGGATGGCTGCCGCTGGCCGGATTCAGTGCTGAATTTCCGTGGTTGGCCGAGGTGCAGGTCGCACCACCCCCTTTGCCGAACGCCGCGACCGCGACCGCGGCCAAGCCTGCACGCAGCGGCATGGGCGCCGGAGCGGGATGTGCGATCGCCGTCGCGGTCGGCTTCGTCGGCTTGATGGTGATCGGCATCCTGGCCGCGATCGCCATTCCCGCCTACCACGACTACACCCAGCGCGCCCTGGTGATGCAGCACATCGCGGCCGCAACACCGATCAAGCTGCGGATCAGCGAAGCCTTTGCGCGCCAAGGCGAGTGCCCGTCGGATCTCGCGCTCGAATCGAAGGACGTGCCGGCCGGCTTCAGCGAAGTCTGGACCGGCCGCTTCGAGGACGGTACCTGCGGCGCGCAGTTCACCTTCGACGAGGTCGCGCGCCTGCCGGGCATCAAGGGCAAGAAAATGTGGTTCTGGCTGGACGAGACCGGCACGCAGTGGAAGTGCTCGTCCGATCTCGACAACAAGATCCTTCCCGCAAGCTGCCGAGGCTAGACCGGAATGCACGAGGGCCGCTCGCGCGGCCCTCGTGGTTCAACGCAACGACGGCAGTCGACTCAGCCGTTGTCGCCCTTCGGACGAAACGCATTCAGCGCGCCGAGATACCGGCCAAGACGGTCCTCGATGGCTTCACGGGCCTTGTCCGGGGCGCTGAGATTGGTGAAGTCGACTTTCTGGGTCACGCCCGGACCGAGCGGCTGGCCTTCGAACACGTCCCAGGTCTTGATCGTCAGATTCGCGGAATACAACGTGTCGGTCTGGCCATAGAACGTGATTGGCGTCGATCCGAGCGGCTGGGCACGGATCACGGTCACCGCACGCACATTGTTGGCGCGTGCCAGGGCGGCGAACAGGCGCGGCATGTCCGGTGCGCCGGCGTTGATCAGCGCAGCGATGCCGGGTGTCGATTCCTCGTCGGCGAGCAGGAAACCCGAAGACTCCAGCGCTTCCTCGATCACCGATTCTGCGGCCTGTGCGATCGCCGGATCGCCAACGCTGATGACCATGACGCGCGGCGGGCCGCTCGGGCGGCGCGGACGTTCCGGCGGTGGTGGCAAGTTGCGCGCGATCGCCGGGCGATCCGTCGCGGCCTTGTCGCCGCGGAAGGCCGCCGGGCCGGTGCCGACGGGCGGTGCCGCGCGATCGTTTTCGACGTCCTTGCGGCGTTGTGCAAGTTCATCGAGCACGGCCAGTCCCGGTGCCGGCTCGGCGCTCGAATCATCATCGCTGTCCGCGGAGGCGAGGCCGGTCTGGGTCGGAACATCGTCGGCAGCGGGATCGGATGCAGGCAGCGTCGCGTCGCTGGCCGGAATTGCGGCATCGGCCGGCGGTGTCGTCGGCGCGATGGGGGCGGCGACCGCGGCCGGCACATCCTGCGGGGCATCGTTGACTGCGACCACGTTGGGGGTCACGCCGAACAGGCCGCCGATGCGATCCTTGAACGCATAACCGGCGGCACCGAGCGCGCCCAGCGTCACCACGGCGGCAATCGGCCAGACCAGGTTCGATGCACCGGAACGCTTCTGCTGGCTCTCCATGACCGAAGGGCGTGCCGCCGCAGCAGCCGGTGCCGGCGGCGGTGCCACCACCTGGGGGTTCGTCAGTGGCGTCGGCGCGCCAGAACGCACCTGCGGCAAGGGGGTCGCGGGTGTTGCCTTGAGTGCGGCTTCGCGCTGCGTTGCGGCCGCGATGGCTTCCGCCGGCGTGGCCATGCCGATCACCGTCGACGCGGCGGCGGGCAATTTCGCCTGCACCGAGATCGGGCCGCCGGCCATCACCGCCGGATGCTTCTGCAGGTCCGCGACCAGCTCATGGCAGCTGGCATAGCGATCGGCCGGGTCCTTGGCGACCATCTTCGTCAGGATCCGCGCGAGCTCCGGGTCGACGTCGGCATTGAGCTGGCGCACATCCGGCACTTCGGCCTTGACCACTTCGAGCAGCAGGCCGAGCGGCGATTCGTCGGTGAAGGGCATGCGCCCGGTCAGCATCTCGAACATCACGATGCCGAGCGAGAACACGTCCGAGCGCAGGTCGACCGGCTTGCCGAGGCAGACTTCCGGCGACAGGTAGCCCGGCGTGCCGACGAACTCGCCGGTGCCGGTCAGCTTCTTCGAGAAATCGTGCTGGGCCAGCGCGATGCCGAAGTCGGCGATCTTCATCGTGCCGCGGGTGGTCAGCATCAGGTTCGCGGGCTTGATGTCGCGATGCACGACGCCTTTGTCATGCGCGATCGACAAGCCGAGCGCGGTCTGGTGGATCACCTTCGCGGCCTGGCCAGGCTTCATCTTGCCTTCGCGCTTCAGGTACGAGGACAGCGACTCGCCCTC